>C687J35021_10000965_pt1 | contig 22144 bp, 18 predicted proteins | sample RifCSPhighO2_12_FD_35021 | JGI IMG/M metagenome (IMG submission 35021)
ATGGCCATGAAGCGCGGCTACACGGCCATGGAGTACAAGAGCACGGTGCGCAAGCTCCGCGCCATCCGCCCCGACCTGGCCATGAGCAGCGACTTCATCGTGGGCTTTCCCGGCGAGACGGAAGAGGACTTCGGCAAGATGATGAAGCTCATCGACGACATCCATTTCGACAACAGCTTCAGCTTCATCTTCAGCCCGCGCCCCGGCACGCCCGCCGCCAACCTGCACGACGACACGCCGCACGAGGTCAAGCTGCGCCGCCTGCAGGAGCTGCAGGCCGTCATCAACGGCAACATCAAGTCGATCAGCGAGGGCCTGGTGGGCAAGGTGCAGCGCATCCTGGTCGAGGGCGCGTCCAAGCGCGACGGCAGCGAACTCATGGGCCGCACCGAATGCAACCGCGTGGTCAACTTCGCCGGGGGTTCGCGCCTGATGGGCCAGATGGTGGAGGTGACCATCACCGAGGCCAAGGCCTACACGCTGCGCGGCGAGGTGGTGACACGCAGTCCGGCCTGATTGGTTCACTTCAAAAAAGTGAGCTTCCAGCGCTTGCTCTGCTTGCGTTTCAGATTGTTTTATATTTAAAACTTCCTATTTACAAGCGCAAGCAGCTATCAATAAAAGAGCGATTGCCACTGCGCAGCGCCCATAAAACTCAAAAACTAAAAAGGCATCTTGGGCATACCGCCGCCCAGGCCCTTCATGCCACCCATCTTCTTCATGAGCTTCATGAGGCCGCCGCCCTTCATCTTCTTCATCATGTCCTGCATCTGCTCGAACTCCTTGAGCAGACGGTTGACTTCCTGCACCTGCACCCCGGCACCGGCGGCGATGCGCTTCTTGCGTGTGGCCTTGATGAGCTCGGGCCTGCGGCGCTCCTGCGGCGTCATGCTCTGGATGATGCCCTCCTTGCGCTTGATGTCACGCTCGGCCTTGTCCATATCCACCTGACCCGCCTTGGCCGAGAGCTGCGCGGGCAGCTTGTCCATGAGGCTGGACAACCCCCCCATCTGCTTCATCTGCTGGAGCTGGCCCAGGAAGTCACTCAGGTCGAAGCCGTCGCCACTCTTGACCTTGGCGGCGAGCTTCTGCGCGGCTTCCATGTCCACCCCGGCCGCCACCTGCTCAACCAGGGCCACGATGTCGCCCATGCCCAGGATGCGGCCCGCATGGCGCTCGGCGTCGAACACCTCCAGGCCATCGATTTTTTCGGACACCCCGGCGAACTTGATCGGCGCGCCCGTGATCTGGCGCACCGACAGCGCCGCGCCGCCGCGCGAGTCGCCGTCCAGTTTTGTCAGGACGATGCCGGTCAGCGGGAGTGCTTCCTTGAACGCCCGGGCGGTATTGATGGCATCCTGGCCCTGCATGGCATCGACCACAAACAGGGTTTCGACCGGGTTCAGGGTGGCGTGCAGGTCCTTGATTTCCTGCATCAGCACTTCGTCGATGGCCAGGCGGCCGGCGGTGTCCACCAGCAGCACGTCGAAGTAGTGCTTCTTCGCATAGTCCAGCGCGGCCACGGCGATGTCGTGGGGCTTCTGGTCGGGCGTGCTCGGGAACCATTCGGCGCCCGCCTGCTTCGTCACGGTCTTGAGCTGTTCGATGGCGGCCGGGCGGTACACGTCGCCCGACACGGTGAGCACCTTCTTCTTGCGTTTCTCGATCAGGTGCTTGGCCAGTTTGGCCGTGGTGGTGGTCTTGCCCGCACCCTGCAGGCCTGCCATCAGGATCACGGCGGGCGGCTGGGCGGCCAGATTGATGTCGGAAACGCCCTCGCCCATGGTGGCGGCCAGCTCTTTGTTGACGATGCCCACCAGCGCCTGGCCGGGCTTCAAGCTGCCCATCACCTCCTGGCCCAGTGCTTTTTCCTTCACGCGGGCAATGAAATCCCGCACCACGGGCAAGGCCACGTCGGCTTCGAGCAGGGCCATGCGCACCTCGCGCAGCATATCCTGCACGTTGGATTCGGTGATGCGGGCCTGGCCGCGCATCTCCTTGACGAGACGCGTGAGTTTGTCGGTAAGGGCGGAGGCCATGTCAGATATTCCGGGTAGCCCGCACGCGGCGGTGGCGGGAGGGGGTTGCGCCAGGGTGCTGGCCCTGGGCGAAAGGTAAACTGTGCAGCATGATTTTAGCTAGTAGCTCCCCCGTCAGTCTGCTGCTCACTGTCGCGGCCGCCCTTGCCTATGCCATTCCGGCAGTGGCCGCACGGCAACTGCAGGACCGTGGCGCACGTGCCGCCCTGTGGCTGGCCTGGGTGCTGCATGCTGCCGTGTTGGGCTGGAGCATGCTGGAAGCCACGCCCCGCTTCGGTTTTGCACCGGCCCTGTCGGTCACGGCCTGGCTGGTGCTCACGGTGTATGCCATCGAGCACCAGCTCTTCCCGCAGCTGCAGGCCCGCTGGGCTCTGGCGGCGCTGGGCAGTGTGGCGGTGCTACTGGCACTGGTGTTTCCGGGCCAGGCGCTGCACGCCTCCAGTTCGGCCTGGCTGCCACTGCATCTGGCGCTGGGCATTTCGGCCTACGGCCTGCTGGCCGCTGCCGTGGTGCACGCCGCCCTGATGACCCGCGCAGAGCGGCGCATCCGCTTGGCGGTGGACCCGCACAGCGGCATGCCGCTGCTCACACTGGAACGCCTCACGTTCCGTTTCGTCACCGCCGGTTTCGTGCTGCTGACGGCCACACTGGCCGCCGGCATGCTGTTCAGCGAAGCCCTGTATGGCCGTGCATGGCGCTGGGACCACAAGGCCGTTTTTTCGGTGCTGTCGTGGCTGACCTTCGCCACCCTGCTGCTGGGGCGCTCGCGCTTTGGCTGGCGCGGCCGCAGCGCTGTGCGCGTGCTGTACGCGGGCGCTGCACTGCTGCTGCTGGCCTATGTGGGCTCGCGCTTTGCCCTTGAAGTGGTGCTGGGGCGCAGCACATGAAATACCTGGTGCTGCTGGTCGTTCTGGTGCTGGGCTATGCATGGTGGCGCAGTCAGCGCAACACCGAAACACCACCCCGGAACCGCCCCCCCCCGGCGCCCGCACCCCAGGACATGGTGGCCTGCGCCCACTGCGGCGTCCATCTGCCCCGCACCGAAGCACTGACCCACGGGACGCGCAGTTACTGCTGTACCGATCACCAGCAGAAAGATGCACGCTGACCCCCTGCCCCCCGGCGGCAGCATGGCCCCGCTGCCGCTGGCCATGGAGGACACCCCTTTTCTGCGTCTGTGGCATGGTTTTCTGACCGGGCGCGCCATGGTCGCCCTGGCGCTGCTGCTGCTGCAGGCCCTTGGCCAGGTGCTCAACCAGAAAGGCGAGCCCGTGGTGCTCGCGGTGTGCCTGGCGTATCTGGTGGCAACCGTGTTCGTGCGCGTGGCGGCACGGCACGCCCCGCCAGCACCCCACGCGGGGGTGCAGTGGCTGCCGTCGATCGGCGTCGACCTGGCGGCCATGGCCACGCTGCAATTGCTGCACACTGGCAGCCTGAACTTCACCCCCCTGTTTGGCCTGCCCATCCTGATGGCCTCGGTGCTGGGCACGCTCACCCTGGCCCTGGGCACCACGGCGGCAGTCACCCTGCTGCTGCTGGCCTGGGCCTGGTGGCTGGGCCACCTGGGTGTCGAGGGCGATGCCGCCCAGCGCTATCTCCAGGCGGCACTGGCGGGCACCGGCTACTTCATCGCTGCATTCCTGATGCACCAGCTTGCCTCGCGGCTGGTGCGCGAGCAGCAGGTGGCACAGCGCAGCAAGGTGGCCGCCCTGGTGCAAAGCCAGGTCAGCGCCCTGGTGATACAGAACCTCACCGACGGCGTGCTGGTGGTGGACGAAGAGTTCACCGTGCGCATGGCCAACCCGGCGGGTCTGTCGCTAATGGGCTGCACGCCCGGCTCCCTCCCGCCCTTCACCCTGGCCCAGACCGCCGCATGGCAACCCATGGTGGCCCTGGCACGTCTGTCGTTCCAGCAAGACCAGCCGCAGGTGGCCGACGTGAACCTGCTCAGCGCGGGGCAGCGCCCGGTCGGGCTGCATGTGCGCACCTGGCTGACATCGCCGCGCCATCTGGCAAGCGGGGCTCCCGGGTTCCGCCTGTGCGTGATGTTTCTGCACGACCTACGCGAGATGCAGGCCCGTCTGCGCACCGAAAAGCTGGCCGCCATGGGCCGCATGTCGGCCGCCGTGGCGCACGAGATCCGCAATCCGCTGGCCGCCATCGTCCAGGCCAATGCCCTGCTCGATGAAGACCTGCAAGACCCCACGCAAAAGCGCCTGACGCAGATGGTGCAGCAGAATGCCGACCGTCTGGCGCGTATCGCCGAGGAAATTCTCGATATCGCGCGCGTCCAGCACCAGATCAGCCATGCCCCCACCGCCACGCTGGCCCTGGACGATTCTGTGGCCCAGATCTGGCGCGACTGGAACGGCCATGACCCCGCCCGCCGCCAGGCGGTGGTGGTGCTGGACGCAGCGCAGATCCAGGTGGAGTTCGATGCCGAGCATCTGCGGCGTGTTCTGGTCAATCTGCTGGACAATGCCCTGCGCTTCATGGGCCGCGAGTCCGACTCGCTACAGATCACCACCCGCATCCATTCGCCAGGCCAGGCCAGCCTGCAGGTCTGGAGCGACGGCGCGCCCATGGACCAGTCGGTCGAACGCCACCTGTTCGAACCCTTCTTCTCTTCCGAGAGCCGCTCCAGCGGACTGGGCCTGTATATCTGCCGTGAACTGTGCGAGCGCCACGGCGCCGCCATCAGCTACCAGCGCATCCAGCGGCCGTGCCACCGGGGCGACGTGGCGGGCAATGCCTTCACCGTGAGCTTCCGCAAAGCCGGCCGCCTGCAGGAACCGGCTTCCCTGTTTGACACCATCGTGGTTTGATATGTCCATGAACGCCCCCGCTGCATCCATTCTGGTGGTCGACGATGAGCCCGACCTGCGCACCCTGTACGAACTGACCCTGCTGCGCGAAGGCTACCGTGTCGAGACCGCCGCCACACTGCACGAAGCCCGCCAGCAGCTGCAGGCCAAGCGCTTTGACGTGGTGATCAGCGACATGCGCCTGCCCGACGGTTTTGGCATGGAACTGCTGCACGACCTGCGCGACCAGCAACGGCGCGAGCGCTGCGTGGTGATGACGGCTTATGGCTCGGCAGAAAACGCCGTCGAGGCCCTGCGCTCGGGCGCCTTCGACTACCTCACCAAGCCGGTGGATCTGAAACAATTCCGCTCGGTGGTGGCGTCTGCCGTGCAGGGCGGCGACAGCGTACCCGCCCCCCGCAGCCCACGCGCGGCATCAGCCCGCAACGGATCGCTGGAGCCTGGCGAGACCTGCAGCGCCTCGCTGGACCGTCTGGTGGGCGAATCCGAGGCCATCCGCACGGTCAAGCAGCGCGTGGCCAAGGTGGCGCGCGGCATGGCGCCCGTGCTCATCCGCGGTGAGTCCGGCACCGGCAAGGAGCTGGTGGCACGCGCACTGCACGCCAGCAGCCAGCGCGCCCAGGGGCCGCTGGTGGCCGTAAACTGCGGCGCCATTCCCGAAAACCTGCTGGAGGCCGAATTCTTCGGCGCCCGCAAAGGTTCCTACACCGGCGCCACGCAGGACCGCCTGGGCTACTTTCAGGCAGCACAGGGCGGCACCCTGTTCCTCGACGAAATCGGAGACCTGCCGCTGGCCATGCAGTCCAAGCTGCTGCGCGCCATTCAGGAACGCAGCGTGCGACCACTGGGCTCCACCCAGGAAGAAACGGTGGATGTGCGCATCATCAGCGCCACGCACCACGATCTGGCCACCGCCGTGCAGGCGGGGCGCTTCCGGCAGGATCTGTACTACCGGCTCAACGTCATCGAAATTTTCATTCCGCCCCTGCGCGAGCGGCGCGAAGATCTTCCGGCCCTGTGCCAGGCCCTGTTGAAACGCATCGCGCTGGAATCCGCCAGTCCGGTTCCCCGGCTCACGCCGGCCGCACTGGCCGCCATCGCAACCCACCCACTGCCCGGCAACGTGCGCGAACTGGAAAATCTACTGCACCGCGCTGTGGCCCTGAGCGAGGGTGACGAGCTCGTGGTGGAACCATCGGGCCCCTCTGCCGCCGACCGTGCCTTCAACATCCCACCAGCCTCCACACCCACCCCACGCAACCCTGCAGCGCCCCTGGCCGACGGCACCGAGTCATTGCCCCACGACCTGCAAGCCTGGCTGGACCAGCAGGAACGCGACATTCTGGTGCGCGCCCTGCAGGCCACCCACTTCAACCGCACAGCCACCGCCGCCCGGTTGGGCATCAGCCTGCGGCAGATCCGCTACCGCATTGCACGGCTGAACATCACCGCCCCCAACGACGATCCGCATGCCGACGCAGAGTCCTGACCCCCTGGACAAGGCCCCCTGGATCCAAGGCTGGCACCGCGCGGCCCGCCACCTGCCGTCGCCCAACTTCGGCACCCGTCCTGCACAGGCCTGTGTGGATCTGGTCGTGGTGCATTCCATCAGCCTGCCCCCGGGCGAATATGGCGGCCAGGCCGTGCAGGACCTCTTCATGAACCGGCTGGACTGGGATGCCCACCCCTACTTCCAGAGCATCCGCGGCCTGCAGGTCTCTGCCCACTTCTTTATTGAGCGCGACGGCACCCTCTGGCAGTTTGTCGATTGCGATCAACGCGCCTGGCATGCAGGAGCCTCCCACTACCGGGGGCGCAGCCAGTGCAACGACGATTCCATCGGTATCGAACTGGAGGGCCTCGAAGGCGAAACCTTCGAGCCGGGCCAGTACCGCACACTGGCCGTACTGTGCGCCGACCTGGCCCGGCGCTACCCCATCGCCCACATCGCAGGCCACGAGCACATCGCCCCCGGGCGCAAGGCCGACCCCGGCGCCGGTTTCGACTGGCAGCACCTGCAGCAAAGCCTGGCGTGGGATGCACGCTTTTTCCCGACTGGCGTCCTGCCTGACCAAGACTGAACTGCCGTCGGCGCACCGTGCGCACGCACGGTAGCAGCCCGCCCTGCGGCCTCTATCCGCGCCCCGGGCCTCTGATACGCACGGGCGCAGCCATGCTTGGCGGCAAACACCCCCTGCTGCGCTGCCCGCACCTTGTCGGGTTTCTGAATACACTAAATATAGTGTTTGACACACTGTTTGCACTATACCTATAGTGTGCACTTGACATTTGTCAAATGAACTTCTACCACCTGAAGCGGCCCACCGAACCGCCCAGCACCCTTTTCCCGATCACCCACAAGAGGACGCCATGCACGCTGCCGTGAACATCCCTACCATGCCCCTGGCGGGCTCCACCTCCTCGTCGGTCAACTCCACCGACCAACCGCCCACCCCCCCTGAGCTGTCGCATTACCAGATCATTCGGCGCAATGGAGCCGTGGTGCCATTCGAGCCGCAGAAGATCGCCGTGGCGATGATGAAAGCCTTTCTGGCCGTGCATGGCACGCAGGGGGCAGCTTCGGCCAGCGTGCGCGAGGTGGTGGATTCACTGACACACACCGTCGTACGCGCACTCATACGGTCACGCCCCGGTGGCGGCACCTTTCATATCGAAGACGTGCAGGACCAGGTCGAGCTGGGCCTGATGCGCAGTGGCCACCATGAGGTGGCACGCGCCTATGTGCTGTACCGCGAGCGCCGGGCACAGGAACGTGCAATGCAGTCCGATATCCAGGCTCCGCCCACCCCGGCCCTGCATGTGATCGATGCGGGCCAGCGCGTGGTACTCGATCTGGGCCGACTGCGCAGCCTCATCGAATCGGCCTGCGCCGGTCTGGGGACCGACATCCAGGCCGAGCCCATCGTGCAGGAAACGCTGCGCAACCTCTACGACGGCGTGCCCCTGGAAGCCGTGCACAAGGCGGCCATCCTGGCCGCCCGCACGCTGATCGAGACCGACCCCGACTACACCTACGCTACTGCACGCCTGCTGCTGCACACCATCGCGCGCGAAGTGCTGGGCCGCGAAGTGACACCGGTGGAGATGGCACAAAGCTACACAGACCACTTCCCGCTATGCATCCGCAAAGGTGTCGAGAACCAGCTGCTCGACGAGCGGCTGCTGCAGTTCGACCTACCCCGCCTGGGTGCCGCACTGAAGGCCGGACGCGACCTGCAGTTTGATTACCTCGGTCTGCAGACCCTCTATGACCGTTACTTCCTGCATGTACGCAAGACGCGTATCGAACTTCCGCAGACCTTCTTCATGCGGGTAGCCATGGGCCTGGCATTGAACGAGATTGACCGCGAGGCGCGCGCCATCGAGTTCTATGAAGTACTTTCGTCGTTCGACTTCATGTCGAGCACACCCACACTGTTCAACAGTGGAACGCTGCGCTCACAGCTCTCCAGCTGCTACCTGACCACGGTACCCGACCAGCTCGACGGCATCTACGAGTCGATCAAGGAAAACGCCCTGCTGTCCAAGTACGCGGGGGGCCTGGGCAACGACTGGACACGCGTGCGCGCGCTGGGCAGCCACATCAAGGGCACCAACGGCGAATCGCAGGGCGTGGTGCCCTTTCTCAAGGTGGTCAACGACACTGCCGTTGCGGTGAACCAGGGCGGCAAGCGCAAGGGCGCCGTCTGCGCTTATCTGGAAACCTGGCATCTCGACATCGAGGAGTTCCTGGAACTGCGCAAGAACACCGGCGACGACCGCCGCCGCACCCACGACATGAACACCGCCAACTGGGTTCCCGATCTGTTCATGAAGCGCGTAATGGAAAAAGGCGAGTGGACACTGTTCTCGCCGTCCGATGTACCTGACCTGCACGACCTGTTTGGCGCCGACTTCGAGAAGGCCTATGCAGCGTACGAAGAGAAGGCGCAGCGCGGCGAGATTCGCCCCAGCAAGACAGTGCAGGCCACGGACCTGTGGCGCAAGATGCTGACCATGCTGTTCGAGACCGGCCACCCCTGGATCACGTTCAAGGACGCCTGCAACGTACGCTCGCCCCAGCAGCATGCCGGTGTGGTGCATTCAAGCAACTTGTGCACAGAGATCACACTCAACACCAGCGATACCGAAACGGCCGTCTGCAACCTGGGTTCGATCAATCTGCGGCAGCACCTGAAGGATGGCAGCATCGACCACGAGAAGCTCCAGCGCACGGTCACCGTCGCCATGCGCATGCTCGACAACGTCATCGACATCAACTACTACGCGGTAAAGAAGGCGCGCGACGCCAACCTGCGCCACCGCCCGGTGGGCCTGGGCCTGATGGCCTTCCAGGATGCGCTGTATGAACTGCGCATTCCCTACGCCTCGCAGGAGACCCTGGAGTTTGCCGACCGCTCGATGGAGGCCATCAGCTACTACGCCTACTGGGCCTCCTCCGACCTGGCCGCTGAGCGCGGACGCTATTCGAGCTATCGCGGTTCACTGTGGGACCAGGGGCTCCTGCCGCATGACACGCTCGACCGACTGGCACAGGAACGCGGCGGATATGTGGAGGTGGACCGCTCAGCAACGCTCGACTGGAATGCCCTGCGCCGCAAGATCGCTCGCGATGGCATGCGCAACTCCAACTGCGTGGCCATCGCACCCACCGCCACCATTTCCAACATCGTCGGCGTGGATGCCTCCATCGAGCCATGCTTCGGCAACCTTTCGGTCAAGTCCAACCTGTCTGGCGAGTTCACCGTCATCAACCACTCCCTGGTGCACGACCTCAAACGCCTGGGTCTGTGGGACGACGTGATGGTCATGGACCTGAAACACTTCAAGGGATCGCTGCACGCCATCGATCGCGTCCCGCAGGACATCAAGGCGCTGTATGCCACGGCGTTCGAGGTGGAGCCACACTGGCTGGTCGAGGCCGCAGCACGCCGCCAGAAGTGGATCGACCAGGCGCAGAGCCTGAACATCTACATGGCGGGCGCCTCCGGGAAAAAGCTCGACGAAACCTACAAGCTGGCCTGGATGCGAGGCCTCAAGACCACCTACTACCTGCGTACGCAGAGCGCCACGCATGTCGAGATGAGCACGGTAAACACGCGCCAGCTCAACGCTGTTTCTTCCGGTCATGGCAGCAGTTCGATGGCTATGCGCGACGCACCAGCGGATGCAGCAGACAGCTCCGTGCCCGCGAGTGATGTGCGCTTCTGCGCCATCGACGATCCATCGTGTGAGGCCTGCCAGTAACCGTGCACGCGAGGCACGCTGAAAAAGCGGCCTTGCATGTGTATTCAAGCAACAAAACATCGCAGCACTACGCATAGGCGCTTTTCATTTTGCAGTGCTGCTTCCATAATCCGAACACTGGAAAAACCATGCTGACCTGGGACGAAGAAGTCACATCCACATCGCAAAGATCTTTCGACGGCGGTCTGCCAAAAAACCGCTCGGTGGAATCGGCGCCGCCCTCTTTCCCTCTTTCCGGTTTTTCGACTCCCTCTTTTGCAGCGCCCATTGAAACAAATGCTTTCGCTCCCGATTCAGGAGCACGGGGCAAGCACCGCGTCAATGCTGCCGACAAGCGCATCATCAATGGCAAGACCGACGTCAACCAGCTGGTCCCGTTCAAGTACAAGTGGGCCTGGGAGAAATACCTGGCCACCTGTGCGAACCACTGGATGCCCCAGGAAGTGAACATGACACGCGACATCGCGCTCTGGAAGGACCCCAACGGTCTGACCGAGGACGAGCGCCGCATTGTCAAGCGCAACCTCGGTTTTTTTGTCACTGCAGACTCCCTGGCCGCCAACAACATCGTGCTCGGCACCTACCGCCACATCACGGCACCCGAGTGCCGCCAGTTCCTGCTGCGGCAGGCGTTCGAGGAAGCCATTCACACGCACGCCTACCAGTACATCGTCGAGTCGCTGGGTCTCGATGAAGGCGAGATTTTCAACGCCTACAACGAAGTCCAGTCCATCCGTGACAAGGACCAGTTCCTGATCCCGTTCATCGAGTCCATCATGGACCCGGGCTTCCATACCGGCACGCCCGAGAACGACCAGACACTGCTCAAAAGCCTGATCGTTTTTGCCTGCCTGATGGAGGGCTTGTTCTTCTATGTGGGCTTCACGCAGATCCTGGCCCTGGGCCGACAGAACAAGATGACCGGCGCCGCCGAGCAGTACCAGTACATCCTGCGCGACGAGTCCATGCACTGCAATTTCGGCATCGACCTGATCAACCAGCTCAAGCTCGAAAACCCCCATCTGTGGACCACCGAGTTCAAGGAAGAAATCCGGTCGCTGTTCCAGCAGGCCGTCGAGCTCGAATACCGGTACGCGGAGGACACCATGCCACGCGGTGTGCTCGGCATGAACGCCTCCATGTTCAAGGGCTACCTGCGCTACATCGCCAACCGCCGCGCCACCCAGATCGGCCTTGAAGCCCTCTTCCCCCACGAAGACAACCCATTCCCCTGGATGAGCGAAATGATCGACCTGAAGAAAGAACGCAATTTCTTCGAAACCCGCGTGATCGAGTACCAATCGGGCGGCGCGCTCTCCTGGGACTAGGGCCGACACCGCGCAATGCAACACCTCACCACGCTTTGCCCCCACAGCACGCCGCCGTGCTGCTGCGCAGAGCGTTCCCGCATTCATGGAGATGGGATGGGCCCCATCTCCATGAATCGCTCCTTGCCCAATGCAGGCGTGGAGTGCTCTTTGCTAACTGACCCAAGGAGAAAATGATGGCAACTGCGAAAAAACCGGCCGCGAAAAAAGCGGCCCCCGCGAAAAAAGCTGCACCCGCAAAAAAAGTAGCTGCACCCAAGGCAGCACCCGCCAAGAAGGCTGCTGCTCCTGCCAAGAAGGCCGCTGCTCCTGCCAAGAAGGCCGCTGCTCCTGCCAAGAAGGCCGCTGCGCCTGCCAAGAAGGCCGCTGCTCCTGCCAAGAAGGCCGCTGCTCCTGCCAAGAAGGCCGCTGCTCCTGCCAAGAAGGCCGCTGCTCCTGCGAAGAAGGCTGCTGCGCCTGCCAAGAAGGCTGCTGCGCCTGCCAAGAAGGCCGCTGCGCCTGCCAAGAAGGCTGCTGCTCCTGCGAAGAAGGCCGCTGCTCCTGCGAAGAAGGCTGCTGCTCCTGCGAAGAAGGCTGCTGCTCCTGCGAAGAAGGCCGCTGCTCCTGCCAAGAAGGCTGCTGCTCCTGCGAAGAAGGCTGCTGCTCCTGCGAAGAAGGCCGCTGCTCCTGCGAAGAAGGCCGCTGCGCCTGCCAAGAAGGCTGCTCCGGCCAAGAAGCCTGCCGCCGAGAAGGCACCTGCAGCACCTGCGGCCCAGACCACGCTCAACCCCCAGGCTGCATGGCCCTTCCCGACGGGTCAGAAGCCCTGATACGGCCGCCCGGGCTGTCGTATCCAACCCGGTGCCCCGCACCGGGTTTTTTTACGCCTGCAGCGTGCGTGGCCCGTCAGGGGGCCAGCGCTGCGGGGTCGAAATCCAGTGTGTAGTTCTGCGGGCCGCGGGCCGCAATCTTGAGAGCGCCCAGCCGGTTGCCCAGCTCGGCACAGCGCACCAAAGGCCAGCCCTGCTCCAGGCCAAACAGCAGCGCCCCGCGCCATGCATCGCCGCAGCCCGTCGGGTCCACGATGCTGGCAGGCACAGTCGGTGATACCACCGTGCGAACACCGTCCACCCAGACCTCGCAGCCCTGTCCGCCCAGCGTCACCACCAGCCCTTGTACCTTGTGCGAGAGCTCAGCCAGGCCGAGCCCGGTGCGTTCACACAGCATCTTGCCCTCGTAATCGTTCACCGTGACCCAGGTCGCCTGTTCGACAAAATGCGTGAGTTCCTCACCCGAGAACATGGGCAGCCCCTGGCCAGGATCAAACACGAAGGGGATGCCCGCTGCCTTGAACTGCGCTGCGTGCTCGATCATGGCGTCGCGTCCATCGGGGGCGATGATGCCAACACGAATGTCCGGTGCACTGCCATCAATGCGATTGGCATGGGCCTGCATCATCGCTCCGGGGTGGAAGGCGGTGATCTGGTTGTTGTCACGGTCGGTCATGATCATGGCCTGCGCGGTGTACGTGTCCTGCACCTGACCGACGCAACGGGTGCTGATACCCAGCGACACCAGGCGCTGCAGATAATCTGCGCCGTCGCTCCCCAGCATCGCCATCGGTACGGGCTCGCCGCCCAGAAGTTTGAGACTGTAGGCAATGTTGCCCGCGCAGCCACCATAGTCACGGCGCAATCCCGGCACCAGGAAGGAGACATTGAGAATGTGCAACTGGTCGGGCAGGATCTGCTCGGCAAAGCGCCCCTCAAAGGTCATGATGGTGTCAAACGCCAGAGATCCGCAAATCAGTACTGCCATATCAATCGTTCATTCCGGCACAAGGCCATTTCAGGGATAGAAAGCCAGCACCCGGTAGCCCGTGATGCGTGTGCTGCCCAGGTTCACAAGCAGGGAAGCGGCCAGATTCCACTCACCCTGCGCAGAAAGCTCTGCAGGCGCTGCCAGATCCTGCGGTGTCAATACCCGGCGCAGCACGGGCTGATCCTGGGCATCGGTCAACGTCAGTTCGACCGCAGGCATCTCCACGGCGGTTGCCGAGTGATTCTTGAGGGTCAGGGAAAACTGATACTGATCTCCCTTGATTTTTTGGAACGTGGAGCCGTCCACAATCACTGCGGCAATCTGACGATACGGCCCGACATCGCATTGCAGCGGGCCACACAACTGCTCCAGATAGGGGCGTAGCGCAGGCCATGTGGCCACAATCAGGCGCCGCTCATGCACGGCGGCCTGCAGCAACAAACCACCAATCAGCACCAGTCCCAGCAGAACAAGGCTGGTGCGCACCGATGTCTTGCGCCAGAACGCCTTGCGCCGGGCCGTCCGCACAAAGGACAGCTCACCCGCCAGCACGTCCGCATCCGCGTCTGGCTCCATTTCAGGCTGCGAAACCGATAGAGGACCATGATCCCGCAGCTCCTTATCTGCTGAAGCGCTCTCTGGCAACGCATCGCTGGGCGCAACGTCTGGCCCGACACCTTCCAGCCGTTCCGGCTCGGAATCCGGCAGCGCCTGAACCTGTGGCGGGGAAGCATCCTCCAGCCCAGCGATGACCCGGACCTCGGGCTCCTGCTCTGGCATGGACGGAAACGGTTCCGGCACAAGCGGCAGGTTGGTGCGTCTGGCCAGCACCTCGTTCAGTGCATCACGCAATGCACGGTCCGTCGGCGTGTCCTGCACCGAATGCGCAGCGATCTCCCGTGGGTCTGGATCTGTCTGATCCTGCCCAGCAGTTTCAATAACCACATGGCCTTCCTCCAGCACCGGCGCAGGCAATTCATAACCCATCGCAGGGGCAGGAAGGGACTGCTCTGGAGTGAGTTCGATCGTTGGCCATTCCATCATGGGCGCCTGAGCTGCAGGCAACTCAGGGGATGGCATATCGGACGGATTCACCCACGTCAGGGGCGGTAAAGGCCCCGACATCGGGTCAGACGTTTCCAGCCCCGGGGCGGCTGGCGAACTCGCCACCAGAAACGCAGGTACGGTGAACTCTGGAACCTGAAGCGTCTTTGCACCGCTTCCGGTGTCCATGGCGGGCTCATACACCTTCCCGGCCACAGGGGGCGGGTTTTCCGGCGGCTTCTCGGCCGGAACGGATCGGGTGGCAGGCGCACCCCAGGCCCGCGCGGGCGGCTCGGCACGCGGTACCGGCTGCGGCGGTGGGCGCACCTTGTCCAGTGCCATGTCCGGCATCAGCGCCGGGGGCTGCACAGGCTGCAGATGGGCCGAGGCGTCAAAGACCTGCTGACAATGCCCGCAGCGCACCCACCCTTCGGAAATGCGCAACTGATCCGCAACGACCTTGAACATCGTCGCGCAGGATGGACAGCGGGTGATCTGGCTCATGGGCTGTGCATTGTAGGGGTGCGCCGCACTGCGCCGACGCTCCGCGCTCAGCGCTGGGCCGTCATCAGAATCCAGCCGTCCTCGCGGTCCGCCACTTTCAACGTCAGCCACGGCGCATAGGCCTCCTGCAGCTCCTGTGCCTGGCGCTCCAGAATACCTGCCAGCACCAGATGACCACCGTGCGCCACATGGCCGCACAGCAGCGGTGCCAGCACCCGCAGCGGTGTGGCCAGAATGTTGGCCAGCACCGTCTGGTAGCTGCCTTTTGCCTTGTCGGGCAGGCCGGTCTGCAGCTGCACGCCATTGGCCTGGGCATTGAGCGCGGCCGACTCCACCGCGGCCGGATCGATATCGACAGCATCGATGTCGGTGGCGCCAAACTTGGCCGCACCGATAGCCAGAATGCCCGAGCCGCAGCCGTAGTCGAGCACGCGCCCGAGCGCTGCGCCATTGCCCTGGCGGGCAATCCAGCGCAGGCACATGCGCGTGGTGGGGTGCGTGCCAGTACCGAAGGCCAGTCCCGGGTCGAGTCGAATGATGGTCTTGGCCTGGGCTGGCGGTTCGTGCCAGGTCGGCACGATCCAGAAATCGGCCGTGATGTCCACGGGTGTGAACTGCGACTGTGTCAAACGCACCCAGTCCTGATCCACCAGGGGCACCAGGCCGGACACCTCACATCCCTCAAAGAAATCCTGCACCGATAGCAGTTGCTGCGCCTCCTGCGCGGCTGCTTCCGTAGCAAACAATGCCACCACACGGCTGCGCTGCCAGCCCGCGCGCGGCGGGGGCATGCCGGGTTCACCAAAGAGCGCCTGCTCGGCCTCGGTCTGTGCATCGGCGTCTTCCACCGAGATGCTGAGCGCATCCAGCGCCTCCAGCGCCTCGCTCAGGGCTTCGACCCGGTCTTGCGGGCACAACAGGCTCAGTTCATGCATGGCTTCGTGCCTCTTCTAAAAACCAATGAAAAAGGGCGCTTTCTCTGAGCGCCCTTCCTGCATTTCAGCGTTGGCGGTGCGACAGCCACTCTTCCAGGTAGTGGATGTTGGTGCCGCCATCCATGAACTTGGCGTCCACCATGAGTTCGCGGTGCAGGGGAATGTTGGTGTTAATGCCTTCGACCACCGTCTCCGACAGGGCCGTGCGCATGCGCGCCAGTGCCTGCTCGCGCGTGTCGCCGTGAACGATGATCTTGCCGATCATCGAGTCGTAGTTCGGCGGTACAAAGTAGTTCGTGTAGATGTGCGAATCCACGCGAACCCCCGGCCCGCCTGGTGCGTGCCACTTGGTGATGCGGCCCGGTGAGGGAATGAACTTGTAGGGGTCTTCGGCATTGATTCGGCACTCGATCGCGTGGCCCCGGATCTGGATCTGGCGCTGGGTGAACGGCAGCTTCTCGCCCGCCGCCACCATGATCTGCGTGCGCACGATGTCCACACCCGTGATCCATTCGGTCACCGGGTGCTCCACCTGCACGCGCGTGTTCATCTCGATAAAGTAGAACTCGCCGTTTTCGTACAGGAACTCGAACGTGCCCGCCCCCCGGTAACCGATCTTCTTGCAGGCGGCCACGCAGCGGTCGCCGATGCGCTCGATGAGCCGGCGCGGAATGCCCGGTGCAGGCGCCTCCTCGATCACCTTCTGATGGCGCCGCTGCATGGAGCAGTCGCGCTCACCCAGATAGACGGCATTGCGGTGCTTATCGGCCAGGATCTGGATTTCGATGTGGCGCGGGTTCTGCAGGAACTTTTCCATGTAGACCGCAGGATTGCCGAAGGCGGCGCCCGCCTCGGCCTTGGTCATCTGCACGGCGTTGACCAGTGCGGCTTCGGTGTGCACCACGCGCATGCCGCGCCCGCCGCCACCGCCCGCCGCCTTGATGATGACCGGGTAGCCAATGGCCTTGGCAATGCGGCGGATCTGCACCGGATCGTCGGGCAACTCGCCTTCCGATCCAGGCACGCAAGGCACACCTGCCTTGATCATGGCCTGCTTGGCCGACACCTTGTCTCCCATGATGCGGATCGACTCGGGGGTGGGGCCAATGAACTGGAAGCCGCTCTTTTCCACACGCTCGGCAAAATCGGCGTTCTCGGACAGGAAGCCGTAGCCGGGATGAATGGCCTCGGCGTCCGTCACTTCTGCCGCCGAGATGATGGCCGGCATGTTCAGGTAGCTCAGCGGCGAGGGCGCGGGGCCAATGCACACGGCTTCTTCGGCGAGCTTGACGTACTTGGCGTCACGGTCCGCCTCGGAATACACCATCACCGCCTTGATGCCCAGCTCATGGCAGGCGCGCTGGATACGGAGGGCAATCTCCCCTCGGTTCGCGACCAGAATCTTCTTAAACATATGCGCCCTCGCGGCCGGTGGCCGGAATTGTCTTGAGCATCAACGCGTCACTCGATCACGAACAGGGGCTGGCCGTATTCCACGGCCTGACCGTTTTCACCCAGGATGCGCGTGACGGTACCTGTCTTGTCAGCCTCGATCTCGTTGAGGATCTTCATGGCTTCGATGATGCAGATGGTCTCGCCTTCCTTGATCTGGCTGCCCACTTCAACGAAAGGCTTGGCGCCCGGACTGGCCGCACGGTAGAACGTGCCCACCATGGGCGACTTGACCACATGGCCTGCCGGCTCGGCGGGCGCGGGGGCCGGCAGTTCGGCCACAGGCGCTGCCATTGGCTGGGCAGGGGCCTGCGCCATCGGCGCCGGAGCAGGGGCATACTGCTGCACCACGGCACCGCCACTTTTGACGATGCGCACCTTGCCCTCGGCCTCGGTGATCTCGAGTTCAGAGACGTTCGACTCCGACACCAGGTCGATCAGGGTCTTGAGTTTTCGCAAATCCATGGGTGCTCCAACAGCTAAAAACTGAACAGGGCGCGAATTTACTCCAAATTCACCCTATTTTGCTCTTCACTCAGCAATTTTCATCAACCGATCGCATCCGCTAAAAACTAGCCACCGATAACGACTGCAATCAGATCAACTGGGACCATTGCCGCAGGTTTTCAGGGGTCAACTGACCTATTTTACGGTGCAAGATGCGCCCATCGGCGGCGAACAGCACGGTAAATGGCAATCCGCCCCCCAAATTTCCGAGCGAGCGAGACAGCTCGGTGCCCCCCAGCCCGGCCATGGCCACCGGAAAAGTCAACGGCGTCTTTTCCATGAAAGTTCGCACCGCCGAGGGCTGATCGACTGCGATGCCCATCACTTGCCATCCGTTTGCAGCATTTTCACGATAAAACGCGTCCAGCAGCGGAAGTTCGGCAATGCACGGCGGGCACCATGTCGCCCAGAAATTGAGCAGCAGCGGCTTGCCCTTGAACGATGCCATGGACAACGTACTCTGTGCCGGCGTATCAAAAGACAGATCCCAGAAGGCGCGGCTCGCATCGGTAGCCTCGGCGAACGGGTGGGTGCGCCACCAGGCCCAGCCACCACCGGCCAGTGCAGCCCCAGCTGCTACGGCGGCATACCAGCCAAGATGGCGACGCCTGGAACCCGAGACAGTATCAGGAGAAGGCCCAGCCACCTCCGTGGCGTCGGGATCACTCGGCGGGGTGGGCGGATTCATTTTCACAGTTCAGACTCCAATAACAGGCGCACGGCAGCGATGTCTCCACGGGGCGCACGTCCACGGGCATCACGCCGCAAGGCACCACGCAGATCATCCAGGTCGTACACCAGAAAATGCACGCCCACCACCAGCCCCAGTTCACGCGAAAAGGCCCCCACACTGAGCGTATCGACCGGCTTGCCATGCAACCCCTGCACGGTTCCAGGCTCATAGTCCACGCCATGGTCTATCAACGCTATTTCTGCTGACTTGGGGTCATCGCAGAACAATTGCAGATAAACATCGGACATCCGGGTGGCCGTGCCGTTCCACACCGCGCCCCCCAGGTGCGGGCGAAAGGCGGCCATGCGCTCCATCCAGATCAGGGCCAGTGCGCGAAGGGCATGGAGTTCGGCGGGTTGGGTGTCGGCACAGAACAGGGCGATATGCTCGCGCACCGCCTCTTCCACAAGGTCATTGTCAGGCAATGGTGTGCGGGATGGCGCATCAAGCTGCTTCAGCGCGCGGCGTTTGGCCGGGCCGTACTCCAGCCCCTCCTCGACGATCAGTCGGGCGGCGGCCTGGGCAATCTCGGTGGCAAGGGTGGCGTGCATGGTTTACCCGCATTGTGACCCGAACAACGAGCACCACCACCCCAATCATCCATCAGCCCTGTCCATTGCAGGCCCTTGACCGGGATACCGGATTTTTTCTCACCGGTCAGAAACTCTTTTTTTGATAGCTGCTCACGCTTATTGGATAAGCCATAGAGGCCATTTTTATACAAAACCTTAGAATCTCCCCCCATGCATATACACATTCTGGGCATCTGCGGCACCTTCATGGGCGGCATGGCCGCACTCGCCCGCGCTGCAGGACACAAGGTGACGGGCTGCGACACCGGCGTCTACCCCCCCATGAGCGACCAGTTGCGTGCGCTGGGGATCGACCTGATTGAGGGCTACGGCGCCGATCAGATGGGGCTCGCGCCCGACATGTTTGTGGTCGGCAACGTCGTCAGCCGCGCCCGCCTGACCGACGGCACACCGAAATTTCCACTGATGGAGGCCATCCTCGACGCAGGCACCCCTTACACCAGCGGCCCGCAATGGCTGGCCGAGCATGTGCTGCAGGGGCGCCATGTGCTGGCCGTGGCGGGAACCCACGGCAAGACCACGACCACCTCCATGCTGGCCTGGATTCTCGAATGCGCCGGGCAGGAGCCCGGCTTCCTGGTGGGTGGTGTCCCCCTGAATTTCGGCGTTTCTGCCCGCCTGGGGGCCACCATACGGCCCACGCCGGGCACAGGGCCGGCAGGCACGGCCCCGCTGTTCGTGATCGAGGCCGACGAGTACGACACAGCCTTCTTCGACAAGCGCAGCAAGTTCGTGCACTACCGGCCGCGCACCGCCGTGCTGAACAACCTGGAGTTCGACCACGCCGACATCTTTGACGATCTGGCCGCCATCGAGCGGCAATTCCACCATCTCGTGCGCACCGTCCCACCGTCGGGCTGCGTGGTGTCCAACGGCCTGGAAGAGAGCCTGGCGCGCGTGCTGCACCAGGGCTGCTGGAGCGGCATGCGCAGCTTTGGCGCCGTGGTGAGCGATTTCAGCGCACAGGGCGAGCCCGGTGCTTTCGACGTGCTACACCATGGCCAGAGCGTGGCGCGCGTGGAGTGGGCGCTCACCGGCGTGCACAACCAGCTCAACGCGCTGGCCGCCATTGCTGCAGCGCACCATGTTGGCGTGGCACCCGCCGATGCAGCGACGGCACTGGGAAGTTTCCAGAACGTACGCCGGCGCATGGAAGTGCGTGGCACGGTGCGCGGCATCACGGTCTACGATGATTTCGCCCACCACCCGACGGCCATGCGCACCACACTCGACGGCCTGCGCCGCAGCGTGGGACCGCAGTCACGCATCCTCGCCGTATTCGAGCCGCGCAGCAATACCATGAAGCTCGGCACCATGAAGGCGCAACTGCCCTGGGCACTGGAAAGCGCCGATCTCGCTTTTTGCCATACGGCAGGTCTGGACTGGGATGCTGCAGCCGCGCTGGCGCCGGTCGGTGGCCGGGCGCAGACCGCTGCCACCATTGACCAGGTCGTGCAGCAGGTCGCCCAGGCCGCAATGCCAGGCGACCACATCGTCTGCATGAGCAACGGCGCATTCGGCGGTGTGCATGCCAGGCTGCTGCAGGCCCTCACAGCCCAATGAAAAACGGCCACCCGAAAGTGGCCGCAACAAATTCACTATTGAATCAATAGCTTCTAACGCTTACTGGTAAAGCGTCAGAGCCACTTTCATTAGAAATTCACCGTCATGGACTCAACGTCCACACGGATCACCGGGCGGGCCAGTGCAGCACTGGTGGCACGGGCGAAATCGGCCAGCCAGGCGCGGTCGCCCAGCAGCTTGGCCCCGGCGGCAGCGGCCACGACCAGCACCTTGTCGGCCATCAGCACCTTGCCACTGGCGCGCAGGGGCTCGCACTCCATGCGCGTGAATTCGTTGTCCAGCCAGCGACGCGCGTCTTCGTTGGTCATGGGCTCTGCGCCATCGAGTTCAAAGCGGAATTCCTGGCTGGAGTCCAGGGTGACCGTCACAACGCTATGCATGGGGTGCCTTTCTGAGGGTTTGAAGCAAGAACCTGCCGCGCACAGTGCGCAGCACAGGCTGCAAGCTTACACTGCCGCCCGGCCCCTGCGCGCCTTGACAGCCGCAGCCAGCTCGGCCAGCGATTGCAGGGAGTCGTCCCAGCCCAGGCAGGCATCGGTAATGCTCTTGCCATATTCGAGCGCGCCGGGTGCATCTTTGCCCGGGGTGAACTTCTGCGCACCGGCGCTCAGATGGCTTTCGATCATCAGACCGAAGACGCTGCGCGAGCCGTCCGCAATCTGCGCCGCGATGTCGCGCGCCACCTCCAGCTGCTTTTCGTGCTGCTTGCTGCTGTTGGCGTGGCTGCAATCGACCATCAGCGTGGCGGGCAACTTGGCGGCCTCCAGGTCCTTGCAGGCGGCGGCCACGCTGGCTGCGTCGTAGTTGGGCGCCTTGCCGCCACGCAGGATGACGTGGCAGTCCTTGTTGCCCTTGGTGTTGACGATGGCCACCTGGCCGTTTTTGTGCACCGACAGGAAGTGGTGGCCCCGGCTGGCGGACTGGATGGCATCCGTGGCGATTCGGATGTTGCCGTCCGTGCCGTTCTTGAAACCGATCGGGGCCGACAGGCCCGAGGCCAGCTCACGGTGCACCTGGCTCTCCGTCGTGCGCGCGCCGATGGCGCCCCATGAGATCAGGTCGCCAATGTACTGGGGCGAGATTACGTCCAGGAACTCGCTGCCTGCGGGCACGCCCAAGCGGTTGATCTCGATGAGCAGCTGGCGCGCAATGCGCAGGCCCTCGTCGATGCGGTAGCTCTCGTCCAGGTAGGGGTCGTTGATCAGACCCTTCCAGCCGACGGTGGTGCGCGGCTTCTCGAAGTACACGCGCATGACGATCTCCAGCGTGTCCTGGTACTGCGCACGCACGGCCTGCAGTCGGCGCGCGTATTCCAGTGCGGCAGACGGATCGTGAATGGAGCAGGGGCCAATGACCACGAGCAGGCGGTCATCCTTGCCGGCCATGATGTTATGGATGCTCTTGCGGGTCTGGGTGATCAGTGTCTCCACGGGCGTCCCGCGGATCGGGAAGAAGCGGATCAGGTGCTCGGGAGGGGGCAACACAGTGATGTCCTTGATGCGTTCGTCGTCGGTCTGGCTGGTTTTCTCGAC
>C687J35021_10000974_pt1 | contig 21941 bp, 18 predicted proteins | sample RifCSPhighO2_12_FD_35021 | JGI IMG/M metagenome (IMG submission 35021)
TTGAGTTTCTGCAGCAGCGGCACGCCTGACTCAGTGTGCTCGCTGAACATGCCGAACATCGGAATCGGATTGCCCGTCAGTTGCAGGGAGATGAATACCGCAGGAATGGTGTAGGCGATGATCAGTACAACGTACTGAGCAACTTGGGTGTAGGTAATACCCTTCATCCCGCCGAATACCGCGTAACAGAACACCACACCAGCAGCGATCCAGATACCGGTGGAGTTGCTCACTTCGAGGAAGCGCGAGAACGCCACGCCCGCACCGGCCATCTGACCGATCACGTAGGTCACGCAGATAATGATCAGGCAGACCACTGCAGCCAGACGTGCACCGTTGCTGTAGAAGCGATCACCGATAAAATCCGGCACAGTGAACTTGCCGAATTTGCGCAGGTACGGCGCCAGCAGCATGGCCAGCAGCACATAGCCACCGGTCCAGCCCATCAGGAAAGTTGAGTTGGCATAACCACCGGCAGCGATCAGGCCCGCCATGGAAATAAACGAAGCCGCAGACATCCAGTCAGCTGCAGTTGCCATACCGTTGGTCACGGGATGAACACCACCGCCGGCGACGTAGAATTCCTTGGTCGAGCCGGCACGGGCCCAGACAGCGATGCCGAAGTAGAGCGCGAAGGACGCGCCCACAAACAGCATATTGATTACAAACTGGCTCATGGATTATTCCTCGACACCGAATTGTTTATCGAGTCTGTTCATTTTCCAGGCGTAGAAGAAAATGATCACGATAAAGGTGATGATCGAACCTTGCTGGGCGAACCAGAAGCCAAGGTCGGTACCGCCGACAGAAATACCTGCCAGCATCGGTCGAAGAAGTATGGCGAAGCCGTAAGACACCAGGGCCCAGACAATCAGGCTCCAGGTAATCAGCCGAACATTCGCCTTCCAGTACGCTGCAGCGTTAGCTTGATCAGAAGTCATAAACTCCTCCGGTTATTGTTATTCTCATGCACCTTCAAGCTAGCAGCAGGCCACCCGAATCGACAGCTAGACCTTGGTCTTAGCCATCTGACAGCGCTTCACGCGACCTTCTTTATGTCGCGCGGACAGGCACTTGCAAGCCCACCAGCAACTGGCCGAAAGCGAGATGACTTTAGTCTAAGAAGCCGCCGGGTGCCGGCGCGAGATGCNGCGAGCGGCCTCGACGACTCGCNCAAGGCGGTATTAGCCAGGGCAAACCGCCATTAAGCCCCTCTCCTGCGCAGCTCTACGCCCCCCGGAAATGGCCACGCCGAGGATGTGCCGCGGCACTTGCCGCGCACGGCATCGCCTGACAACAAAAAACTCAGGACGACGCCATGCACAGAACCGGAGTGCCGCGCTATCTGCTCACCCTGCTGCTCGGAGGCCTGGCCAGCACGGCCGCAGCCGAGTCGCTCGAACCCGGCCCCGACGAGGCCCTGCTGTATTACCAACGCAATGACAATGCCTACGTGGGCTGGGGCCTTCACCTGTGGAACACCCCGCAGTGTACCGGCGTACGCGACGGCACCCGCTGGGATCAGCCCCCGGCGGCGGCCGGCGTCGACCCCGAATATGGGGCCTGGTATCGCATCCCGCTGAACACCGTGCGCAGCACACCTGCGCTCGCCAATGGCGCACCCGGTGTTCAACCGGGGCTTCGGCCGTCCGCTGCCCCATGCACCGGAAACAGCCCCCGCTTACCGGTCGTGCGCACAGCCCAGGCGGCCCCGCGGAAACAACGCCGCGATCAGCAACGCCAGCTTGTGCCCCTCCTGCGCATCCTCGCGCAAACCGACATGGCCGCTCATCGCCCGTACCACAGGCGGAAGAAGCCGGCGGCCAGCAGCAAGCCGACCTGCCCAAGGGCCATGCACAGGCTGAGAAAGGACTGCACATGGCGCTTTTGCGCCGCATCGGCCAACCCGGTCAGGCTTTCCCAGAAGGCCTCCGGCAGCAGTGCCAGGCTCAGTTGCGCCAGGGGCTGGCCGGTCAGTTGCAGGCCCTGGATCAGGTCGAACTGAGCGCAGAACATCAGNCCCAGCAGCACCATAAACGCCACCGCCAGGCCCAGGGCGAAACAGGCCGAGAACTGCATAAGTACACGCATCATCTTTATCTCCCCACGCGGCGCAGGCCGAGCCTGCGCCACTGTCCGTCAAAGGGCGCTGGCCGGGTTGGCCAGCGGCAGGCGGCCGACGCCGTACCAGTCGAGTTTGCGGGTCAGCACCATCACCCCGGCGAGCACCCCGAACACCAGCACCGAGCCCATCAGCAGGGCGTAGTCCTCGGCCCCGAGCAGGCCGAACAACATGGCGTAGAGCAGCGCCAGCAAGGTGGCGAAGGCCGCGCCGCGCAGGGCGCTGTGCAGCACATAACTGACGTAGAAACCGATCAGCAGCACGCAGGCGGTCGCCGCTATGGCGTAGGCCAGGGCAAAGCTCAGGTGCTCGGACAGCGACAGCAGCAACAGGTAGAACAGCGCCAGCGACATGCCTACCAGGGCGTACTGCACCGGGTGCACGGCCATGCGCTTGAGCACTTCGAAGAGGAAGAACACGGCGAAGGTCAGGCCGATAAACAGCAGGGCATATTTGATCGCCCGCTCGGTTTTCAGGTACTGGTCCACCGGGTCGACAAAGCTCACGCCGAAGTTGCGCGCCGTCAGCGCATTGCAGCTGTCCCCAGCCACGCAAGCGGCCAGCGCCTCCTCCAGGTTGGTGGCGAAGAAGCTGGTCTGCCACTGCGCCTTGAAGCCCTTGGCCGTGACCTCATGGCTGCTCGGCAGGTATTCGCCGACAAAGCTCGGGTGCGGCCAGCCGGAGCTCAGCTCGACCCGGCTGTCGCGGCCCACCGGGGTGATGCTGAGCTGCTCGGTGCCCTGCAGTTTGAGGTCGAAGGCGAACTCCAGGCTTTGCCCGCCCTGGGTATCCAGCGCCGGCAGCGGTGCATGCACGCCTGCACCGAAGCGCTCCTCGGCGCTGCCGGGGGCAAAGCTCAGGTTCATACCGTTGAAGCGCAGCTGCAGGTCATTGCTGATGCCGCGGATATCGCTGATACCGACCGAGAGAAAGGGTCGCTCGAAGCGGTACAGGCCCAGCTCATCGCCCAGCCCCAGGCGCGCCGGCAGCTTGAATGCGCCACTGATCTGGTTATCGCTTCGGTACAGCAGCGCCTTGTAGATACCGCGCGACCGCTCCTCTGTGGCGACCTGGCCGTTGAGCACAAAACGCTCCGGCAGAAAGTACAGACGGCCGCGACTCTTCTGCTCTTCCAGGTAACGCTCACCGGTCTTGGCGTGGGTTTTCCACTGGTTCCACACCTTGGTGTAGGGCAGCACCAGGATCGGTCCGGTGAGCTGCTGGCGGTAACTGGAACTGCGCGCGATGTCCTGCAGCACCTCGGCGCGCTGATACTGCCGCTCGCTCACCAGCCCGCCGATCATCGACAGCGGCACCAGCAACAACACAATCAACAGGGCGATAGCACCCAGCTTGAAACCCAGAATGCGATTCATCAGGCAACTCTCCGCTACGGTTTAGGTAGGCAGAGTCTGGGCGGCGCAGGTGGTGGCTTTATGGAGCGGACATGGAGACTCGGTGAAGATCCCGGGGCGTCGCATGGACAGCCGGGGAGAAAGTGGATAGCGTCGCCCCACGGCCCCGCCCGACTTTAACTACATGGAAGTTACCCGCATGCCCCCACACAACCCCTATGCCACGCCCAACGCCGCCATCGGCACCCTGGAAGAAGACGTCAGCGACGAGGCGATCGAGGCCCTGGACGTCTCCGACACCTGGAAGGCACGCTTCAAGGCCATCCACCATGCCGGCGGGGTCAAGCTCGACAAGCTCAAGCAGCTGGAGCCCAAGGAACGGCGCAAAGCCTCAGGTTTAAACGTCTACGGGTTCTTCTTCGGGCCGATCTACTACGCCATCAAAGGCATGTGGAAGAAGGGCCTGAGCCTGTTTCTGGCCTGCGCCGTGGTGGTGATAGGGCTGGGCATGGGTCTCGACTATTTCGGCTACAGCCGGATCGCCAACGCCCTCGGCTATGGCGTCAGCGCGGTCTTCGCGGTGCGCGCCAACCTCGATTTCTACAAGAACAAGGTGCTGGGCGACAACGGCTGGTGGTGAGTACCAGGCCATGTTTGTTTGATCGATCAATAAAGATCGGCCTAGACTGCGCCCACCCAGGGGTTACCCCTAATCGACGGAGAAGCAGATGCCCAAGGTCGGAATGCAACCGATCCGCCGCTCACAATTGATCGCGGCCACCCTCGAAGCGGTCGACCAGGTTGGCATGGGCGATGCCAGCATCGCCTATATCGCGCGGATTGCCGGGGTGTCCAACGGCATCATCAGCCACTATTTCAAGGACAAGAACGGCCTGCTCGACGCCACCATGCGTCATCTGATGCAGGCCCTCAGCGACGCGGTACGGCAACGTCGCGCAGCCCTCAGGGATGACAATCCGCGGGCCCATCTGCGGGCGATTATCGAAGGCAACTTCGACGACAGCCAGGTCAGCGGCCCGGCGATGAAGACCTGGTTAGCCTTCTGGGCCACCAGCATGCACCAGCCGACGCTGCGCCGCCTGCAGCGGGTCAACGACCATCGCCTGTATTCCAACCTGTGCGGGCAGCTCCACCGAGTGTTGCCGCAGGAACAGGCGCGTACCGCCGCCCGTGGCCTGGCCGCGCTGATCGACGGCCTGTGGCTGCGCGGGGCGCTGTCCGGGGAAGGCTTCGACACCCGTCAGGCCCTGCAGATCGCCTACGAATACCTCGACCTGCAGTTGGCCAAGGCGGGCTGACCTCCCAGGGTGGACAACGCGGGGCTTGTCCGCCACCGAACGCCTTGGNTAGCCCGTTACCCAGTCGAATGCCCGGTGCGCACGGCGCACCCTAGGAGAGGCACGCGGCCTGTGCCCTCATGACTCCTTTCCACCGCTGATCTGCCAGAAAAGGCATTCGCCGGCTCAACCTNTCACCTCGCTGAGATGCAGTCGATGTCGTGTTTGGCTGCGCTCTGTCGNTTTTATTGATTGAACGTTCAACTAAGATAATTTAGCCTGGCGTCTATAATTGCCTCCACCGACGACCCGCGCCAAGCGGCTCGCGTCGACCATCACAGACGAGGAACTCTCCATGGCCCGATTCGGCGAACAGAAGCTCTATATTGGCGGCCGCTATGTGGCAGCCAGCAGCAGCGGCACCTTCGAGTCGATCAATCCGGCCAACGGCGAAGTCCTGGCCACCCTGCAGCGCGCCAGCCAGGCCGATGTCGAACTGGCCGTAAGCAGCGCCGCCGCCGGGCAGAAGGTCTGGGCAGCGATGACCGCCATGCAGCGCTCGCGCATCCTGCGCAAGGCGGTCGACATCCTGCGTGAGCGCAACGATGAGCTGGCCGCGCTGGAAACCCTCGACACCGGCAAGCCGCTGTCGGAGACCCGCTATGTCGATATCGTCACCGGGGCCGACGTGCTGGAGTACTACGCCGGCCTGATCCCGGCCATCGAAGGCGAGCAGATCCCGCTGCGCGACACCAGCTTCGTCTACACCCGCCGCGAGCCCCTGGGCGTGGTCGCCGGTATCGGCGCGTGGAATTATCCGATCCAGATCGCCCTGTGGAAATCCGCCCCGGCCCTGGCCGCCGGCAACGCGATGATCTTCAAGCCCAGCGAAGTCACCTCGCTGACCACCTTGAAGCTGGCCGAGATCTACACCGAGGCCGGCCTGCCCGATGGCGTGTTCAACGTGCTCACCGGCAGCGGCCGTGAGGTCGGCCATTGGCTGACCGAGCATCCGGGCATCGAGAAGATCTCCTTTACCGGCGGCACCACCACCGGCAAGAAGGTCATGGCCAGCGCCTCCAGCTCCAGCCTCAAGGAAGTGACCATGGAGCTGGGCGGCAAGTCGCCGCTGATCATCTTCGAAGACGCCGACCTCGACCGCGCCGCCGATATCGCGGTGATGGCCAACTTCTACAGCTCGGGCCAGGTCTGCACCAACGGCACCCGGGTCTTTATCCCGCGCATGCTGCAGGCGCGCTTCGAGACCAAGGTGCTGGAGCGGGTCAAGCGCATCCGCCTGGGCAACCCCGAGGACGAGGCCACCAACTTCGGTCCGTTAACCAGCTTCGCCCATATGGACAGCGTGCTCGGCTATATCGACAAGGGCCGCACGGAAGGTGCACGCCTGCTGATCGGCGGCCAGCGCGTGACCGAGGGNNCGTACGCCAAGGGTGCCTATGTCGCCCCGACCGTATTCACCGACTGCACGGATCAGATGACCATCGTTCGCGAAGAGATCTTCGGCCCNGTGATGAGCATCCTGGTCTACGACAGCGAAGAGGAAGTGATCCGCCGNGCCAACGACACCGACTACGGCCTGGCGGCCGGCGTGGTGACCCGCGACCTGGCTCGCGCGCACCGGGTCATCCACCAGCTGGAAGCCGGCATCTGCTGGATCAACACCTGGGGTGAATCGCCGGCGGAAATGCCGGTGGGCGGCTACAAGCAATCCGGCGTCGGCCGCGAAAACGGCCTGACCACCCTGGCGCATTACACCCGCATCAAGTCGGTACAGGTCGAACTGGGCGGTTACACCTCGGTGTTTTAAAGACTTACTCGTAGGGTGGATGACGCTTCACCCATCCACCAACTGCAAGGGTGGATGAAAACAGCGTCATCCCCCTACATAGAGCAGCCCGTAGCCCGGATGCAATCCGGGAACAGTCACCGCGTTTTTCCCGGATTGCCTCCGGGCTACAGGAGCTTTTATGCCCCAAGAATTCGATTACATCATCATCGGTGCCGGCTCGGCCGGTAACGTGCTGGCCACCCGCCTGACCGAGGACGAAGGCGTCAGCGTGCTGCTGCTGGAAGCCGGCGGCCCGGACTACCGCCTCGATTTTCGCACCCAGATGCCCGCCGCCCTGGCCTACCCGCTGCAGGGCCGGCGCTACAACTGGGCCTACGAGACCGACCCCGAGCCCCATATGAACAACCGCCGCATGGAATGCGGGCGTGGCAAGGGCCTGGGCGGCTCGTCGCTGATCAACGGCATGTGCTATATCCGCGGCAACGCCATGGACTACGACGGCTGGGCCAAGGGAAAGGGCCTGGAAGACTGGAGCTATCTGGACTGCCTGCCCTATTTCAGAAAGGCAGAGACCCGCGACATCGGGGCCAACGCCTACCACGGCGGCGAGGGCCCGGTGTCGGTCACCACGCCGAAGAATGGCAATAACCCGCTGTTCCACGCCATGGTCGAGGCCGGCGTACAGGCCGGTTATCCGCGCACCGATGACCTCAACGGTTACCAACAGGAAGGCTTCGGCCCCATGGACCGCACCGTCACGCCCCAGGGTCGGCGCTCCAGCACTGCCCGCGGCTATCTCGACCAGGCCCGTGGCCGACCGAACCTGACTATCGTCACCCACGCCCTCACCGACCGCATCCTGTTCAGCGGCAAGCGCGCCATCGGCGTGGCCTACCTGCAGGGCGAGGACGACACCCCGGTGATCGTCAACGCCCGCCGCGAAGTGCTGCTGTGCAGCGGCGCGATCGCCTCTCCGCAGATCCTCCAGCGCTCCGGCGTTGGTCCGGCCGCCCTGCTGCGCGAGCTGGACATCCCCCTGGTGCACGAACTGCCCGGCGTCGGCCAGAACCTGCAGGACCACCTGGAGCTGTACCTGCAGTACGCCTGCAAGCAGCCGGTGTCGCTCTACCCGGCCCTGCAATGGTGGAACCAGCCGGCCATCGGGGCCAACTGGCTGTTTCGCGGCAAGGGCCTGGGGGCCAGCAACCAGTTCGAGGCCGGAGGCTTTATCCGCACCCGCGCCGAGTTCGAATGGCCGAATATCCAGTACCACTTCCTGCCGGTGGCGATCAATTACAACGGCAGCAACGCGGTCAAGGAACACGGCTTCCAGGCCCATATGGGCTCCATGCGTTCGCCCAGCCGCGGCCGCGTCCAGGTCAAATCGAAGGACCCACGCCAGCACCCGAGCATCCTGTTCAACTATATGAGCCATGCCCAGGACTGGCAGGAATTCCGCGACGGCATCCGCATCACCCGCGAGATCATGGCGCAGTCGGCCCTCGATCCGTTCCGCGGCCGCGAACTCAGCCCGGGCAAGCAGGTGCAGAGTGACGCCGAGCTGGACAACTTTATTCGCGAGCATGCGGAAACCGCCTTCCACCCCTCCTGCTCGTGCAAGATGGGCGAGGACGACATGGCGGTGGTCGATGGCCAGGGCCGGGTCCATGGTATGCAGGGGCTGCGGGTGGTCGACGCGTCGATCATGCCGCTGATCACCACCGGCAACCTGAACGCGCCAACCATCATGATGGCCGAGAAGATCGCCGACAAAATCCGCGGCCGCGCGCCCCTGCCGCGCAGCACCGCGCCCTACTACGTGGCCGGCGGCGCGCCGGTCCGCGGCACGGCGCAACGCGCGGGCTAGACGGATAAACAGCGGGGGTGCCATGCGCCCCCAGGGCAACTGGCCAGCCCCCGGTCGCAGTAACGCCTGTATGGGCCGCGCGCCTGCTACACTGCGCGCCATTTTGCTTATCAGGCCTGTACCGTGACCAACACCGCGTTCTCCTCTCTGCCGCTTTCCGCCGCCATGCTGGCCAATCTCGAGTCCCTCGGCTACACGGAGATGACCCCGATCCAGGCCCAGAGCCTGCCGGTGATGCTCAAGGGCATGGACCTGATCGCCCAGGCCAAGACCGGCAGCGGCAAGACCGCGGCCTTCGGTATCGGCCTGCTCAATCCGCTCAATCCGCGTTACTTCGGCTGCCAGGCTCTGGTCATCTGCCCGACCCGCGAACTCGCCGACCAGGTGGCCAAGGAGCTGCGCCGCCTGGCCCGCTCGGCTGACAACATCAAGATTCTTACCCTGTGTGGCGGCGTGCCCTTCGGCCCGCAGATCGGATCGCTGGAGCACGGCGCGCAGATCATCGTCGGCACCCCGGGGCGCATCCAGCAGCACCTGAGCAAGGGCACCCTGAAACTCGACGGCCTCAACACCCTGGTGCTCGACGAAGCCGACCGCATGCTCGACATGGGCTTCTACGACAGCATCGCCGAGATCATCGGCCAGACCCCGACGCGCCGCCAGACCCTGCTGTTCTCCGCCACCTACCCGGCCGGGATCAAGCAGCTCAGCGCCAGCTTTATGCGCGACCCGCAGCAGGTCAAAGCCGAGGCCATGCACGACGATACGCAGATCGAGCAGCGNTTCTACGAGATCGCCCCGGAAGAGCGCATGGACGCGGTGGTCAAGCTNCTCAACTGCTACCGCCCGCAGTCCTGCGTGGCCTTCTGCTTTACCAAGCAGCAATGCCAGGAAGTNGTCGACCACCTGACCGCCAAAGGCATCTCGGCCGCCGCGCTGAACGGTGACCTGGAACAACGCGACCGTGATCAGGTGCTGGCGATGTTCGCCAACCGCAGCCTGTCGGTGCTGGTGGCCACCGATGTGGCCGCCCGCGGCCTGGACATCGACGCCCTGGACATGGTGATCAACGTCGAACTGGCGCGGGATTCGGAAATCCATATCCACCGCGTCGGCCGTACCGGTCGTGCCGGCGAAAAAGGCCTGGCCATGAGCCTGGTGGCCCCGGCCGAAGGCCATCGCGCCCAGGCCATCGAAACCCTGCAAAGGGCTCCGCTCAACTGGCATCCGCTGAGCAGCCTCAAGGCCAAGGGCGGCGCGCCGTTGCAGCCGCCGATGATCACCCTGTGCATCGGGGCCGGGCGTAAGGACAAACTGCGCCCCGGCGATATCCTCGGTGCCCTGACTGGCGAGGCCGGCATCACCGGCGCGCAGGTCGGCAAGATCGCCATCTTCGACTTTCAGGCCTATGTAGCCGTTGAGCGCAGCGTGGCCATGCAGGCGCTCAAGTGCCTCAGTGAAGGCAAGGTCAAGGGCCGCTCGCTGCGCATTCGTACCCTATAGTTCAGACGGGATGGCCGCCCCCAGCGCGGCCCGCATAGAGGAGCAGCCCGTGCGCAATATTCTGGTGGTCGAAGACAGCCCCCTTGTGCTGAAGATCCTCGAGCACCTGTTCCGCAAGGAAAGCGGCCTGCAGCCGATCTTCTGCGCCAGCCTGGACGAAGCCCGGGTGATGCTGGAGACCTCGGCCGGGCTGTTCTTCGCCGCCATCGTCGACCTCAATCTGCCGGACGCCCCCGACGGCGAGATCGTCGACCTGGTCATGAGCTATCACCTGCCCTGCATCGTGCTGAGCGGCAGCTACAACGAACAGCGCCGCGACCAGATGCTGCTCAAGGGCGTGGTCGACTATGTGCTCAAGGAAAGCCAGCACTCCTACGAATACGCCTTCCGCCTGCTGCACCGCCTGGAAAACAACAGCCAGGTGAAGATCCTCATCGCCGAGGACAGCGAAGCCACCCGCCATTACATCCGCAACGTGCTGACCCCGCACCGCTACCAGATCATCGACGCCTGCGACGGTGACGAGGCCCTGCGCATTCTCAAGGAGCAGCCGGATATCGACCTGCTGCTGGTGGACCACAGCATGCCGGGCATGAGCGGCTTCGAGCTGGTCAAGCTGCTGCGGCAGAAGATGAAGCGCCACGAGCTGATCATTCTCGGCCTCTCGGCTGACACCAAGGGCTCGCTCAGCGCCATGTTTATCAAGCACGGTGCCGACGATTTCCTGCGCAAGCCCTTCTGCCCGGAAGAACTCAACTGCCGGGTGATGTCGACCCTGGAGCGCCGCGACCTGCTGCTGGCCCTGCGCCAGGCCGCGCAGTTCGATGCCCTCACCGGATTGAACAACCGCCGCGCCTTCTACGAACACGGCCAGCAGCTGTTCGCTCAGGCCAGAAGCGGTGGGCGCGACCTCAGCGTGGCGATGATCGACCTGGATCACTTCAAGCGGATCAACGACGAACACGGCCACGGCAGTGGCGATGCGGCGCTGATCGCCTTCGCCCGGGCCTTCTCCGCGGCCTTTCCCGACGCCCTGCTCGGCCGCCTGGGCGGCGAGGAGTTCGCCCTGCTCAGCCAGCAGGACGATGCCGCCCTGAGCGCCACCCTGGATCAGCTGCGCAGCCAGTGTGCCCGCCTGAAATACGCCACGGGCGCACCGCCGCTGTCCTTTAGCGCCGGGATCTTCCAGGGCGCGCCGGACGATCTGGAAAGCGCCCTGCACCAGGCCGACATGCGCCTGTACCAGGCCAAAAAGGCCGGGCGCGGGCGCAACTGCTGGCAGTAAGCGGTTACCGGCCGCTAAAAACGACAAAGCCCAACCCGGCATGCCACTGCCTGTTGGGCTTTGTTGCGCGCGGTTCACGGGTACAGAATCGTGGAAAACCCAGGCGGAACGCCCAGGCCAAACCCATTCAATAAAGCGGTTTTATCGTCCGACTCTGTTGCTAATGCCCTACCGGCAACGCAGGTGGTTTTTCAACAGCCTGTTAGAGAGTCAGGTTGAGGTTGCCACCAAAAATGCCAACCAGGCCGATCATGATCAGGTAGATGGCCACGATGTAGTTCAACAGCCGTGGCATGACCAGGATCAGGATGCCGGCAATCAGGGAAATCAGGGGGGTCAGTGCAAGTGTCATCGGGTAGGGCCCTTTTGTTCGAATTAGTATTGGCTACCGGCGCAGTGTGCGCGCTTATTGGCCGACAAGACAGTGGTGGCGGGCCTCGCAGCGAAATTGCCTGGCGGCCTGCCACGCCGTCACCCGGTCCCTTCAGGTAAGATGCGCGCTGTCTGGCAGCCCCCGCGGCGGCCTGTGGTGTTCAGAGGAAAATGCTGTGCTTGTGACGCAGGTTGTGATTATCGGTGCCGGCGCGGCCGGTTTGATGTGTGCACTGACCGCCGCCGGGCGTGGCCGCCGGGTGCTGCTGCTGGATCACGCCAACAAGGCCGGCAAGAAGATCCTGATGTCCGGCGGTGGGCGCTGCAATTTCACCAATATGTACTGCGAGCCGAGCAATTTTCTCTCGGAAAACCCGCATTTCTGCAAATCCGCCCTGGCCCGTTATACCCAGTGGGACTTTATCGGCCTGGTGGGCAAGCACGGCGTGCCTTATCACGAGAAAAAGCTCGGCCAGCTGTTCTGCGATAACAAGGCCAGCGACATCCTCGAAATGCTGCTGAGCGAATGCGCGCAGGCCGGCGTCGAGCTGCGTCTGGACACCTCGGTCAGCGAGATCGGCAAACTGGACAGCGGCTACCAGCTGCAGACCAGCGCCGGCGCGGTGCGCTGCGAGTCCCTGGTGATCGCCACCGGCGGCCTGTCGATCCCGACCCTGGGTGCGACCGGCTTCGGCTATCAGGTGGCCAGGCAGTTCGGCCACCAGCTGCTGCCGACCCGTGCCGGTCTGGTGCCGTTCAGCATCACCGACCCGCAACTCAAGGCGCTGTGCAGCGAGCTGTCCGGCACCTCGGTGGAGGACTGCCTGGTCAGCTGCAACGGCCAGAGCTTCCGCGAGAATATCCTGTTCACCCACCGCGGCCTGTCGGGTCCGGCGATCCTGCAGATCTCCTCGTTCTGGCAGCCCGGCGACACAGTGCATATCGATCTGCTGCCGCATATCGACCTGCCCGAGTGGCTGGCCGAACAGCAGCGCGAGCGACCTAACAGCGAGCTGAAAACCCTGCTGGCGGAGCTGTTTACCAAGAAGATGGCCGGATTGCTGGCCGACGGCTGGTTCGTCAACAAGCCGATCAAGCAGTACACGCCCGGCGAGCTCAAGGCGATTGCCGAACAGCTGTCCGACTGGCAACTGGTGCCGGCCGGCACCGAGGGCTACCGCACCGCCGAGGTGACCCTGGGCGGGGTGGACACCCGCGAGGTGTCATCCAAGACCATGGAATCGCTGAAATCCCCGGGGCTGTATTTCGTCGGCGAGGTGCTGGATGTAACCGGCCATCTGGGCGGCTTCAACTTCCAGTGGGCCTGGGCCTCGGGCTATGCGGCGGCGCAATACGTCTAGCCACTGACGCCGCAAGCGACGAGTGGCCGCGCCAGNCAAGGCTGCGACCTCAGGGGTNTGNTACCGCCGTACCCCGAGCAAACGGCAACAGACCCTAGGGCTCGACGCTGTCCGGCAGCGGTTCGCCAGGTAGCCATTTGCGGTAGATGGCGGCAAAGCTGCCGTCGGCCTTCATCCCGTCCAGCTCGCGTTGCCAGCGCCTTATCAGCGCCGCATCGGTCTGCATCGAGAAGGCGATATAACTGTCGCTGTACATCAGGGTAAACAGCAACTGCACCTCATCGGCACGGATATCGCCCTGAGCCAGCAAGGTGCTGAGGCTGAGGTTGTCCAGCACCATCAGCTTGACCCGGCCACGCTTGAGCATGCTCACCACCTGGCTCGCCCCAGTGACCGGGGTCAGGTTACGGAAGCCCTCGGCCTGCAAGCGCTGATGGCTGTACCAGTCACGCGGTACGGCGATCTCGCCAAGCTCGCGGGCCTGCTCCAGGCGATCGATACTCAGCCCGGCGCTGCGCAGGGCATAGAAGCCGGTGACATTGCGCGTCAGCGGGCCGACCCATTGGAACAGCCGTTCGCGCTCCGAGGTGCGCATGGTCACGAACAACCCGGTATTGGGCCGGGTCAGCGCCAGCTGGTAACCGCGAGCCCAGGGCACCAGGCTGATCGGCGCATTCTGTCCGGTGCGGCGCATGATCGCGCGCACCATCTCGGTGGCCAGGCCGGTGGGCTGGCCATTCAGGCTGAAATTGATCGGCGGGTACTCTTCGGTGTACAGGTGCAGAGGCTGGGGCTGGGCCGAGAGCTGCTGGGGCAGGCAGCAAACCAGCAGCAGACAGAGCCACCCGCGAAACTTGACTGCAGTCACGGGAGATGCCTCATGGCAGGGGGATGTTCCTTCAGCGTAGTCGGCCTGAGGCGCAAGTACCATGGGCGCTATCAGGAGGCCGGTGTCAGCCCCAGGACGATATCGAAACGCGCCACCTGCTCGGGCTTACGCGCCCCCGTAACCGGGACAAAGGGCACCACCAGCAGCTCACGCAGGGCCGGCTCACGGATGGCGTTGAGCACGCCGTCACGCTGGTTGCGCGGCTCGCCGCGGATATAGCACTGAGTGGCAAAGCGCGGCTGCCCCGGCAGGGTCACGGCGAAGTGGATATGCGGCGTGCGCCCCGGATAGGCCACCGGGCGAATGGTGCGAAAGCGGTAACGGCCATCACGGCCGGTGATGAAGCGACCATAGCCCTGGAAATTACTGTCACGCCGCGCCCGGTCGCCACCACGGCTGTGCAGGTAGATGCCGCGGGCATCGACCTGCCAGATCTCCACCAGCGCGCCCTCGAGCGGCGCGCCACGAGAATCGAGAATCTGCCCGTGCAGCTGCACACGAATACCCTCGGCCAGCTCGGCATGGCCCTCGACCTGCAACAGGTCGTTGTCGCGGTCCAGCGGTAACTGATCCGGGTAGAAGGGCCCCAGGGTCTGTGGCGGGGTCAGCAAGCGCTGGGCCAGAAGCAGTGGCGAACTCAGCAGCAGGGTCGTGCCGCCGAGTCCGACCAGCAGCTGGCGACGACTGATAGACGACTTGCGCATGGGGCCTCCCGGCTCGACTGTGGGTGTCTACAGCCTAGCCCACCCAGAGCGACCGGTGCGCGCGGCGCACCCTGCGGGGCAGCGTGTAGGGCGTACTCGAGCAGCACGCCGTCTTGCTAGAGACTCGCCAGCACCCCACTCGCAGGCTGATAGGCCAGGCCATGGGCTTCGGCCACGCTGGCGCAGGTGATCGCACCGCGGGCCACATTCAGCCCCGCCAGCAGGTGCGAGTCCTCCTCCAGGGCGCGCCGAGGGCCCTTCTCGGCCAGGGCGATAACGAACGGCAGGGTGGCGTTGTTCAGCGCCAGGGTCGAGGTGCGCGCCACCGCACCGGGCATATTGGCCACGCAGTAATGCACCACCTCGTCGACCACATAGGTGGGGTCGGCATGGGTGGTGGCTTTGGAGGTTTCGGCGCAACCGCCCTGGTCGATGGCCACGTCCACCAGCACCGCGCCGGGTTGCATCTGCCGGATCATCTCGGCACTGATCAGCTTGGGTGCAGCGGCTCCGGGGATCAGCACGCCGCCGATCACCAGATCGGCGGCCAGCACCTGCTCACGCAGCGCCGCGCGTGTCGAATAAAGGGTGGTGATGCGGTTGCCGTACTGGGCATCCAGACGACGCAGGGCATCGACGTTCTTGTCCAGCACCCTGACATCGGCCCCCAGGCCAACCGCCATGGCCAGGGCATTGCTGCCGACCACCCCGCCGCCAAGTATCACCACCTTGCCCGGTGCCACCCCGGGCACCCCGCCAAGCAGCACGCCACGGCCGCCGCGGGCCTTTTCCAGACAACCGGCACCGGCCTGGATCGACATGCGCCCGGCCACCTCGGACATCGGGGCCAACAGTGGCAGCCGGCCGTGACCATCGGTGACCGTCTCATAGGCGATGCAGAGGGCTCCGCTGGCCATCAGCTCCTCGGTCTGGGCCCGGTCCGGGGCCAGGTGCAGGTAGGTGAACAGACAATGTTCGGGACGCAGCCGGGCGCGCTCGACCGCCAGGGGTTCCTTGACCTTGACGATCAGTTCGGCCTCGGCAAATACCTCGGCGGCATCCCGGGCGATCTGCGCGCCGGCCTGCTGGTAGTCGCCGTCGCTGAAGCCGATGGCCGCGCCGGCCAGGGTCTCGACCCAGACCTGATGCCCCAGGGCAGCCAGTTCGACCACCGATTGCGGGGTCAGGCCAACGCGGTATTCGTGATTCTTGATCTCTTTGGGAACACCGATACGCATAATCCTCTCCTTAATTCAGCCGAGTACCTTGAAGTCTAGAAGAGTGACGGCGCTGGCCTCCCTGTAAATCCGCCATGCATCAGGGGAAAGCCCTGACTCACCCGCGTATCACGGCATGTTTACCGAAACCCGGCGCAGAGCGCGACAGCTTGTCCGCCGCCGGTCAGCTGCGCGGATGCAGCCAGGCCGGAGCCAGAGTCGCCGGGTCGATCACCGGTGCCTCAGCCAAGTCGACGCCGTGGGCCCGCAGCATCGTGGCGAGTCGGCCATCGGCATAGGCAGCAAACAGTTCGCTGCAGCCACCGACCAATTCGCCACCGATGAATACCTGTGGAATGGTGAGCATCCCGCTCTTGTGCCGCAGCGCCACACGCAGGCGGCCACCGAGGTCGCCCTGCTGGTACTCGACCGAGTCCAGGTCGACCGAGCGGTAGGGCACGCCGAGGGCGTGGAACAGCTTGCGCGCCGACCAGCAGAACTCGCACCACTCCAGGGCGAACATCACCAATGGCTGCTGGCGGTCGGTGAGGATCTGCGCCAGCAACGCCTCGGCCTCGGCATCGGCGACCGGCTCGACAGGTGCCGACTGCCCGGCGCTGGGCGCGCTGACGGCAACGTCGAAACGAAAGTTGGGCGTCGAGCTGGCCAGGTCTTGCTCCTCCTCGGTCATGTCCACGGCAATGTCCTCGAACAGAGGCGTGGACAGGTAGCGCTCGCCAGTATCCGGCAGCATGCAGAGGATGCGACTGCCTGGGGCAGCATCGGCGGCTACGGCCATGGCACCGGCGAAGGTGGCACCGCTCGACGGCCCGCAGAAGATGCCTTCCTGGCGCGCCAGCTGGCGGGCGTAGTGCAGGGCCTGGTTGCCATTGACCGGCATGATCCGGTCGATCAGGCCAAGACGGCGGGCATCTTCAGTGAGTTTGGGGATGAAGTCCGGGGTCCAGCCTTGCATCAGATGGGGGCGAAACGCCGGGTGACTCTCCAGCGGCCGACCCTCGGCGTCATGCATTTGTTCGATAGCGCTCCCCAGCAGCGGCGAGTTATCCGGCTCGCAGACCACGATGCGGGTTGCCGGGCGGTACTCGCGCAACACCCGCGCGGTGCCCTTGAGGGTGCCGCCGGTGCCGTAGCCGGTGACGAAATAGTCGAGCTTACCATCGGCGAAGGCATCGATAATTTCCAGGGCGGTAGTGCGCGTGTGGGCGTCGGCGTTCGCCTCGTTCTCGAACTGACGCACCAGGAACCAGCCGTGGGCCGCCGCCAGCTCCTCGGCCTTGCCGACCATACCGCTGCCCTTCAGCGCCGCCGGGGTAAGCACCACCCGCGCACCTAGAAAACGCAGGATCTTGCGCCGCTCGATGCTGAAATTCTCGGCCATGGTCACCACCAGCGGATACCCCTTGGCGGCGCAGACCATGGCCAGGCCGATGCCGGTGTTACCGCTGGTGGCCTCGATCACCGTCTGCCCGGGCTGCAGGGCACCGCTGATTTCGGCCGCCTCGATCACGCTCAGGGCCATGCGGTCCTTGACCGAGCCCATGGGGTTGAAGGCTTCCGCCTTGACGTACAACTCGACGTCGGGCGGCGCAAGGCGGTTGATACGGATCACCGGGGTGCGGCCAATGGTGGCCAGAATGCTCTCGTAGCGGATGTTCATCGCAGCCTCCGTCAATAGCCTCGACCGCGCAGGGGCTCGCACCTGGCGAACCCCTGCGCGGTCGTGGCCGGCTAACTTTTACTCTTGAGTTCGGCCATGCCCTGGAGCAGCTCGATCGGCAGGGGAAAAACGATGGTCGAGCTCTTGTCGCCGGCGATATTGCTCAGGGTCTGCATATAGCGCAGTTGCATGGCCCCGGACTGGCGGCCGAGCATCTCGGCGGCCTGCATCAGTTTTTCCGAGGCCTGCAGCTCGCCCTCGGCATGGATCACCTTGGCCCGCCGCTCGCGTTCGGCCTCGGCCTGCTTGGCGATGGCACGGATCATCGATTCGTCCAGATCGACATGCTTGATCTCGACATTGGCCACCTTGATGCCCCAGGCGTCAGTCTGCGCGTCCAGCACCTGCTGGATATCGACATTGAGGCGCTCGCGCTCGGCCAGCATCTCGTCCAGCTCATGCTTGCCGAGCACCGCGCGCAATGTGGTCTGGGCCAGCTGGCTGGTGGCGCTGTGGTAGTCCTCGACCTGAATAATGGCCTTCTGCGGGTCGAGCACGCGGAAGTAGACCACCGCATTGACCTTGACCGAGACGTTGTCGCGGGAAATCACGTCCTGGGTCGGCACGTCCAGCACTATGGTGCGCAGATCCACCCGCACCATCTGCTGAATGCCGGGGATCACCAGGATCAGCCCCGGGCCCTTGACCTTCCAGAAGCGACCGAGCTGGAACACCACGCCACGCTCGTACTCGCGCAGGATGCGGAACGCCGAAACCAGCAGGGCCATCAGGATGACCAGCAGCGGTAGAAAACCCAATTCGTAAGCCATGATTACTCTCCTTGCCGCGGCGGCCGATCAGCCGCGGTCACGTCCAGTCGTACGCCGTTGCGCGCCTGTACCTGCACCTGCTGGCCGGGCACCAGCGGCGTGTCGCTCTGTACCTGCCAGCGCTCGCCCTGCAGCAGCACCCAGCCACCGCAGGGGTCGTCCGCCTGCACCGCCAGGATCGCGGTCCGGCTGCCCAGCAGCGGCTGATCGCCACTGACCTGCAGTCGCCCACGGGCACGCAGGGCCATGCCAACGATCAGCCCGATCAACAGCACGCTGCTCAGTGCCAGGCCGATGATCAGCGCCAGGGGAATGCCGAAGCCCGGCACATCGGTGTCGATCAGGATCAGCGCGCCGAAGACGAAGGCCGCCACCCCGCCGATGCCCAAGATGCCGAAACTGGGCAGGAAGGCCTCCGCCGCCATAAAGCCGATGCCGAGCAGAATCAGCGCGGCCCCGGCATAGTTCACCGGCAGCAGCTGCAGGGCATAGAGGCCGAGAATCAGGCTGATGCCGCCCAGCACGCCGCCGACTCCGCTACCCGGGTTGGAGAATTCGAAGATCAGCCCGTAAACCCCGATCATCATCAGGATCAGCGCCACGCTGGGGTTGGTGATCACCGCCAGCAGACGGGTGCGCCAGTCCGGCTCGAGGCTGATCAGCGGAGCACCGACGGTTTCCAGACGCACGTCCATATTGGCCGCCTGGAAGTTCTTGCCCTGCAGCTGACGCAGCAGGTCGGCCAGGTCGCTGGCCAGGTAGTCGACCACCTTGCGCTGCAGCGCCTCCTCGGCGGACAGGCTGCTCGCCTGGCGCACCGCCTGCTCGGCCCATTCGACATTGCGGCCGCGCAGTTGCGCCAGGCCGCGGATATAGGCCGAGGCATCGTTGATCTGCTTGGCGCTCATGGCGTCCGCCGGGCTCTCCTGCTTGCCCTCCTGCCCCTCCGGCTTCTTCTCCTCGTCGGCGGGTTTTCCGCTCGGCGCGCCCGGCATGCCGATGGCCACCGGGGTGGCCGCGCCCAGGTTGGTACCCGGAGCCATGGCGGCGATATGACTGGCATAGAGGATATAGGTCCCGGCACTGGCGGCCCGGGCACCACTGGGGGCGACATAGCTGGCCACCGGCACCGGGCTGGCGAGGATCGCCTTGATAATGGCGCGCATGGAGGTATCCAGGCCACCGGGGGTGTCCATGTTCAGCACTACCAGCTGCGCGCCCCGCTCCTGGGCACGGGCCAGGCCACGCACCACATAGTCGGCGCTGGCCGGCCCGATGGCTCCCTCGACCCGCAACTCCAGCACCGGTGCCGGAGCCGCCAGCCCAGCGCCCGGGCTCAGCAGCCCGGCCAGAACCAGCGCACAACAGCGTAGAACCTGTTTCACGAGGCGCTCCCGGCAGCCGGGATGGTCGACGTGCACAGACTGCGATCCGGCTACCTGTTAAGAGGATAGACCATGGCCCCTGGCGACCAAATTTGTCCGACAGCGTCAGCGGGGGCTGCCGCCACCACGCGGAGTCCGTTAGGCTGCTGGCTATTCCCGCTGAACAAGACCCCAGCCCATGTCGTCCAGCCCCCTCAGCCACTCCCTGCGCCGCCTCTGGGCGCTGGACAAGTTCAGCTACAGCCTGCGGGTGTTTATCGCCCTCAGCGGCGCGCTGCTGCTGTGCTGGGCGCAAGACTGGATGCATGCCCTGATTCCGCTGTTCCTCGGGGTTATCGCCAGCGCCCTGGCCGAGACCGACGACAGCTGGCAGGGCCGCCTAGTGGCACTACTGGTCACCCTGGGCTGTTTCAGCGCCGCGGCCTATGCGGTGGAGTTCCTGTTCCCCTACCCCTGGTTGTTCGTCAGTGCCCTGGCCCTGGCCAGCTTTGCCCTGACCATGCTCGGGGCCCTGGGCGAACGCTACGCCACCCTGGGTTCGGCGACCCTGATCCTGGCGGTGTACAGCATGATCGGCGTGGAGCAGCGCGGCGGCAGTGCCGGACTCTGGCTGGAACCCCTGCTGCTGGTGGCGGGTGCGGCCTGGTACGGCCTGCTGTCGGTGATCTGGAATGCGCTGTTCGCCAACCAGCCGGTGCAGCACAGCCTGGCCCGGCTGTTTCGCGAGCTGGGCCTGTACCTAAAGCTCAAGGCCGCGCTGTTCGAGCCGCTGCGCCAGCTGGATGTGGAGGAACGGCGACTGGCCCTGGCCAGGCAGAACGGCCGGGTCGTCGCCGCGCTCAACGCCTGCAAGGAGGTGATCCTGCACCGGGTCGGCAATGGTCGCCCCGGGCCCAAGGTCAGCCGCTACCTCAAGCTGTATTTCCTCGCCCAGGATCTGCACGAGCGCGCCAGCTCCTCGCACTACCCCTACAACGAACTGGCCGAAGCCTTCTTCCACAGCGATGTGCTGTTCCGCTGCCAGCGCCTGCTGCGCCTGCACGGCCAGGCCTGCCAACGCCTGGCCCAGGCCATCGAGCTGCGCCAGCCGTTCGAATACCGCTCGCTGTGCAGCCAGGCCCTCATCGACCTGCACGACTCCCTGGAGCACCTGCGGGTGCAAAGCAACCCGGCCTGGCGGCACCTGCTGCGCTCCCTCGCGGCCCTGGCCGGCAACCTGCGCAGCCTCGATGGGCTGCTGAGCAACGCCAGCAGCCCCGATGCCCTGGCCGAGGAGCAGGACAGCAGCCTGCTCGACCGCGAGCCGCAATCGCTCAAGGACGTCTGGGAGCGGCTGCGCCTGCAACTGACGCCGACCTCACTGCTGTTCCGCCATGCCCTGCGCCTGTCCTGCGCCCTGACCCTCGGCTACGGCCTGCTGCACTGGATCCACCCGACCCAGGGCTACTGGATCCTGCTGACCACCCTGTTCGTCTGTCAGCCGAACTACGGCGCGACCCGACTCAAGCTGGTGCAGCGGATCAGCGGTACGGTGCTTGGCCTGCTGCTCGGCTGGGCGCTGTTCGACCTGTTCCCCAACCCGCTGGTGCAGGCCTTGTTCGCGGTGGTGGCCGGGGTGGCCTTCTTCGCCCTGCGCAGCAGCCGTTACACCCTGGCCACGGCGGCCATCACCCTGCTGGTGCTGTTCTGCTTCAACCAGGTGGGCGACGGTTACGGCCTGTTTATTCCGCGCCTGGTGGATACCCTGCTGGGCAGCCTGATCGCCGGCCTGGCGGTATTCCTGATCCTGCCGGACTGGCAGGGCCGCCGACTCAACCGCCTGCTGGCCAATACCCTGAGCTGCAACAGCCGCTACCTGCAGCAGATCATCGCCCAGTACGCCAGCGGCAAACGCGACGACCTGGCCTATCGCCTGGCGCGGCGCAACGCGCACAACGCCGATGCGACCCTGTCGACCACCCTGGGCAACATGCTGATGGAGCCCGGGCACTTCCGTAAGGAGGCCGATATCGGTTTCCGTTTTCTGGTGCTGTCGCACACCCTCCTGAGTTATCTCTCGGGGCTCGGCGCGCACCGCGGCGAAACCCGTCTGGAAGGCAGCGACAACCCACTGCTACTAGGGGCCGGGCACCTGGCCGCCAGCCTCGATGAGATCGCCCAGTGCCTGAACGAAGGACGCCCGGTGGCGATTCACAGCGATGCGGAAGAGCAGCTGGCCAGTCGCCTGGAGCAGCCCGACGACAGCCTGGACGACCAGCAGCG
>C687J35021_10000976_pt1 | contig 21925 bp, 30 predicted proteins | sample RifCSPhighO2_12_FD_35021 | JGI IMG/M metagenome (IMG submission 35021)
AAAAGCAGGCGGTTAACCTTTATTTGGGTCTTTTGAGCCGATGACCTGGGGTTTTTCAGGCACACGGTTTCACCCGGATACCAGATTACGTGCTTCTGCCACTCCTCAGTCCTATCATCAACGCAAATGGGAGCATCGCAATTCTCAAAATGCTTATAATCCTTTTTCATTTATTTGAACCACCTCATCAAAGCGTTAATGCAAACATTCCAAGCTTTCTGAAGGAACGTAGGCTCTTTTTGAAATGCCGGGGGAGGAGTGTAATCCATAGTACTAGTAGAATCGGCAGGATTAGTAGAAGCATCAGGTATGTCGGATCGTATAGCCGTGCTATCGAATATATCCCAATTAGAATCATCAACGCTAGCAGTATCCAGAACAGGCGATGAAATATCAAAAGTACCAGCAGGTGTTTGCTCGTCAGGCGGGGGGGCAGGTGGGGCTGAGGGTCTTTCTTCAGACGCAGTGGGGGCGGTATCAAAGATTAGATTATCTTTTTTTTTTGAATCTTAACCAACCAAGAATATTGGTATAGTTGTGAGGCTGTAAATGGCATTGGAGATTCGGCCCCCAGTTTTGGTCAAAAGAAGTAAATCTCATTGAATCTGCTTTGTAAGCAATGGCAATGTGTCCATAACCTGCTCCCGCTGGTCTGTCCCAAATTACAATATCACCTTTATCGGGAAAATTATTAGGACCGTTAGGGATTCTGTCAAAATAGTCTGTACGATAGTTTGTCCAGACTAATCTGGCTCCGGAAACTGGTTTGCTTTGGGGACATTCAAGAACTTCTTTGACATACTGACGGTACAAATCCATGCATTGATATCCGAAATAAAAATCAAAGTCAATATACTTACCACTATATTTAGTAATGAATGAATCGAAGGTCATTTTAACTGACTTCCTTCCTTTTACTACTTCCGATTTCTCTTGTCAAATGTCATCCTTTAAAACATCTTCCAAAACCTTTTCAGCTACATCCCGCATCCCAAATTGTTTCATTTCTACATAGAATCCTGCCACGCCGCCAGCCATTGCACAAAGGAATTCTTTGTCTAAAAGTAAGTATTCCCGTTCCCCTTGGCGGTTAAGGAATACGGCAACGGGTTTATCATTGTTGTCGTGAATGGCCTTACGCATAATTTCGAGTTGCTGAACCGCATAGGCAAAACCCGTTTTTTTGGATTCCCGTTCATTATTGGCCGTTAAGTCTTTCTCTGTCATTTTTTAACATTATCTCCCGAATTCCGGCTTCGGCTATGACTCTGCGGTTCATTGTATCATCAATCTTTTCAATGACTCTGAATTTAATCTCAGCCACTAAAGCGTGCGGAATGCGTTCACGTCCAATCCGCCATTGTTCGCCGTTAATCGTAATGTCAGCTGGTAAGGGTTTAAATTGTTCGTTAGCCATGATGTCTTTTCATATGATGAGTCATACAAAGCCATTCAATATTTAATTGGTTCTTTATACTGTAACCATAAAGGTGATGTGCATATACTTTTTTATCTCCACAATCAATACATCTGTCTTTTTTTAATTTACCTGTTCTAACAGCCTTAAATACAGCATATACAGCTTGTTTAGCTAATTTATAAGATGCTTTCTTGGAATTTCTTTTTGCTCTAGCAAATGTTTGTTCTTTATGGGCATAATAGTATTTTCTGTTTCTTAAGCGGGAACATACTTTACAATAAGGTTTTACCCCTGATTTCTGTTGTCTATCTTTTGTATACTCGGAATAATCTTTTTCCGTTTTGCAGGTTGGACAAACTTTTCTCATTATAAATGATTATAACATTTTCATTCATAATTTAACATTTCGTTCATTTGGCGTTTTTTAAATATTCAATAACCAAAAATGTCATTAAGGAACCTAAAACTGCTGCCAAACTCGGACTTAACCATTTCCATAATCCATTCTGTCTTTCAATGTTCGTAACCCGCCTTGTCAGATCACTATTCAAAATGATTTCTTTAATCTGCTTAACGTCGGACTTAACCTCTCCCAAATCTTTTTTAAGGTCGGTGATTTGTTCTTCCATTCTGGCTATGCGTTCATTGTTTGCTGCTGTCATATATACAAAAAAAAGACTAATCAGCGCCATCTTCGCTCGCTTAGTCCTTAGGTTATATTTTAATGATTAGATTTGTGGAAAGCAAATATTGCAGAACTATGATATAATATACTCGCTTTGGGAAAAGAGCGTGCCAAATCCCAAAGCGGCACGCTTTTTCTTTTTCTAAATTCCCACAGCAGAACTTTGATTTACTAAACTTGGCATATTGGACTTGAACCGAGATACACAGTCGGCTAATGGTCGTTTTTTAATTGGCCTCCTGAGGTGAGCTAAGGCAAGTCCACAGGTAAGGCAAGCTCATGTCGCCCCCTGACTAAGAGCGAGAGGGGGATAATTCTTGTAAGAGAAAGGCAGGTGAAGATGAAAAAATATGTAATTCTAGGAATCGTAGCAATAGCAATAACTAAGATAATTTACTTAGATAGTTATTATACGGATTATGTAAACCAATTCACTACTTTAATAGTTGTCTATGGTTTATCGTGGGGTGGATTCAGTATTTGGGGAAAAATGGATAATGAACAAAAAAAAAGCACTTTGAGTGTTTTTGGAGTACTTCTGTTCTTGGCAATAATGAGAATGCTTTTTTAACGATTACCAAGTAATTTATATCCTAACGCTCCGCCTAAAGCACCTGTAACCCCTGCTCCTGCGGCAAGAGTTAATGGAAATGTAAGTTTACCTAAAAACTTTTCTCTGCCATATAATTTACTGAATAATTCACTATACTTTGCAACTTCAGGTGCCCGTTCTCTTAAAAGCCTTCTTCCTTCATCTGCTAAAATTGATCTAAATTGTGATAATTGGGCAGATTTAACATCACCAGCTTTTGAATATGTTCCTCGACTCCAATCTTGGATTTGTTTAATTAAGTCTTTATTTGACAAAATCCTTTTCTCAAGCTTAGGTAATATCTTTTCACCAAGTTTTTCATATTCTGGATTATTCTCGACAAAGTTCTTGCCAACTTGAGCAAGCTCTTTGCCTTCATATTTAATACCAGATTTGTCAGCTAGATTAGCGGCAACGTCACGAGCTTGCCCTAATGCTTGTTTATTCCCACCGCCCATTAGCCCTCTGGCTTTACTAGGCAATTTATATAAACTTTTCCCTAAAGCTGGAAGCGCTGCCAATGATGCTACTTCAGAACCGCTTTTCACTCCCCTCCATAAAGGATTTTGTGTAACGTCTGGAGAAAATGATTGTGATACCTCTTGTGCTTGCTGACTAATCCCTTGACGAACATTATTTGCTTGTTGTAATAGGTCTTTCCGTCTTCGCATATCAGTAGTTGCCATTGCTTGTTCTTCAAACTGACTAGCAGTTTGTTCTGCTTGATTTGTAACTTGACTCCTGCGACCCCCAGTTAAATTAGCATTAATTCCTGAACTGATATCTTGGGCAACATTTAAAGAACCACCTAAAAGAAAATCAACTATTGGATTGCGGTTTTGTTTGTTTTCTGGTATAAGTTGAGCCTTTGGCCCTCCCTTTTCGGCAACCAGACTCTTTAGATTATTAAGTTTTTTAGTAGCTAATTTGGGATCATCACCAGCTTTTGGTAATAACCCTTCTGCTCTCGAAATATCTCTATCAGTCAAAACGCCGACTTCGCCTGAGATTGCTCTGGCTAAAGGGCCGATTAAACTTTTTCTTAATGCTTCGTAATCTGCCGATTCCGTAAATGCTTTACCGCCAGTTAGCCCAGCAATAAAATTTGCAGCATTACCGGCAATTGGTCCTCTTGCATTTATTTGATTTAAATTCTTTTCTAAGATATTGACACCGGCAATAACATCTCCTAGTTTTTGTGTCTGTTTCTGTTCTTCCGCAGAACCCTTAGGTTTAATTCCTTCCTGAGATAAACTTAATGCTGATTGTGGACTTGTTTTAGCTATTTCTCCAATATCAACTACGCCTTGTCTGCCAAGCTCTAAGGTTGCAAATTCATTACGCTTTTTAGTAATAAATTCATCAATATCTTTGGATTTATAGCCAGCCTTTATAGCCAGTTCTCGTCTTTTTTTAACTTCGGCAGGATCATTCCAATTTAAAGCCATATTAATTAAATATACTTTCTAAATCTTGTAAGGTACTCTCTCCACTCCCTTTATAAGTTTTTGGGGCTGTATATAATGCAGCTTTATTCAAAAGGTCATACAAAGTTGATCCCTCTCCTATGGTGGCATATTGATCCTTTAAAGAAGTCGATCCCTGCTTAGACAGTTCAAACTCCTGCCTTTTCAAATCAAGCAGGGCATTATTGTATTTTTCATCCGTTTGTTGCTTATACATTTCCAGCGCCATTTGCATTTGTTTGTCAGCACCGCTGGCCTTCATTTGGGCAATCTGCTGGTCAATCAAGTTTAATTCTTTGCTTCGTTCAATCGGCAGATTTGCCAGAAGATTCCCAATTTCTCTTAATTTCCCTTCCCGTTCAAATGAAACGTCTTTCTGTTGCCCTGCATAGAATTGCGATATGTCCCCTGTTTTACCTAATAAATCCTGTTCATAGGCTCCTGAAGAAAGCGGTATGCCTCGTTTCCCATACTCACGGCCTAAAGCGGTAGACGTAGCCCCCGTTTCTTTAGTTTCCCGTCTGGTTAATTCGGCAATTAAAGCGTCGTATCTTTCGGTTAAGGGCATACGTTCTGATTCCAACTGCCGTCCCCGTTCGGTATAAGCCTGTTCAGTAATGGGTTTTGAAGCCGCTAGAGCGTCTTCTGCGCCTTTATATGGGGAGGTTGCCCCAAACCTGCTCTGAATATACTCGGACGGCTGGCCACCCCCTGCAACAATACTGTAGGCTTTATTCTCAAGTGCCGTATTTTCCCCGATTCCCAAGGCGCTTGCCAACTCACCGGGAATCCCGCCATATTGCTGGCTGGGATCAAGCCCGGGTGCGCCGTAGCGTAACTGTTGGGGGGTTAACCCAATTAAATTTGACTGGGGCGTGAAAAATCCGCTGGTTGCTGGCATTAAATTAAAAATGACCTCTTTTAGAAGGCCATCTGTTTCCCTATTTCTTACTTAGATTTTAGAATCTTTTGGTTAAACTGTCAATTTTCATTCACTACTCTTGCGGGCTGAGTAGTAAGTATTAACTCTTTTCTGTTCAAATCTTCTAAAAGTTGATCTAATCCTGCCATTGCTTGTGCTTTTCTCCAAGACCCGAAATGTCTATAGACTGCACTTATGGGTACTCCTCCTGTGTTTCTTCGTTCCCAATAATTAGGGATTCTGCCGTGCGCAGTTACCCACGCTCTTAATCGGGCAATAACCTTAATATCATCGAAGCCTTTATATCCTTTACCTATTGCTTCAATGCCTAATGCCTTACAACCAGCCACAATAGTTCCATATCTTCTCCTTAGATGATCGTAGAGTCGAATATCATATTTTTTAACACTCTTGCTAGTTATCTCTTTTTCTCCCGATTGCTCCCTGATAACAGCAAGTCTAACTGCTGTCTGTGCATCACATAAAGCAAATCTGTTTTTATATTGTGTTGTGAATGTCTTACGTTGTGAGTGAGTCCCTTGATTCAATCCATTGTGGCTTGCAAAGTTTTTGTTTGTTTTAATATTATTAATGGCCGTTTCAGAAAACTTACGAGATAGGCGTTTTGAACAAATACCGATATTGTAATTTATTCCATATTTGTCCCGATAGTTTTTCTGATCCGTTTTGTGGATTCGTGGTAAGTGACTGGATAATGTTTCATACCACTTACCACATTCATTACACAGAATCTTGTCCTGGAGTTGATCATATACAACAGTACCCTGATAACCGATACCGTTTTCACTCTCCATATAAGGTTCATTCCCAGAATCTTTATATAAGAGCGTTACTTGTTCCCCATATTTCTTTTGGATATCAAATAATGTCGCTGGCATTATTTTTTACCTTCTTGTCTTAAAACTTCTTCAGATGCTTGTCTAACATAACGATAAAAATTTTCATCACCATAAGTAAAATTTGTACCACTTAGAGGATCACTATCCTCAAATCTATATCGTCCACTTGTACGATCAAGCATTAATTTAGGCATCATACTCCCACTATTTGCAACAATATCAAACGACCTTTTGAAACCTATAAATTCTGCTAAAAGTTGAGAGAGTGTTAGTTGTAATTCTGCTGCTTGTTTCTTAAGATCAATTGCATCTTGTTCATCTAGAACGAAAGTTAATCTTTTCGCCATACAAATATTGTATCATTTGTGTCAAGATTGTGTCAATTCAAAATAATAAAGCCCCTACAAATAGGAGATATAATCCAAATAATAGTAAAAGTGAAGCGATTGCAAAAACGTAATTTTTCATTTAGGGTTCTGTCGCAATAACTGTACCAGCTCCACTTTTGAATTGAGCAAGCAATCTTGTCTTCCCGCCTGAATTGTCCAAATATAACCAGCAACGATCAGCAGTACCAGCAGGAGAAGGGGTACTTGTTCCTTGTAATATCACAGGCCCCCGTAAGAAGAATTGCTGTAAGTTATTCAATTTGAGAACTTCCATCCCCGTTCCCGCCTTGTTATCGTACATGTACATTTCTCCCTTAACTTGTAAAATCCCTGTCAAAGTTCCACCTGCAATTGATCCTCCAACATTTACGATATTCCCCATATTAAAGGAAACCTCTACGGGATCCCACTGGATAAACGTAGTTGTTCCTTCAAAGGGGGAAGAAAGACTAAAGTGTTCGTTAGGACCAGGGACATTCGTTCCCCCAAAGCTTTCGGCAACACCTGTTGTTAAATATACTCTACCCATTTATTCTTTTCATTTTAGCCCTTAATTTCTTGTCTTTCCGGTTTTCTTTGAATTTCCTGAATTCTTCACGGGTTAATCCGTCTAAATCATATTCCTCAACAGGCGCAATCCCGTTAGGTTCAATGCTGGCAATATCCCCCATTATGTATTCATCCCCGTTCCCATATCTTAAAAGCTTCTTCACGCTATGTCGTTGGTTCGGTAATCCAAAAATGCCCAATCGGCTATAAAAGTTACAACTTGGGCTGAAGTGCCATTGGTGTCAATTATCATTGCCCGCCATTGGTCAGCCGTCCCGTTATAATTGCCGTAATCCATTTCGCCTCCCACAACGTCATACCGGCCTAAGGTTACGCTGCCGCCCCGAATCGGGTAAATCTGGTTTGAACCTAATGTCCCCGCCCCCTGATAGATACCAACAATCGGTTTGCCGAAAGTGCGCACGTTAGTCTGGGGTGTTTGATAGCCAATGCTGGAAGTTAAATTCAAGGCTTGGGAAAGGTTAAATGTCCCCAATACCGAACCCCCCACTGCCCTTTTAACCAGACTGCCAAGATTAACCTTGGAAGCGTTAATTCTGTCGGAACTGACTTCATATTTGGTTTCAAAATCAACGCTGGTTACAATATCCGTCTTCAGGGCCGTATCTCTGCGCATATTATTGGCAAACCCATATTCGGAATAATCGTTACCTATTTTGCCCCTCCTCGGTAAATTCGCACGTCAACCCATAATATACAAATCCGGCATCAATGGACGCTTCAGTAATCTTAATGAACAAAAGCTTACTGCGGGAATTGGGCGGGAAATTGAATTCAACTACTCCGCTTTTGGCATCTCCCAAAGAAATCCATTTTTTGGCATTGGGGTGGAAAGTATTTTCACAAGCAACGGAAACTTGAGCCGCACAGCCAGGATTAAAAAACATCCACAGTTTTTTCCAGGCCTTGTCAACGTGCGGTACGCCTCCGTGGTAAACCATTTGCATTGTAGAGGTAATCGCCACGTTGTTATCAGAAAGATTAGTCCCGCCTAATGTATAGCACTGGCCTGTAGAATCACCGAAGATAAACTGTTCCACGCCTGAAGCGTCTTTGTAAGTATTAAAAGCCGTAGGCAGATTGGCAAGATTATAATTAGACCATTCATCCTGCTGGAAATTATATTTCTGGACACAGTTATTAACCGTTTCAAGGGTTAAATCATCCGTTACCGTACCGACTGCCGTATAAATGTCATATTTATATTTTCCGCTGGGTGCGTTATCAAACACCGTGCCTGTAATTCCTGAACCTGCATTATTGTAAATTTGAGGTTGGATCGGGTTAGAGATAATCTCGGGTTTGCCCCCGAATCCAAAATATCCCTGTCTGTTAAGATAGAATTTAAAGTCTTCGACATTGGTAATTGATCTGTTGGAACTTGGGCCAAGATCCGTGGCCAAATCAACCAAAGAAAATCCGTCCCACCTGAACATTAGGCCTGAATTTTTAGTGGCAATTAACCTGTCCTGTGATTTGAAAGTTGAAAGCAATCTGCCTGCACCCGGTATGGCAATCGAAGAAGAATCCGAAGTCCAATCCGTGGGAGTTCCCGTAGTCGAATAAAACAGATTGCTGGCGGTTCCCGGTATCCAAATGCGATTCTGGTATTCAATAATGCCTACTCCGCCAACGGGGGCCGAAACCGTATCCGTAAAACTTGTGCCGTTTGTCGTGTGTCTGGTGGTCCCGGTTGGGGAGGTGATAACCAAAGTATCTTCTAACACGCCCGCAAAAATGGTGCCGTCCGTTACCGTTCCGTTGCCGGTTACCGTCCACGCACCCGTTCCCTGCTGGCTGGAAAAAAGGGTTCCGCCGGCTGCCGCATAGTTCCAGAACTGGGTGCCGTTATTTCTCTGCCAGGTAAACAGGGTATCAATCCTGGCGCCCAAACTTGAAAGGTAAGTTGCATATCCGGCCCGTTTGGTTTTAGCCCCAAAAGGCTGGGGGTCAACATTTATAAGTTGAATAAATTCACCCGGGCTTTGAAGCAGGGGGTTTAGTTGAAGATTTTGACCTTTTTGATCGTAGGAATTAATAAACATATCATTTTAATAAATAGAATCTTCCTCCGAAGATACATTTTCTACAAGTTCGATCATTTCCGTTGACGATTTGTCACGGGGTGTGGATTGGTTAACAAACATTTGTTTTTGGATATTAGCGTCATTGGCTCTTATTTGAGCTTCACCTGTTTTCCCGTCTTTCTGATAAGCCTGTGAAAGTCCGTAATCGACAAATGATTTAGTATAGCCTCTCATTGGGGAAGGTAGCTCGTCAGTATCATTAACCATTGGCGTTCCAAGACGGTAGAAGTAGATTAGTGCCGTACCACCGGCATCGGCCGGCTGGACTTTGAAAACATTATCTCCCTGCCAATTATGATATGGGTGTGAGGATAAGTAAATTTGGTTAGGATCAAATTCGTTTAAATGCTGTTTGGTTGAAAGTGTGTAGGTTACGCCCCCATCATAGGTAATTTCCACTTTCCTGGGTTGTTTAAAATCAGTTGTAGTTATGGTTCCTAAGCCATTAGTTCCAAATCCTACCCCTACGGTTCCGATTGAATAGTCTTCATTAACTGAAATTACCGAATTAATCATTTCATCTTTCCATTCATTAATCCAATTATCTATTTCATTATCCTGGGCAAAATTGGAATCCCAAAGTTTTTCCCGAACCCGTTGTCTCAGTTTGCCCAAAGAATAGAAAGAAAAACCTGCCGAAGTAAGCCAGTCGGATTCAGTTGAATTAACTGATAACGCCGAATTTCTAAAAAATGTCTTGTAAGCGTCTGTAATCGTGCCTAAAGTATCGTCAAATATCGTATAACTTTGCCCCGTTTGCTGATCGTGGGCATCAGCCTGATATTCAACCGTGCCGTCAGTAATGGGTACGGCTGTTCCTGCGGTCCCTGCCGCACTCTTTTCAAAAACGACCTGATTGTATTTTATGGGGAATATGGGGGAATCTTTCGGATGGTCAAAGTCAAGAGCGGCTACCGAAAGAGTACCGACATTAGTAACCGTGCCTAAAACAACTTCCGTTCTATCCTGGCCTGTCGCTCCTATCTGGAAAGCCCAGCCGTTAGTAAAACCTGTGGTATTTTTAACCCGAATTACGGTAGTCCCTGCTGCCTCATCATTGGCAAGGTAAGTAGGCGATGCCTGTTCCTGTAGCGAATTTAAACTTTTTATAAACATATATTTAATTTACCATATTTTGGATTGTAAACCAGAATTACCAAGACTGTAAGTAATTTCTAAGTATGGGTCTTTATCTGTCCCTGCCTGTTCTGAAAAGTAAGCTAAGATTTCCTGTTGAGTAATACTGGTGGGATCAGAATTGTCAAAATCATAATTAGTCCTAATTGCCAATTTTGTAAAACTTGTTTTGGAAATTGCAGCATCTCCATCTGTATCTAGAGTAATTGTATAATCCGTATCTGCAACTTTCCCCGCCGTATCAAATCTCGTAGCAGTAAATTCGGTTGATCCAACTAAATCGTAATCTTCTATTGCCAAAACAGTTGTTGAAACAACTGTGCTTTCAACTAATGTAAAAGTTGGTCGTGTCCCCGTATCTGCCCCCCATGAACTGAATTGCCAGTGGAATTTATTGCCTCCTGCGATAATGACTGCACCAGCTGTAAGGGCTGAAGTGTCGATAGGGAAAAATGATCGTCCAAGTGTTCTTGTAGTGTCATTCCTATTGGCAATTGCCATATAAGTTGGCTGGGTAAGATAGGTAACTGTTGTACCTGTAGCCTGCGCTCTAACATTTGTCCATGAATCTGCTTCTGGGCCACGATAAACACTCCCATCTCCAGCAGCGGGAAAAAAGTTTGTAGTTACAAGCGCAAAAAGTGGGGCTACTTGGGGGGCAAAACTACCCAAACCCAAAACTGATCCTAACTTAATTCCGAGCTCTAGTTTTCTCCCAAAAAGATCGTAACAACGGAATATCTCTTTATATTTATTTCTCCCAACTTGAACTGCGTAAGAATTAGGGGTGACACGTGCTATCTTCCCCCTACATTCCTTGTCTATACCAAGATACTTACGTCCAAAAGAATTATTAGCTATCGCTAAGATCGGAGGTTGAAATCTGTCAAAAATATCATATTTATTCATTTACTCAGTGTATCCGCTCGCAAAAATCCCAATTACTCCCGTACCAGACTGATTAAAAACTAAAGCCGAACCAGAGGTTGTTCTAAGAGGAGGATTAACGGGCATAGCAGCAATCCCGCCATTTGCTGCAAAAGTCATGGTACCAATGATAGGGGATGTTGGTGTTCCAGAAGCTATCGCTACTCGGCCTGTACTTTCAACTGAAACAATCAAGGTGGTGATATAATGAACTGATCCTGAAACTGCCGCCTGTATCGTTCCTGTTGCCGTCCCTGTTAAAGTTACAGCGGTTGCAAATTCGGCAATGTGCCTGATTGAAGTTCCAATACTCTGGAATGTTCCTCTATTAATCGTACCAGTTAGAATTGTTCCAGCGGTAACAACAATTGAGCCGCCGCCAATCCTAGTTATAGTACCGGCGTTTATATTTGATATCGTACCTGTATTTAAATTTCCAACAAAAGGGATTGTGCCATTCCAGTCTAATCTGGCACTGCCGATACCGGCATCCAGCTTTGTAAAAGGGATAGATTCAGTGCCGTTTACATTGGTTGTAAGAAAAGATTGGGTGCCCTCATTAATTCCTATTGGAATTTTGTACCTCCTTATAAATTCGGGAATTGTGTCCCCAACCTCTTTTTTGAACTGACATCTTTCTCTTAAAAGTTATCTCAAAATGACAGTCAAGACATAAAGTTCTACCATTATCTATATCAAATCGTAATTTAGGATATTTGGCAAAGGATTTAATATGGTCTGCATGAAGATAACCACCAATTTGATAACAAATTTGACAAGTATAATTATCTCGTTCAAAAACTTTTTCTCTCCAATCTGAATATTCTAAACTATTTCTAATAGCTGTATTTATAGGTGTAATTCCACCTTTCCAAGCATGTTGGTTTTTACCACTAATTCTAATATCACCTTTCCCCCATTTAGTGGGACGATCATAAATCAACCTTTTATCTAAATCTTTTGTTAGTCCTTTGTTCCAAGATGGTTTATCTAAACTCGCTTTTCCCATTTTTCTAGCCCGCTCTCTCCATTCAGGTGTTCTCGCTGATTTTGTCATTTTAATAGTACTTATTAAAACTCTTGGGTCATCTTTAGTTAATCCTTTATTCCAAGCAGGAACACATTTATGTGAACAATATTTTCCATGTCCTTTTTTTATTTGAGAAAACCAAATTTTAAATTTCTTTTGACAAGTTAAACATTCTCTTTTAATAGAATTATCTAGCCCTTTTCTTGGAGAATCCATTCGTGTAAACCTTTCTTTTTGCGCACATGACCCACATCTTTTACTTTCTTTAATAATTAAAGTATTACAATCTAAACATTTTTTATCTTTCGGATGTTTAACACTCATGATTTACTAGAAATTACTGTAAAAGTAGTGGAATAAGTAATAATTGGTATCCCTAAATACATTCCTGCCGTAATTGTTCTGCTATATAGCTGATTCATATCCTGACTTGCTTTATTATCTAATTTTGGTTTTATATCTAAAACTTGTGAATTTAAAGGTTTGGCATCAAGAACCAGACTGTTTTTCGGTTTAATATCAACTACATCAATTCCTTTAGGCATATTAAGACCAAGTTACTCCGGCCACAATAGTTCCCGTCACCGTAGTAACTATTCCACTATTACAATTTATGTTAACGGGCATTGTCGTGGGGACATTCGCTCCAAGAAGAGCCATTGAAAACACTAAATTACCCGCTGCCGTTCCGGCTGCGGTTGCAGAATTATAAACGGCGAGCGTCCCATTGCCGGTACCTAATATGTTTACGGTTCTGAGTGCGCTTGGCCGTCCGGTAATTAAAGTAACTGCCGCTGCCCCTATTGATGTAAAACTATCACCTTGTACATTGTCTGCGATGTTAAATCACTCCTTTCAACAAAAAAGATGGTCAAACAAGGCCATCTGTATTCCTTTAACTTAGTTATATTTTAGGAGTTTCGATTGCTGGTGTCAACGCAGGCGGGTTAAGTTGTTCTTGCACAGCCTCAAGGGCTGGAATCCAAAAGTTATTTACCTGCTTATCAATATTAAACTTTTCCTTAACCAATTTTCTGCAGTCGTAAGCAACCTGTTTAGTGTCTTTTTTCAACATCTGGTAGACAATCTCCATCGAATTAGCCACATTTACAGGCTCGGCAGGGTGCCAGAAGTTGTTCATACTGGTCCACCTTTTACGGTTAGTCTTGGCAATTGATCCGGTTTTACCCTCGATTACCAACTCCGGCATACTATGAATGCCGTTTACGACTACAGGAATACCGCAAGATTCAGATTCAATTATGTTCAATCCGAAACCTTCAGTCTGTGAAGGATGAAGTACGGCATCAAAACAATTAATGAGCATATGTAAATCCTCACGGGTGCTGAATATGGAAGCAAATAGTTGATCAAGTTGAATCAGTTTATGCCCGATCTTTAAATAGTTGGCATAATCTCTAATCGGAAAATTACCGGGGGAAATTTGCTGGTTATTAATTAAAATGTATGTTTCAGGGTGGTTAGCCTCAAATATCTTGAAAGCGTCCAAAGCCTCCTCAAAGCCTTTTCTTGGCGGATTCTCTTTGTTGGCAGCAATCATGCCCCAAAGGAATATGTCAGGCCTTATGCCATATTTTTTACGGCATTCCAGTTTATCCAAAGGTTTTAACTGTTCGGTGTCAACGCCCTCCAGAATTAGTTCTGACGCAAAGCCTTCTTTGGCTAGTTGGTCGTGTCCGAATTGGGAAAAGGTAATTAGTTTGTCGCAAAAAGGCAGGTTTTTTAGAACGGCAGGGGTAATCGGATTGCTATCTACAGGGAAATATGCCCAATATCTCACACCTAATTGTTTTAATTGCTGTAAGAATTGCGGATTGATTACCCACATATCAATCATGGAAATTGCCAAATGGGCACCAAAATGTCTGGCTCCATAGAAAAGGGTATCCGAACCATGCGGATCATCAACGGCAGGGTATATTCTTACCCCCTGATAATCAATTACAGAATTATGTAATCCTGATTTGGAAGCTTGGGCAATTTGCCAACCGTCGGCAACCAATCTTTCTATAATCCATTTAATTTCGACTGAATATCCACTTTCTGCCCAGATAACATCGGAATGGAGAATTATCTTTAAATCTCTACGCTTTTTTATGGTCATATTTTTTATCTACTTTTGCATAGCCATAGGCATATTCGGTAGCGGCCATAACCTCGTCTATATAATCAAACCCCCTCATGTTATAAAGACAATGAATGGTTCTATTGGTATACCATTTCATTTGCTTTTTATTAAATAAAAGAACAGCTAATGCGTGGAGATGATACAAGTGCATCAAGGGAGCGTAGATTGATTTGTCTAATTTACTAGCTCCATAGAAAGCCTTTTTATCAAATCCCGGGTAATCGTAAGTAAAAAACTTATACTCCTTTTTCTCAAGATACTTTTTAACATTATTTAAAACTTTGGGATTGCTGAATCTAATAATGATCTCCGGTTCAAAGAAATAATGGAATAAATCATCTTCTAAAAGAAATTCTTTAAAAAGATATCGCATTAATTTCATGCGTTCCTTCTGACTATATATTTTTTGGATTTCAATGGTCGCAAATAGCTTAACTTGTTTGGGGGGGATCATAACTCCAAAGTTTTTTTAAATATTCGGCTATCTCTTTGGGGTATCTAATGTCAAGATCGGTAAACTTAGGAGCACCGCCCCCACCCGCTGCATGAAGACAAACTATTTCTTTATCCTGTCCGTCGCTAGGCCAAGGTTCCCGATCGTCTCCTGATCCGGCAGGCAGAATCAACTTTCCGTCTCTCAAAATGAACTGGGAAGAATATTGTTTTGAAATTAAATTCCACCACTTATTATTGGGTTGCCTGTCCAAAAACTTAACCCTCCAATTGCCGTAAAAAACCAGGATATTCAAAAAGTCCTGTTCATAGAATTGGTAAGCATTAGCCCGTTCAGGCGTACATAGCCTTAACCAGTTATCGACAAATGCCTCATTTTTAACTACTACAAATCCGCAATTAACATAATCCATAGGGTTCAAGTCCCAAACCTGGACTGTTCGGCCCATCATGGCCTGTTGGCTAGCCAGTTCCCTTGGATTGCCGTTTTGGACTACCGCCACGTCAAAATCCCCCTCCCAACAGCTTGTAATGTCCCCTGTGATAATCATATCGGCATCCAGCCTAATCACACATTCATACTCCTGTAGAAGTTCTTTCAGGAAAATAGGGGTCATATAGCGCATTTTCAGATCATTAACGAATGTAAACCCGTTCCTGATAGCGTCTTCTTTTAGGTAAAGCTTTATGTCAGCTTTTTTGTCAATGTCAGGGTTGGTAGAGCGCAGGGAATTAAGCATTTTATGGGCATATTCTTCGTTAATGTCATCAAGCCCCGTGGTTAATATGCAAATTGGCTTCTTCATAATTTAGCCTGGGCTTTGTTTTCGTTTAACTTTTTAAGTGCGCCTTCGACAACTTCGGTTATGACGGCTTTAAAATCTTCAGGCCCGTGGAGGGTTAAAGGATTGTATTGGTGGGTATATTCTTTGACGTATTCGCTAATGGCCATAACTAACTTTCTTTGATCGGGAGTAACGCTGTATTTCATAATTGGGCAAACATTGGGGCTTTACTTTGTCTGGACGGGTAACTGGCCATGATTCTTTTTTGTTCACATTTAAGGCAATCTTCAAAAGAATAGTTCTTTGTCTTTTTGTGCCGATAATGGCGTTTGGTTATCTTGGCTTTTTCCAGCTTTCGGTATTCTACCCGATATGCTTTGTCCCATATATTATATGCTTCCCGATTCTCAGCCCTGTATTTTCTGGCCTTTTCTGCCCATAAAGGCTTTAATCGTGCTTTGTTTTTTAAATACCATTCGTGGTGATAGCCCTTACCCCTTTTGCTGGATTGGTACTTATTGTGAATTAGGGTTAATTTCTCCTGATTCTTTTGTACATACCGCTTGTAAGTCTCCCCATTGCGGTACTTTTCGGCATTTTTCTTTTTATTAGCCTTAAATGTTCCGGCATTCAAATTCCAAGTCGGGTGCGCCCTTTTAAGCATTCTTTTTTCATTCTCATAAGACGAAAAAGCATAAAGGGTTCGCACCTTATTGTAGTTTCTTAAATAGGCTCGGCGTGTCTCGGTCATACAATTTACTTTCTTTCATCCTCATAAATTACAGGGTAGCCCTTAAACCAAATATGTCCTGTCTGGCTGAGATTAACAGCTTTTAATTCACTATTAAAATAGTTTTCAGTCAGTAAATCAAATAAATCAGGGGGGAGAACTATAAAATTTACTTTTTGTTGTGAGAGATTAGGGAAAAGTAATCTTTTTTTAATGAAAAATCCTCTATCAATTAATTCTTCTATACGAGAAATGGTTACGGATTCATTAGGAACATTAAGCTTTTCCTGTGCTTCTTCTGACCATTCATTGTAGTTAACAACATATTTCATAAAAAAAGTGGGTTCTCCGAGAAGAACCCACAATACTTATTGTGGTTATTTCTCGGACAATAACCTAAACATAGCAAACACTCTTAACTGCTGTCAAGATTAGACTGCTATAAGTGCTGCTGTACCGACTCCAATGTAAGGATTCCTTACAACAGTTGCCGTTCCATATACAGGTGCTACGTAAGTGGACCCTGGTGTTCCTACTTGAATAACACTACCTGCAGCCATACATTCTTTCATAATCGAAAAGAATCCGACTCCCATTGTTCCTGCAAAAGCAGAGGAAATACCTGTACCATTAGTATTAACAAAATTGCAGCGTTCTGCCCAAAGTTGAAGAGCATTATTAACTGTCCCTGGTGCAGCATCAATGAATCTACCGGCTGCCGCATCTTTGTTATAGATCATTGTTACATTTTCAACGAAGATATTCTCATTGTTGAAATTTAAGTCTATAGCGTGCGCAGCAGAAGCAGTCAATCCTGTTCCAGACATAAAACCGTTTCTAATAGTAATATCTCTGGCTGCCGAACCGACAACGATATCTCCTGTCGGAGTACCGGTTACGCCGGTTGTACCTGCATCCCATTGGACACCTGTCTTCACAATTCTAAAATCGTGAAAATCAAGGCCATTGACACCTGCACCGATTGTCACCAGTCCTCCGTCGCCACCATCACCCATAGTACCTCCTTCTGAAGTGCCTGCGGTACCTCGTATCATGATACCTGCTACTTCACAGTTATCACCTGTAATTCGCAAAATACCTAAAGTACCGATTGTACCAGCGGTTCCTGGTTGTTCCAGAATGACAGAAGCACTGCCAAATGACCTGCCTGCTCCTAACCCGACTACGTGAACATTATCCTTACTGATAGTAACACCAGCCGGAGTTCCTGTTACAACATAAGCCGAATTATCGTCTTTTGGACAAACAACAATGTAGTCGTTTAACCCAGCACGGACTTTACTTGAATCGTGAGCGGTTTGAATGTCATCAAAGAAATTCTCACGGCCAACGGCTGCTTTAACAGTCGTATAGTCAGCGTCAGTTGGATCTTTCACCCAAACGACGTTTCCCGTAGTCAGGATTCCGGCATTGCGGATTTCCGATAATGGATCAATTTTCCCGCCAAAGGCGAGATATGGTTCTCTTGTTTTTAACATTTTATTATTGAAGACTTACTTACTAGTCCTCGATTTTTAATTTCACCTCCAATTCTTTTGTTTGTTTTTTTAATTCTCTCCTTAACATAATATATTGTTTAGGGCCGATTCCTGCTCTATAGCAGATTTCCTTTAAACTAAGCCTGCGCCTGTATGTTCTCGGCTGGCGACGAGGCACATTAATTTAATCCTAAATTCTTTGCGTTCTTATGCATTTGTTCCATTAGTTGTTGTTTAATTTCCTCACCTCTTAATCTTGCCAGTTCCCGTTTACCAAAATATCTCATGGCGGCATTATGCGGAGTCAAAGCAGAATATTTTCCGCTATTTAATGCCTGTAAAAAGCTGGCTGCGGCATCTGTTCTTTCACCTAAAGCATCATCATGGGCTCTGGCCTTAGCCCGCATTAAAGCCTCATTCTTTTTAATACTGTCGGCAATCACCTTACGATTCCTTTCAACCGAAAAGTTGGCATCTCCGTCAGGTTTCTCCTGCAGCCATTTAAAGTCAGCTTCGTTAATTTCTCCGCTGCTTTTTAAATGTTTAAATAACTTCGGACCTTTAGCCTTCATGGTTCATCGAGGAGAATCGAACTCCCGCAAACCTTCCTTCACAGGGAAGTGCTCTGCCTACTGAGCTACGATGAACAAGTGTTAGTTGGTCAGGTATTTGCATTACTTATTGATTTGTAACGCATTGCCTGTCTGTTTGCCCAACTAACCAAAGCACCTTAATCTACTTTTTGCGTTTCCCTGCCGTTTGCTGCTGGTGCTAAACACATGACATTAGCAAACCAAACCATAGTGGCCTGGTAAGTAATGGTGTTTTGCAACCTAAGCAAAGCTTCTGCGCCTTCTTCAAGCCAGTTCATATCTTCAACCTGACAGAGTGTCCATGTATCCAAATTAAGGATAAGAACCTCTCCATCGGGCACCTGGTAATCCAGGAAGACTCCGACTTTCCCTGCGCCTGCTGCGAATTCAAGACCTGTCCAACCGCCGAGAAGATCAGCCGTATCAACTGAACGTCTCATACTTGTTAATAAGTCGCCGTACTTTTGGTAAAGCGTCATATTCATAAATATTGCGTATTGGTCACCGGTTCTGGCGAATTCTTTAGATGTCAAGTAAGACCTTTCCATGCGGGACAATGTCAAAGCTTCAGAGACGGAACCGAATTGCGGTGCCCATCCTGTATTTGACCTTGCTAACCCTGCGTATAAGGAAGTACCTGTGGTTGAAGATAATGCGTCACGAATACCATTCATCATGTTGGAACCGGCACCCTGGCCTGAACCATCCAATAAAAAGATGGCATCATTGGCTGCTGATGCGGTTGCTCCTGTCAGAAGAACTGTACCTGTAGCCACGCCTTTTCCAGTGCTTGTAACACCGGAGGTGGCAATTGTCCCAACATTTAAGGCATTTGTACCTATACCGATTATTTGATTCGGGTAAAGATATGCGCCTGCTGCCACGTCGTCGTTGACTGTGCCGTAATAATCTAATGTCCGGCCATCATCAACTGATGCGTTTAATGATCTAATGGTAATTTCCGTGCCTGAGGTTGAACCATTAACCTGTCCGATGATACCTGAGGCATCACCATAAAGTTGTCTGTTAACATCTCTGGCAAAATCTGAAACCATAGCCTTTGCTTGTTCCTGGAAGGTATTTGCAATAGCCCGTCTATCACCTTGTGAGGCATCAATGCTCAATTTTGAGATATTGAAAGCTCCAACGACTTGTTTAACGGAAACTGATCCTCTACTCCACGAAATACCGGCCGTGGCATTGATTGTATTATCATCGTCTGCCAAGTTGGTTACTCCGCCGTGACGAGTGGTTCGAACTGCTGCGTGAAACGCATTATTAATGGTCGTTACACCAGCATTTCTCTTCATCTGATCCAAGAGAATAGTCTGCTTTGGAAAGTTATCCTGAACGTAAGGCTGTACTACTTCTTTTAAAATTGCTGTCGCATTTGCTAAAATTGATGCTGGCATTTTTTAAAAGTTTAAATATTACTACCTAAACTTTTTGTCACCTCCCTTTCCCCCAGAGTAATTCATTAGAATTTAGAAGGCTATTCACGGGCCAGCAATTCTTCAATGAGGCCGCCAATGTTTTCATTGTTCGGTCTAATGATTGAAGGGTTTTTCGCACCGGCAGAAGACGTAGAATCCGTAACCATCCCTGGTTTTTTAATTGATTCAAGTTTTGTTTCTTTTGCTTTGTCAATGTCAGATTCATATTTGTCTTTAAAGGCCTTTTCAGGGTTTCTGAAGCCTGTCTCCTGCATATAGGCAATTAAATCTTCTACATTAGTTTCAATTCCGTAATCTTCTTTAGCTTGAGCAACTACCGTTTTTGTGTCATCCAGAAGACGAATAGCGTCCAATTGCTGGGCGACTATATTCCTAACGTCTTCTTCTAAAGGAATCCCTAAGGATTTAGCTTCAGTTCTAGCTCTTTCTCTTAACTCTTCAGGGGTTAACTCTGCCCCTGCCTGAACTTTAGTCTCAGTTTGTTTATTTTTAAACTCCTCTAGCTGTTTTTCTAATTCTTTCTTTTCCTGTGTCGTTTGGGTATAGCCCTTGTAAATATCTTTAATCGGTGAATTCCACTTTTGTTCATATTCACTGGCTGTTTCCCCTAGCCCTACAACTTTGTTTAACTCGTCCTGTGTATATTCCTTTTCGCCTACCTTGATCTTTTCCGGTTCTGTAGTTTCTTCTTCTTTTTCTTCAAGTTTTGTTTCGTCAAAAAAATCACTAATCTTAATCACCTCACTTTCCCGTCTCAGATTGGGCTTGTCCCTAGAGCGGTGAATATCGGTTTCTCCACTAAAAAACGACCGTCTCCGGCCGTCTACTTCCGTTATTCTTATCTATATTCTATATAAGGCGACTTAGTCTTGTCAACCTAACCAGCACCCATTAGTCCTAATGTCGAGATACGGGCACCCCCAACCGCTCCTGCTGCTTTAAAAGTTGCAGCAATTGCTGTCCAAGGGCCACCAGGAGAGAGTGTCCACGTAGGATTTTGAGCAGTTGTTGCAGAAACAATCCTATCTGCTCCTTCTCCTGATTGCCAATTATCATTATCTGTTTCAACTACTCTTGAAGTGTAATCTGTGGGAGGAGTTACTGTTACTACCCCTGATGCAGTATTAGCCATAATGGCCGTTACAAGCTCATCAGCTTGTGTTAAAGTATCCGTTGTTGCTGTACTTGGGGTGGTACTATTTCCAGTAGCCCCAGCACTGACTTTATCAAGAGGATCAGTAGTTAATGCACCAGAATATTCAACTGCTGCACCAATCATAATCGCAACCTCTTCAGAAGCAGTTACAGTTACAGTAAATGTTCCAGAGGGAATGCCAATATTATAAGCATAGAAAATTGCACACCTTAACTTGTCATTTTCATCTGCTTGGGCTGCTCTGGCATAAGTATTGCCCTGATTATCTGTACAAGAATCCAAGCTCCAAGTAGATGTCGAATCCCATCCCCAAACATAAACAACAATCAAATTGCCCGCACTAGGCAGTGTGGCAAATGACATAGCAATCGTACTGCCCGCAACATTATCTCGGACTTTACCTGTATCTTTTACATAAGCTATAGCCATTAAAGTTCTCCTGCATCAATGCCAAGGGCTTTAACCTCATCTTTCAAAATGTCGTAATTGGCTTGAGTAATTAAACCTAAATCAAGGAAAACTTTTTTGGTTTTCAGTTCCCTTACTTTGGCTCCAAATTGATCTTTTTTGATTTGGTTTGGAGTCGGGGATATAACAATAGGATCAATCGGAGTAATCGGGCCTGTTTTTAGGGAATTGGCAAATGCGTATATCGACTCAAACGTATCAATCTCATCCCTGATTTGCCCATTTAACCAGTCTTTGTCAACACCTTTAAAAACAGCGTAATAATCCTTGATAATCACTTCATTACCATTGGTGTATTCAATTGATATGGTAGCTTTCCCTTCTTTTTTAGTTACTTGAATTATCTTACTTGTCCACATATTAAGTAGTATTATAATACTTCAATGTAATAAAAGCGGTGCCTGCACCCACAAAGTGATAGGTAATTTCCTGATTTGTGGCCGTTTCGTGGGGAACAGGAAAGGGCATAGAGATTCCTGCACCTGCCACTAATGCCCCGCCCGCCAAAACTGAAGCCCCTGTTATAGCCGTTCCTACCAGAATCCTGACATCA
>C687J35021_10000980_pt1 | contig 21882 bp, 21 predicted proteins | sample RifCSPhighO2_12_FD_35021 | JGI IMG/M metagenome (IMG submission 35021)
CGATGGAGAAACCAGAATCAAGACAAGTCAATATTTCAGAAATAACATGAATCAAAAACTACAAATCGAAGAATCAGTAATGCGTGAGCTCTTGGTGATTTTATTCCCAGTGCATCACAACAAAAAAGCGGCGAGAACTGCGGTCGAGTTCTTCCTCGAAAGATTCCATAACGAAAAATCCCCGCACGTTGATATGACGACACTCCGAGAGTTTGTCGACTTCATGATCGAGCGCGGCTACAACTAAATCTATGTCTGAAAATAAAATCATATACGTTCAGGACAAAACATTCGATGTGATCAAGACGGCCGTCAACAAGATGGTCGACTTCATCCGGCCAACACTAGGCCCGGCCGGTAATAAAGTCATCATATCGAAGATGCTCTACAAAATGGTGGTCGATGACGGTGTGCAGATCGCCCGGGACTTTGAGCTCGAGGATCCTGCCGAGAATGCTGTGGTCAACGTCGTGCGTGAAGCCGCCATCAAAACCAATGACCGCGTAGGTGACGGCACCACCGGCTCTCTCATCATTCTGCAAGCGATTATCAATGAGGTTGCCCGCCTATCGCGCCGGGACGGTCGCAAGATCATCGAAGAACTGCGCCGCGGCTACGAAGAAGTAAAAGCTCAGCTCTACAAAATGAAGCGCGAAATCAAGACCGCAACAGATCTCAAAAAGGTGGCGCTAGTTGCATTTGATAACGAGCAGATTGCGGCTATGATTGCCGACACTTACTTCAAAATCGGCAAAGACGGCATCGTGACCATTGATAAGTCACCGACACTTGAAACGTATGTCGAGATGAGCGATGGTGTGAAGATCGAGCGCGGCTATATTAGCCCCTACATGGTCACTAACCCCGAGCGCATGGAGTGCGAGATAGAAAATCCCTACATCCTCATCACTGATTACCGGCTCACCGAAGCAAACGACTTATTTCCAATAATCAACAAAATGGCTGCGGCCAAAAAGAAAGGCCTTGTCGTGATCGCCGAGAACGTGGAACAGCATGCGCTTGCGACATTGGTATTGAACCTGCCGCAAGTCATGAACGCACAAACCGGCAAGCTCGGATCATTTGCATCAGTCGCAATAAACCTGCCGAATGTAGTGGGTCGAGAGATCCTCATGGAAGACCTCGCTATCATGACCGGCGCAAAAGTATTTACCCAAGCAAAAGGCGACAAACTCGAAACTGCCGAAATCGAAAATCTCGGCCGGTGCGAAAAGTTCGTTAGCCGCCGGGAAGAATCCATCATCGTAGGCCCGAAAGGAAATCGGGCTGATATACTCAAAGTCGCAAGCGATCTCCGCAAAGCCATAGAAGCTGAAACTGATGAAAAAGCTAAAAAAGACCTGATCTATCGTCTCGGTAGATTTACGAATACAGTCGCCACCATCAAAGTTGGCGCACCTACCGACAACGAGCAAAAAGGGTTAAAATACAAAGTAGAGGATACGGTCAACGCCGTCCGCAGCGCGTTCCGCAGCGGGATCGTCTGCGGCGCTGGCAATGCATTAGCCAGCGTCAAAACCTCAAGCCCGATTCTTCAAGAAGCGCTGAAGTACCCGCGCCGCCAGCTGTTCGAGAACGTGGGACTTGAACCGCCAGATCTGAAACCCGGGACCGCAATGAACGTAGCCACCAAACAAACAGGACCCTATCTCGAAGTCGGCGTTGTCGATCCGCTCGAGGTAGTGATCGCAGGCGTTGAAAGCGCCATATCAATAGCCAGCGTGTTATTGACTTCATCTGGTATTATAGTAGAAACAAAGAAAAAACCTGATCATGTGCAATCCCAAGAAGAGTAAATATGCCTAAACATAGAAAAAAGAGGGCATGGCATCCGTTGTCGGATGACCATAAGCGCAAAATAGGACTTAGAAGCAAGGGTCACGTTGTAACATCCGAAATGAAAAAAAGATTTTCAGGTCTGAAGGAAAGCACACCATCACATTCGCATGCGAGGGCGTGACACAAAGCGTCGAACTTCAGGTAATTAAGAAAGTTCCTAAACCCAAAAAGGATAAAAAAGATAAATAATATGGACACAGCAAAAAAGTTCTTACAGCTGATGCTCGAAACGATTGTCGATGACCCGAGCGCAGTCAGCATCGAAGTTAAGCAAGACGAAATGGGAGTATTGCTCATGGCCAAAGTCGCGCCCGCAGACATGGGTCACGTCATCGGCAAGCAAGGCAAAACCGCCGAAGCGATCCGCGAACTGCTTCGCGTCATTGGCTACAAAGCCCGAGCAAAAATCTCATTCAAGTTAGAAGAACCGCCCGGTCGAGAACGGCCGCAGCACAGTGATCGTGGCTACAACGATGTAGTCGATGATCTTAAAAAAGAAAACTACTAACCATGCAAATCATCGAGAAGTCAATCAGCGAAATAAAGCCGTATCACAAGAACGCGAAAGACCATCCCGACAAGCAGATCAAAAAAATAGCGAACTCTATCAAAGAGTTCGGCTTCAACCAACCCATCGTGATCGACAAAGACAATGTCATCATCGTTGGACATGGCCGCTTCCTTGCCGCAGTGTCACTCAATCTCGAAAGCGTGCCGACACTGCTGGTTGATCTCGATGAAGAGCATGCCAAAGCATACCGATTGGCCGACAATAAATTGAATGAAAGCGAGTGGGACCGCGACATAGTGCTTGAAGAGTTGAAATCCCTCTCACTCGAAATGCTTGACCTCACCGGTTTCAACGAAAACCTGATCCTTGAAAGTAAAGAGGACAATCCCGATCTCAAATCCGTAGGGCAGCCGCGCAGTCAGCTCGGTGACCTCTACCAACTCGGAACGCATAAGTTGCTATGCGGCGATGCCACCGAATTAGACGACTGGAATAAACTGATGCAACACGAACTCGCCCGCCTAATCTTCACTGACCCGCCATATTCAATCGATTACCATTCTGTTGCATACGCGAAAAAAGACGATCTCGGCAAGTCAATGGGAGATGAGGGCGCATCGTATCACAGCGAGAAGTTCGGCGGGACCGGCGGCCGAATCTTCAATGATGATAAAACTCCTGAAGAGGCCCGCGAGTTCTACAAAAAATCTCTGGCAAATCTGCACAAGTATTCAACCGATGACGCAACACTCTACTGGTGGTTCGCCAACCGCCTGAGCGAAATCAACATGCAAGCTCTGAACGATACGAAATGGCATTTCTCTCAAATCGTTCTGTGGCTCAAAAACAGCATGATATTCAGCCCCGGCCAGCTCTATCATCGAATCTATGAGCCATGCATTGTCGCGTGGAAGTCTGGCAAGGTTCATTACCAAGACCGCACATTTTCAAATCTCACCGAGCTATGGACGCTTGATGAGAAGAACTTCGCCGAGCATCTCGACATCATATACGCCAAGCGGGATCCCACTATGAAATACATCCATCCAACACAGAAGCCGGTACGCCTTGCTGAACGTGCCTTGAAGCGCTCAAGCGCCAAGGGTGACGTCGTGGTCGATGCATTCGCAGGATCCGGCTCATTACTGATAGCGTGTGATCAGCTCGATCGCCAAGCGCGTCTCATTGAGCTTGATCCGAAATACGCAGACGCGATAGTCAGCCGCTGGTGCAAATACAAAGAAGATCCCCGAGTCGTGCTAAACGGCAAAGAGATCCAGTGGCAGGTATAAAATGGAAAATAAGAAATGGCAAAACCTGATCCACCGCAAGTGTCCTAAATGCGACAGCCGATTGAAATGGATAGGCGATTGGTTTCGATGCCCGGATAGTCAATGTTCATTCGCAATCAGCGGAATAAAGGTCGTAGAGATCCTGACTGATGAGAAGCATATCGTGCAACAGTATATGACACCGCACGAAAAGCAGATCCTCATTCAAGGAATCAAAAGCTTAACAATGGTATAATAAAGTGGTGAGCTTAGTGCTGGTGTGGCTGAACAATCCTCGTCAGTGGGATAAGGCAGGATCCGGCGAAGTATGGCCGAATGGCTGAGGTCGCTGGGGATTCGTAGCGTAGGCAACCCCAAAACTAATGGCAACATTAAACAAAGGGTCAGCTGACAACGCTGAAACTTGCGGGAAAAGGCATAAACCACCGAACCCGCCACCAGCACCAAGCTCATCACAAACAAAATATGTTTCAAAATAGTGCTCACGAAACGCCTTAACTACAACGTGGTGACATTTTTGAAGCACAAGGACGACACCAGACAATACTTCGCAATACTTCACCCCGATGTATAGTTTAACAACACAAGTGTATAGGCGATGTCAATACCATGGGAAGACCGCCAACATGCAACAAATGCAACAAACCAAAAAGACCTCCGCATAGGCGATACAGGGACGCGGAGGGCTATTGTGAATGCGGTCGCCCGACAAAGTTCACCCCCGAAGTAGTCCAAAAACTAAAAGATGCCTTCGCCATCGATTGCACAGACCGGCAGGCCTGTAAATATGCGGAGATAAGTGAGTCCGTATTCTATAAATGGCAAGCCGAAAACCCTGAGTTTGTGGAGCAAATACTGGCAATGCGCGAGGCCTTACCGATCAAGGCAAAAGAGAATATCGCCCGCCGCATTCACGGCCAGCCCACAACCGGCGACATAGGTCTGTCCCGCTGGCTCGTTGAGCGCAAAGAGGGCGAGCCCGCCAAAACCCTCAACCTGAAGCATTCAGGTAATGTATCCAATGTTCCCCTCGCGGACGGCCAAGACCCAGAGGTTCAAGCATTAAACGATAACTACCTCACCGAGCACAGGAAACTCCTGCAACGTCGAGCCGATGAGGACGAAGCTAAAAAAACATCCCAAAATGGACAAAACACAAATAGCAGAAGCAGTGATCAACTGGTCAATCATAATAGGGGCAATAGTGCTGGCGTTCACAGCCCATCCCCTGTTCCTCCTGCTGATCCTGCTAACCCTGTAGCATGAAAATCGTGAATGAAAAGCCGCCCATGCTTGAGAAGATACTCGGCGTAGGCATGAACCCGAACCTCGACAACGTGATATTCACGTATGGCGACACGATCTACAATCCAAGCGGCCGGGACATACCCGAATATCTCATTGAGCACGAATCAGTGCATACAAAACAACAGGGCAACGACCCTGACGGTTGGTGGGAACGGTATCTGCGCGATACTTACTTTCGCCTCGAGCAGGAAACAGCAGGATATGCAGCGCAATTCAGATTCATGTGCAACCACCCGGACAAGAGATTGAGCGTAACCGATCGTGAAAAGCGACACCGCATCCTCATGGACTTAGGCCAAAGCCTTTCAGGCCCAACCTACGGCCAGATGATCGGTCTAAGCTACGCCATGCAGCAAATCAAAAAGCTGTCCGGCGTAAAACCATGAAATGGCGATACAAACTACCATCAGAACAGCTCGTGCCGGTCAAATACTGCGACGGTAAGATATGCTATGACAAGCGAGGGGCCGTAACCGCATCCAACAAGCGCATGGAAGACGACCACATGAAACTTCGCATTTATCACTGCCCTTGGTGCGACCAATGGCATTTAACAAAACAACTATGACATACGACAAAAAACTCAACGATTGCCCAAGCGAATACAACAAACGGCATGACTTCCACGAGGTGCCATTTCATCAACCGAAAGCTAACATAGACGATGTCGCCGTAAGCCTCTTCGTATGCCTCTATTGCGGCCAGATGAGGACCACAACAAGACGAGGCCGTATCGTGGTAACCGAGCCGCCCAAAGAAACATGATGAGCTTTGCCAACAAAAACCAAACTGAAGAAAAACCGATACGCACACCCGGTTCCCATGCCGAGCATTACGACCAGCCAGTACGGTGGATCAACGCAGAAAACATCCGCAATGAGAAAGGCGATCTCATCGAATGGTTTCAACACCCATTCCTCGTAGACATATACCTCGACCAATCCCCGCACCTCACCATTATGAAAGCCGCGCAGGTCGGCCTATCGACTTTGTCCATCCTCAAAAACCACTATGATGCCAAAAAGAGAAAGCTCGACATCATCTACACCCTGCCAACCGACAATGACGTGCGCGTGTTCGTAGGCGGCAAGGTAAACCGCATCATTGCCAATAACCAAGGGCTGATCGAGGATGTGGCCGATAAAGACAGCGTTGAGTCAAAGCGCGTCGGTAATAGCATGATCTATTTCCGAGGCACTTGGACTAAAAAAGCTGCCATTATGGTAACGGCCGACCGGCTGGTGCATGACGAAAAAGATTCGTCTAAGCTCGACGTCATCGCTGACTATCAAGCGCGACTTCAGCACTCAAAGTTCAAACAAATCCACACGTTCAGCCACCCGAGCTTGCCCGAGACAGGCGTTCACGCAGACTGGCTCAAGAGCGATCAAAAACATTGGATGGTGAAATGCGAATACTGCGCTCATTGGCAAACGCTTACGTGGGATACGGAAAACCCGGAAGAGATGAGCGTAGACCTTGAACGTATTATCTTTTCATGCAAAAACTGCCATCGTGAAATCAAAGACAATATCCGCAAAAAGGGTCAATGGGTGCCGAAGTTCCTCAACCGGACGTGGAGCGGCTATTGGGTGCCAATGCTCATCTGTCCATGGGTCAGCGCGGCCGACATAATAACGAAATACCGCAATCCCGATACCACGCCCGAGTTCTTTTACACCAAGGTGCTCGGCCTGCCATTTGCCGACTCGCAATCAAAGCTGTTGCGAGAACACTTCCTACAAAACCTCACTGGTAAGCCATGGGCGCCGACCGAAGACGAGCGCGTCATCATCGGCATCGACACCGGCCTCCGGCTTGATTACGTGCTTGGAAACACCAAGGGGCTATTCATGCATGGCGACTGCGATGATTACGGAACCCTCGATGGATACATGAAGCGGTGGAAAAAAGCAATCGCAATCATTGACCAAGGCGGTGATCTCATTGGATCCCGCAAGTTCTATGAGCGCTGGCCGGGACGCGTGTTTCTATGTGCTCTCACAGGCGATCACAAGGGCAAGGAATTGATAACGTGGAAAAAAGGCGATGAGTTCGGCTCTGTGACCGCTGACCGCAACCGCATGATCCAGCTCACCATAGGCGAGTTCCGCGAGCGCCTTATCCCGCTACACGGCACTGAAAACGACTGGTATGAGTGCTGGCTCGACTGGAACCATCTATCCCGAATCAAGATGCTCGACCCGGATACAAACCAAGTAAAGGGCTATAAATGGGTCCGTAGCGGCCGGGACCACCGCGCATTAGCAACAGTATTCTGGCGCATAGGCATGAGGCGATTTGCTGGCGTAGGATCCATCATAATGCCGCCAAAAGCCTCGCCAACGCCAAGAAGCTATATGATCGAACCCAACAAAACAGTGCGCTTCAACCCTGACGAAATGTTCATGGACGCCCGCCAAAAGCAGGAATTGATTATCAAAGACGGCGAGCTAGTCGAAAGCGAGCCAAAAAGGCCACCCGCAGAGATGCCGGAAGACATCGAAGCAAGCCTCGATGCCATTGATCCGACCGGCCGGTTTAGGTAGCCGGTTGCCAAGAGGTTATCCACAGGGCAACCTTGTGGCAACCAATGTTAAAATGAGTTATAATAAAAGAGTCAAAAGCGCGATGACATTTTTTAATATCTTAGCCAGGGGAGCGATACCTCAATGGCGAGTCAAGGCCGGACGATCAAGTCATTGTCACGGCCTCTTTTTGTAAAAAACCATGGCAGAAACAACACAAGATATCGCCGGGTACGCATCTCTCGGCTCAGATATAAATAAAAACAGAGCCGATGGTTCTCAAGACAATGCTCAGGGCATAGTCTCTGAAAAGTTGCTCGAGCTCACGCTTGAAATGGGCGATGACGAAATCATCAAGCTCACCGAAAAGTGGGAGAAGAAATGGAAGGAATCGCCGGTCAAGTCAACGTTCGAAAAGAAAGGCGAAGAGAACGAGAAGTATTGGCTCGGAACACACTTCGATCTACCCGAAGTATCCGCAGAAGTAGCCGAAAGACCGAATGTAGACAACCTCATCTTTGAATCCGTTGAAACTTATCTGCCGCAAATCACAAGACGAAATCCTGAACCTATGGTCGCGCTCCACAGTTCCGAGCTCGATGATCAGGGCAACGCCGATCCGGCCAAACTGAAATATGTGCAGAAAGTTAAAAATCGGCTCGCTGATCTCGCTGACGAAAATGTCGTGAGGTTGAAACTGAAAGGCGCAGGCCGCCATTGGGCGCTCTTCTTACTCGGCACACTTAAGGTCGGCTGGGATCTCGACAAAGACATTCCGACAGTACGCGTTGTCCGCGCCAAGAAACTCATCCTTGATCCTGAATCGACGGTAACCGAAGACGGCTACTCTGGTGACTATGTTGGCGAGTACCGCAAGCTCAAGGCCCAGCGAATCATCGACATCGTAGGCAGTGATGAAAAGAACGCAAAAGCAATCGTTGAAATCAAAAAGCTGGTCAAGAACGATCTCGGCACTGAAGTGCAGTTTATCGAATGGTGGGCAAAAGAATATCTCTGCTGGACGCTCGGCAAGAACGTGCTCCTAAAAAAGAAAAACCCGCACTGGAATTATGACCAAGTTGGCCAGCAATCCGAAGTCGATGCTTACGGAACCGAAACCGCCACATCGCATGAGGTAAAAGGCAACAACCATTTCACGAGCCCGCAGATCCCATTCATCTTCCTCAGCATCTATAACCTCGACGAGCAGCCGGTAGACAAGACATCACTGATCGGCCAGAACCTTGCCAACCAAGATCGCATCAACAGACGCAGCAAGCAGATTGATAAAAACGTTGACAATATGAACGGCGGCATGGTCGTCTCACTTGCACGATCAGGCCTTACGCAGCCACAGGCAAAGAACGTAACCGCATCACTACAACGCGGTGGAACGGTAGTCATCCCGGACGGCATACCCCGCGAAGCCATTGACCGCTACCCAGCCCCGGCACTTCCACCTGACATCTATCAAGACCTGCTCGATTCCCGATCACGACTACGCGACATATTCGGGACCAGAGGATCTACCCCAGCCGGAATCGAAAGCGAAGAAACGGTTCGTGGTAAGATTATGAATAGGAACCTTGATACCGATCGTATCGGCGGCGGCATATCAGAATACCTTGAACAGATCGCTGACAAAACATACAACTGGTTCGTGCAGATGCTCTACGTCTACGACACCGGCTTCCAATTCGTTGGGGGCGCGAAACCACCGAAGATAACCATATCCGTCAAAGAAGGATCACTCCTGCCTAAGGACAGCACCACGATCGCCAATCAAGCAATCGATCTCGGCAAGAGTGGCAAAATGGCTCTCAAGGATATGTATGAACGCCTTGAATACCCGAACCCCGAGCAACTGGCCGCCAATGTATGGCTCGAAGTGAACGCGCCGCACTTGCTCTACCAAAACAACCCGCTAGTCCAGCAAGCGATTATGGCACAACAGCAGGCCGCAGCCGCGCAAGCAGACGCAGAAGCATCCAAGGGAGCCGAAGAGCATGGACGCGCAATGGAAACGGAAGTAGTCAAAGGAGTTATGAAAAATCAGGCGGCGAAAGGCCCAGCAAGGCCAAGGTCGAACCTCCTGAGTCAAGTACCGGCAAACGCGGTAGCCCCGCAGACGTAATATGCCATTCAAATCACGAGCACAACGAGGTTACATGTGGGTCCACCATCCTGAAATCGCTCGGGAGTTCGAATCAAAGACAGCCAGCGTGGCAAGCTTGCCTGAGCACGTTAAAAAGAAAAAACGAAAAGATGAAGGGCCGCCAAGGCCCAAGATGTAGCAGTTCATTTGAAAAAAGTCGTCTCGTATCCCGCGACTTGGAAAAAAAGGGGCACGTTAGTTCAAATAATAATCAACAAAAACCATGAGTGAAAACACTATGACGCAGTTTAAGACGGAAGGGCAACCAGCCTTTCCAGTCGCAAACACAGAGAACGACAACTCTGCCCATTCGTCAGGGGAATCAAAAGAAACGAACGCAACCCAGACTGGCTCGTCTGACCAGNATCAAAATCAGACGCAACAAACTGGGGGCGAACCCGGATCGAGAGATAACGAAAGCGGTCTCAACAATCCACCAGTGGAGCGGTGGCAAGAACGAGAAGCAGACTGGAAGAACCGCTTTAACGAACAGGAAACCAGACACGCGACAGAAATGGAGAAGCTCCAAGTGGGAATGAATACTGCAATCGGCAGCGCTGTATCCGAAGCCCTTAAAAGGGCGGGTGTGCAGCCCGAAGCGAGCGCAGACATTCCCGATTGGTTCGGCAGCGATGACAACAAGCTGTGGGGCTCATACCAGAGCCATACTGAAAAGATTGTAGCGCGCGCGGTCGAGCAAGCGCTCAGTCAATTCACCCAGCGAGGCGACAAGGAACAAAAAGCGATCGATGAAGCAACCACGTTCTTCCAAAATGAAGTAACGGCCATCGAAGCGGACAAGGGATTAAACCCGAACGGCCTTAAGGTCGACCGGAATAAGCTCTTGAAAACCGCGCTCGACAATAAAGTTGTCGACACCGATGGTCGCTGGAACTATCGACTGGCTTTCAAACTAATGAAGCCGGAGGAAGTGTTCCAAGCGAAGGCTGCAATCAACGATAGAAAACAGATCGCTGGCGCCACCACGGAAGGAAATCGCGCCGAAACCAAAGGTTCGGACGTCGTGTCCAGCAAGGACTTTCAGAACCCGGCCAACAGGCCTTGGTAATGAAAACACCTGCCATGGCGTTCAACCAAAAAGGTCAATTAATAACAAACTAATCAAGTTACAAAACCATGGCAGAACTATACGGACAACGTATCCAATCCACGGTGCAGACAAAATTCCTGCCTTTCGTGGTCGATACGATCCTCAACTCAAACGTCCTGTTTCAACGGGTAGTTCGTGCCGGTAAGAAGTGGAGTGGTCGCACTATTCGACAGCCTATCAAGACTTCGAAGAATAGCACCGGAACATCGTTCCGAGGCTTCGACACCTTCTCGACTTCCGCCACTGACAACCGAGTCGTCCTCGAGTTTACACCCTCCTTCTATCAGATCTCGTGTTCACTCCCGGGCGATGAGCTCTCTGTCGCCGACACCGAAGATAAGGTGTTGGACGTAATGAGGCTCACAATCCAGTCCGATTCAGAAGATATGGCCGATGATCTCGGTACAATCTTCTACGCCGACGGAACTGGCAACGTGTCTAAGGACCCACTTGGTCTCGCGGCACTTGTTGACAACGGAGATTCCGTTGCAAATATCGGTGGTCTATCCCGCTCAACGTATTCGACCCTTCAGTCGACGGTCACTGCGGCAGGCGGGACGCTAACCCTAGCCCTGATAGACACTCTTTGGAATGCAGTCAGCTCCGGAGCGCAAGCCCCGTCAGCGGCCTACACAACCGAAGCGGTCTACAGCTTCTACGGCCAGCTATTGCGCCCGCAAGAGCGCATCGTCAAAGACGCCAGCCTTATGAAAGGATTGAGGGGCGGTACCGGCTTCAAGTCGTTGGATTACAACGGAATCGATATTATCAAAGATGAAAAAGCGACAGCACAGGCATTCATCTTTGTCAACGAAAAGTTCGTTGACTGGTACGCGCTTCCCTACTTCAACGCAAAGCCAGTTTCCTACAAGTCGCAGGTCGAGGGCAACGATTACGAGGCCCCGCTCGGACTTGGCTTTAGCTGGAGCGACTGGATTATTCCAGCCAACTCAGCTTCAGTAGTCGGTCACATCTACTTCGGCGGGCAGTTCATCACGAATAACCCGAAGAGGCACGGTAAACTAACGGGTATTTCAGGGATTTGAAGTCCTGTAAGTTTCGTGGTATGCTTGTGGTATGAATAAACCGCATACACAAGCAACCAAAGAAAAAATCCGCTTAGCTCATTTAGGTAAGAAGCTCTCAAAAAAGCATCGTGCCAAAGTCATAAAAACACTTTGTAACGAAGCTGGAGCCAAAAACCCAAACTGGAAAGGCGGTCGCACATTGCAAGGTAAATACGTTCTTGTGAGAATGCCATCTCATCCCCAATCAAGGTCGAATGGGTACTACCCAGAACACCGACTCGTCATGGAAAAAGTGATTGGACGGTATCTGGGAAAAGAGGAGGTGGTTCATCACATTAACGGAAACAAGGAAGACAATAGACCAGAAAACCTTGTTATAACTACACATCATCTTCATGGAAAAGAACACTGGAAAGATGAAAAAAAGCGAAAAGATAGAAGTGATATGATGAAGCAAAAGCGTAGAGAAAGATTCTGGTCAACTAAACCTAAAAAAACACAACCATGGCTATAGAACAACGAAACTACGATCCCGCCATCATGTATGGTGCGCAGAAGAATATCACGGTAGACCTTGGTGATGTCTTGGACTCGAATGAAAACGAGATCCTTGAGTTCGATGCCGTAGCCTCAGCCGTAAACTATCTTAGGGTAGCGAATGCGGCAACAGCCGATCGTGTAATACTTAGCGTCCAAGGAACAGCCGATAGGGGACTTGAAATCCACAACGATCAAAGCGAAGAAATGCTTATCCTCGTTCCTGTCGCAACGGCGCTAAATGAGCTCACGGTGACAAACTCTGCTACTGGCAATCCAGTCCTTCTTTCCAACAACGGAGAGGATGACATCGGATTCGAGTTTCGCGCTAAGAACAGCGAAGAAATCCTTAAACTCGAAGCAACGGCAGCCGCAATCACTTTCGTCAGCATCAAGAGTCAAACGACTGGCGTGAACCCCGAGATCAGCGCAGAAGGTGAAGCCGACCTCGGTATCACGTTTATGAACGATCAGTCAGAAGAAATGCTTGTGCTGGATGCGGTGGCAAGTGGTATTCCTTATCTGCAGATCTCAAACGCTGCGACTGGTAGTCCGCCTGTTATCAGCTCTGAGGGTGAAGCAGATTTGGGTATCAGATTCGACAACGACCAAGGAGAGGAACTTATGCTTCTCGCATCAGTAGCAACGGCAGTAAATGAGGTTACGATTACGAATGCTGCTACAGGAGCTAATCCCACTATTGACGCGACAGGTGAAGCAGATACTGGTATCACCTTCAGGAATGGTGAATCAGAAGAGATTCTAATCCTTGATGCCAACGCTACTGCGGTCAACGAGATCACGATTGATAACGCGGCAACTGGCGCAGCTCCTACAATAACTGCGACAGGAGACGATACGAATATCAACCTCGATCTTGACGGAAAAGGCACAGGCAACGTCAACCTCGGACTGCTTTCAACCGGCGGCGGTATTCGCTACAAACGGAGTGTGCTTGCTTCAGCTGGCAATACCACGATGACCTCTGCAATGAGTGGCTCGGTAATGCTCCTTGACGGAGCGACTACCGACTTCACCCTTCCCGCAATCGGCGCAGGCGACATCGGAATGGAGTTCTGGTTCGTAGCGACAATCATTGCTACCGATCAAACCATCACCGCAGGCGCAGGCGACCTATTGACTGGCTCAATCGAGGTAGTCGATACAGCGGCCGACACAGACGTGTTTGTTCCCGATGTGAGCGATGACCTCATCATCACACTCAACGGAACCACGACTGGCGGTAAAACAGTCGGAAGCTGGTGCCACTTAGTCGCAATCAGCGCAACCCTCTGGTGGGTCGAAGGAATCTTCCTGACCGCGACCGAGACACAAGCAACACCATTCTCCTAAACCTAAAGTCGAATAGGGTAGGATCAGTCAATTAAAAACTAATAACCAAAAACACCATGTCCAACTTCTTAACAGGTCCAGTACAGGTGATAGGTCAGACGCTTCACAGCTCAAGCGCAGACCAGTACCACAAACTTGGCGAGCTCGTGTTCGCCAACGACGGACGAGCGTTCAGATATGCCCTCGCCGGAGGCACCGCTCTCGTAGCCGGTAATATGTACTCGAGCCAAGCCGAAGATACCGATACCGAAGATATGACCGCGGTAGCGGCTGCAGTCGGCGATCTTTCGATCGCTTCAACGACCACAGTCACGGTGACCGCGAACGAGTACGCTGAAGGGTTCATCCTCGTCAGCGTCACCCCGGGAGTCGGCAAGAACTACAAGATCAAGGGCCACATCGCCTATACAGCGGCAGCCCCCACCTTCAACCTCGATGAGAGCGTTGTCGTAGCTCTTACCACAACTTCCCGACTCGATGCCCTCGCCAATCCGTTCAGGTCAGTTATCGTTTCACCCACCACCCTAACAGGTGTGTGCGTGGGAGCAGCAGTCCATGCTGTAGCATCAGCTGAGTACGGCTGGTTGCAGGTTCTCGGTAGCGCATGTGTCGAAGTAGAAGGCACATTAAGCGTAGGCCTTCCAGTCGTAACATCCGATACTGACATAGGAACGGTGGAAACCATCGCTGATGGCGCCCACGAACTCTTACAGATTGTCGGAGTAGCGCAAACCGCAGGTTCTGCCGGCGAATTCGCCGCAGTCAAGCTGAACGTTCTGTAACAGAAACCGACACCCCGGGTCGAAAGGCCCGGGGGAGGTCGGGATAAAAGGATGATGCTATAAATAATCCCGAGACATCATCGCGGGAACGGATGCTAAAAGTGAGAACTCATCCGCTCACACAAAAACAACATGAAAACAGCACTATTTATAAACTATTCCAGCGAGCCGTTCGTCGGCTTCTGGGACGGAAAATCAAAAAAGTTTGCCGCTGGTCAATCACTTTATGTGCCTGACTGGCTGGCCAAACATTGGGCTAGATCACTAGCAAACCGCGAACTCATTAAGCTCGGAAAGGAGATGTCGACTTCCCCAAAGTTCCCCGAGCAAGTACCGGACTTCATGGAACAGTTCAACAAGGCGTATATTCCCGATGAGGATCCCGAAGAGACGTTTGGCGCAGAAAAAGACAGCCTCGATACCATCATCAATGTCGCCAACAAAAATCGGGAACGGGCAAAACTGCCCGAAGGCGCAAAAGGTCTCGAGCACAAAAAACCCACGGATCTTCCTGAGGTGGAAGAAGACGAGGGAGAGCCTAACAAGCCTGCACCGAATAGGGACGCCCCAAATCAGTTCCAAGGAAAGCCGGATGAGAACAAGCTAAACGCATAATAATCATGGCAACAAACACCATACCAAGGGATGACAATCAAGTGCCATTCCAAAATATCGACTCATTCGGTGTCGTGGTAAAAGTCCCCACAGCAGCCTTCACCGGCGGCACCGCAAATACTAGGGGAAACGACGGCGGGACGCTTGACCCCCTTCCCCTGTTCACAGTTACCGGCGACGTCCTCGTTCGGATTTACGGCGTTGTCACAGTCGCACTCACGAACGCAACCGCAACGGTAAGCGTGGGGGTCACTGACAACGTAGCAGGACTCCTGCCTGTCACGACAGGAACCGACATGGTAGCGAACGAGATATGGAACGATGCCACACCGACGGAAGTCGGAGTGGGGTTGCTTTCCAATGTTCTAGGTCCCTACCTCGTAGTGAACGGTCTCGACATCAACGAATACGTCGCAACAGCTGACGTGACCGCGGGAGACATCTATTACGTCTGCCTCTGGCGGCCGATGAGCCGGGACGGACTCGTTACAGCCGCATAACCATGAAACTCCTCGACCAAGAACAAGTAAAAACACAGAAGTCACAGCGGGACGAGGAGCGCATGGATCGGGTGCGAAAACTCCGCGATGAGGAAACGGCGGCCGCGAAGTCTCTCAACGAGACGCGCGAGTCCGTCGAAAAAGAATCGTTGCGTCTCGAGGAACTCCTTGAAACTCACCGCCTTGAAACATCGCGGAAGATCAACGACATGACCCGCGAGGTAGAGTCGCTTGAGTCCCGAAAGCGCGAGGCGTTAAAACCCCTCGACGCTATCGCTAAGGCGCTCGAGGAACGCGAGGAAACGATACGTATCCGCGAGGTAGGCATCGAAAGCGCGGAATCGTACCTCGGAATCGAGCTTGAGAAAACAAAGGCTGAACGTCACGAGTACGAGGTTTTGGAGTGGGAGCTCATCGCCGACAGAAAAGACCTTGAAACACGTGAAAATAAGCTCGTCAAGGACTCTGCCGACGACCTCGTTCGATACAACGCGATGCAGACTCGCCTGAAAATCGACCGCGAGCACCTTCGCAAAAAGTTCGAGGAGGAGAACGCGAAGCTCGACGAAAAGATAACTTTCATAAGAAAAAACAATGGCTAACTTAACAGGATCACCACAGGTATTCCACTCGAATACCGACACCATCGACGACTCGCAGAAGGTTGCGCTCGGAACGCGCGGCTTCGACACGAGTGGAAACGAATACATCTACCTCCAAGGCGTCGGCTCGACGGCCGCTGGAAGCTGGGTCGTCTACAATGAGGACCGCGCGACCACGCTGATCGTGGCGAATGAAGTGGGACCTGTCGCGATCGCCATGGCCGCAATTGACGCTACCACAAGCTATGGGTGGTATCAGATTTACGGAAAAAACACTATTGCTAAGACCGACACGGTCGCGGCCGACAAGCCACTCTTTATTGATGGCACCGCAGGACGTGCTGACGATGCAGGAGTTACTGGCGACATCATCGTGGGAGCCTACTCCATGACCGCAGACACCTCGAACGTGGCGACGGTCATGCTTACCTATCCGCACATCTCCGACGACCTCGGAGCGGCTTCTGGTGGCTCGATCGGCGGTGATGACACTCACGTGCAATTCAACGATGGAGGCACCCAAGCTGGCGAGGCAGGATTTATATACAACAAAACAACCGACTCTGCGACGCTGGTCGGTAGCATGACGGTAGGAACCGGCGTGCTCATATCAACGAATGATGCCGGGGCACTCGGAGCATCGGGAACGGCATTCGCAGACCTCTTTCTTGCGTCAGGCGCGGTAATAAATTTCGCCGCTGCAAACGCAGTCATCACTCACTCTTCCGGAATCCTCACAGTAAGCACAGGCGACCTCCGGGTGACTACTGCCGGCACCAACTCCGCGAGCGTGGTGACAGTCGGTGGATCGCAAACACTCACCAGCAAGGTGCTGACAGCTGCCACGATTACCACATCTCTTGTCGCAACAGCCGACGACGGTGCGGCACTTGGCGATGCCACTCACAACTTTTCAGACCTCTTCCTCGCCTCTGGTGCCCTCATCAAGTTTGCGAGCACCGACGTTGTACTGACGCACTCGGCGGGGATACTCACGGTATCGACCGGAGACCTCCGCGTGACGACCGCTGGAACTAACACGGCATCAGCCGTGACAGTGGGTGGAACTCAAACGCTCACTAACAAGTCGCTTACCGCTCCCGTCCTTGGAACTCCCGCGAGCGGAACCCTTACGAATTGCTCTGGCCTTCCGCTATCGGGGGTGGTTGATTCAACCACAGAAGCATTGGGCGCGGGCTCCATCGAACTAGGCCACGCGACAGACACAACCATCGCGAGAGTTTCCGCTGGCGTGGTTTCCATTGAAGGGATAAACATTGTTACGGAATCAGCAACGCAAACTTTGACAAACAAGACCCTTACCTCGCCCACCCTCACAACACCAGCATTGGGAACACCAGCATCTGGAACGCTCACAAACTGCACAGGTCTTCCTGTCACTGGAATTGTTGATGACACGACCTCAGCCCTTGGTATCGGAACCCTTGAACTCGGACACGCATCGGATACCACAATCGCCCGCGTATCAGCTGGCGTGGTTTCAATCGAAGGAGTGAACATTCTCACTGTTGCTGGTGGAACGCTCACGGGAAACATCACACTTGGAGAAAACACCTCGATCGCACTCGACCCAGCAGGTTCAGCCGACGGAAAATATTCAGGTATCACAGTAGCAGGGACTGCGGGAGCAGCACTCGCTTTTGGAGACCTTATTTATCTTGCCGCCGTAGACTCCCGATGGGAACTTGCAGATGCTTCGGCTGCTTCAACTTCTGGAAATGTTATGCTTGGTATATGCGTACTTGCTNCCGCTGCAGATGCTGACCCAACAACGGTTCTTCTTGTTGGGAACATTCGTGCAGACGCCGCCTTCCCCGCGCTCACAATATCAGCACAAGTCTATGTGAGCGAAACCGCAGGAGATATTGTGGTAGCACAGCCAACAACAACCGATGCAGTCATTCGTGTGGTTGGAAGGGCTTTGACTGCGGATGAGATATTCTTCAATCCGTCAAACGATTATATAACACACACCTAACTATGGCTCTCCCAGTAGACTCATTCGACTCATACAGTGACGGCGACCTAACCGGTAACAACGGGGGAACTGGTTGGGTTAACGCATATACCGCTAATGCTGTCTATGACGTACAAGGCACTACGGTATACGCCGGAGCCAAGGCAGTTTCATTTGTTAAAACTGACAACGTCGCAATAACAAGGACGTATGACACACAAACTGCGGATGGGACTGTTTTTAGTTTCGCAATTAGACAAAGTGGAGCTTCAGCAGCTGGAAACTGGCGCGTATTTTTCGCCAACGGAGCAACGGGTTACTATACGTTTGTAAACGTAAACACAGTCAATATCAACTCAAATGACGGTACAACGCTTGATGCCGTGACTGTGGTAGCTAACTATGCCTTAGATACATGGTATTTCATAGAGATTGAGTTCAAGTTCTCTGACGGAACCTATAGGATACGGGTAGACGGGGGAACATGGTCATCGTACGTTGCAAGGTATACAGCCGCAACGCAAATAACTACCTTTCAGGTTATTTGTAACAGCACCGAGTCGGGAGTTACGGGGTTCCTTGATGAAATCGGTGGAACGATGATTTCTGCAACCTCCATCAAAACCTTCAACGGTCTTGCAAGAGCTTCAGTCAAGACAGTAAACGGTCTTGCAATAGCATCGGTTAAGACGGTGAACGGACTCGCTTAAAAAAATGATAGTATCAATTGTTTTATTAAAACTATGGCAATAAAAGAAGTCGGAAAAAATCAATACGAGATTACGATTGACTCCATTATGGGCGGCGTGGCTCCTTATTCCGGTGTTTCTGTCGAGGACCAATTCAATGGATCGCTTGGTATTGATCCTGACTGGTTTAACGCGACGGGAGTCCGGCCGACAGGCATGCTTACACCAACAGCTTACTCGGATATTTCAGGCGCAGGCCTCTCTGGTTATCCGCGCTGGATAATAACCAATCCAAAGAATACAAATATCTATATTTACGCTTCTGATGGCGAATTTATAAGTTATAATTCCGCATTAGGTTCTGAAACAGTCATCGGCACGCCGACAGCCGGGATAGGCGACGGAGCCGCTTATTACAACAACTATATCTACCTCGCAACCCCGACCAATGTTTCGCGTTATGGGCCCTTAGACGGAACACCAACTATTTCGAATACATTCTGGGGAACCACGCTTGGCCTTACGCTTTTAGACAGTACGATAACGTATCCAACCGGAAGAGGCGTGCTTTTACCAAGACATCCAATGCATGTTCACACCGATGGTGCTCTCTACTTTGGAGATTTCGACGCGGTAAGCGTTACAGACACCAATCGAGGCAAGGGGCTTATTCATAAAATAAAAACTAAATACGGAACTTCTGGCACGGCTCATCAAGGCGCGGTTAATGATGGATCGGCTTACAACTCGCTTGACTTGCCATATGACTATTTGCCGATGGATATCGAATCATATGGGACAGACCTTGTTGTCGCCGCCATGCAGAATACTGACACAACTATTGTTCAAGGCAAAGCTTCTCTATTCTTCTGGGACACATTTAGCGAGTCGTTCTACCGACAGGTTCCTCTTCCCGATCCCGTAGTAACAGCTCTTTATAATCAAAACGGGGATATCATTGTTTGGTCTGGCAGTATGAATAATGGAGTAAGGGTCTCAAGGTATCTCGGAGGCTACTCGTTTGAAGAACTCGCATTTTTTGAAGAAGGAACCTCGCCGTCAGCTGGGGCCATTGATGGATTAGGCAAAAGATTGGTATGGGGCTCGTTTACGACCTACCCCGAAAACTCCGCAAGCATATTCTCATTAGGATATAAAAAAACAACATGGACATATGATCGGGCAATTCATAATATCGTCAAGACAAATGCATCCGCATCATCGACTGTCGGCATGGTATCAGCGCTTAAATATGCCCAACACGCATCGTTCATTAACCCGAGACTATTGGCTGGCTGGGTTGATTCAGTGCCTAATTTCGGACTGGACGCAGTAGGTTCTACATACGGAGTATCGGTTTTTCGATCAAGACCGTTCTACCTTGGCAAGTGGTTTCAGATCAAAAGAGTGATCATTCCATTGGGCGCTGCGGTTGGCGCTAACATGACTTTAATTCCGAAAATCTTTACCGATGATGAAAATGCATCGACCGCCCTGACAACAATTAACAGCACGAATTATACAGCAAGTGAATTGATCATTGATGAATGGCCAAACGCAATATATGGCAACCATAACTTCTTACTTGAATTGCGATGGAGCGGGACGTCTAGTTTGCCTGTCAAGCTGCCGATCACGATCCTCGTAGAAACTTTCGATGGAGCAAAATCATAACCCAGACTTTCTTGATATAGCGGAGCTTCGCATTATTAAAGATAACGGATTGCGAGCGCCAATCATGGTAATGTGCGTCGTTCCCGGATCGCTTGCGGCCACAGGTGCGAATTACACAACATCCTGCTTTATCGCTGACAGGGATTATTATGTGATATCGATTATCGAAAGGCATGATGCGCTTGGAACTGACGCAGGAGCGGTTGCGTGCGACGTGCTAAAAGCGGCCTCCGGAACCGATATCGGTTCCGGCACAAGTCTGATTTCTTCCACATTCAATCTGAAAGCAACAGCTGATACCAATCAAACTGGAACTCTTGTGGAATCAGCCCGGACAATATCCAAAAATCAATCCATAGGCCTTGAATCATCAGGCACTCTGACAGCAGTAAGCGGGGTGACTGTGGCTATCAAACTTCGTGCTCTTTAGAGTAAAAAATGGTATAATAAAAACATGGCTCGTAGTTTTACACAACTTAGAAATACTTACGGTGTAGACACCAAAAACACCTCATCGGCAAACCTCACTCAAGGCGATGAATGGATGAGTGATTATCTTCGCCTCCTCTTAGTCAAGGCCGACTGGCCGTTTCTCCACAGGGATCGATCCATCACTTCGGTGGGGACTTCTTCGACATTCACGGTAGTGGCAGGGACTGACATCGGAACCACAACCGGCGACAACCTTCTCCTCGACACAGGGACACAGGTCACTTTCACGACTACGACAACCCTCCCGGCCGGGCTCGCCACCAGCACGACCTACTTCCTCATTTTTCAAACTTCGACAACTTTTCAAGTCGCCTCAACCCTTGCGAACGCGATCGCTGGGACGGAAATCGACATCACCGATACTGGGACGGGAACGCACACTATGCATACAAGCAACGTGACGAGCTTCCAAGCGCTGCCCTACGACATCGACCAAGTCGAGAGTGTCTACGTCATGGTCGGCACAACAAGATACGACACGAGGCCCGCGCCCTCAAGGAAGTTCTGGGATTCACTTAATCGATCTGTTCAATCGAGCGATTCACCCGAGTATTGGTTCGTGGACGAGGGCAAAATCGCTTTCTGGCCGCGACAATCTTCTGACGGCAACATAATTCACATACATGGAAAAATCCGAGTACCTGACCTTAACGTGGCCGACTACACCACCGGGAATATTGACATAATCACAAACGGAAGCCCGGCGGTCACCGGAGCAGGATCATCTGCATGGACAACCCCAATGGCCGGTCGCTGGTTAAGAGTAACGCATTCGAATACTGCAGCTTCATCAGGGGACGGTCAGTGGTACGAAATCCTTACGATTCAGAGCGCAACAACTCTTCAGCTTGTAAGGCCTTATGGCGG
>C687J35021_10000981_pt1 | contig 21865 bp, 17 predicted proteins | sample RifCSPhighO2_12_FD_35021 | JGI IMG/M metagenome (IMG submission 35021)
TGGATATTGCTGAACGGGTTGACCGAGGCCACCGGGCTGGTTTCGGTCATGCCGAAGCCTTCGCAGATCGAGCAACCGGTCACCTGCTTCCAACGCTCGGCGGTCGCCAGTTGCAGCGCCATGCCGCCGGAGAAGGTGGCCTTCAGGGTGGAGAAGTCCAGCTTGCGAAATTCCTCGTTGTTGCACAGGGCAACGAACAGGGTGTTGAGGCCGACAAAACCGGTGAACTTGTACTTGGCCAGGTCCTTGATCATCGCCGGCAGATCGCGCGGGTTGGTGATCAGCACGTTGTGCCCACCAATCAGCATCATTGCCATGCAATGGAAGGTGAAGGCGTAGATATGGTACAGCGGCAGCGGCGCGATCAGCACTTCGCTGCCCTCGCTCATTTCCGCGCCCATCAGCGCCTTGACCTGGAGCATGTTGGCGATCAGGTTGCGGTGGGTCAGCATCGCGCCCTTGGCCACCCCGGTGGTGCCGCCGGTGTATTGCAGCACGGCAATATCACCGCTGCGCGGCGCGGCGTCCTTGACCGCCAGGCCACGGCCCTTGGCCAGGGCGGCAGTCAGCTTGATGGACTGCGGCAGGTTGTAGGCCGGCACCATCTTCTTCACGTGCTTGACCACGCTGTTGACCAGCAGGCGCTTGAGCGGCGAAAGCATGTCGCCGACTTCGGTGATGATGACCGTCTTGATACCGGTTTTCGGCAGGACCTGTTCGGCCAGATGGGCCATATTGGCCAGGCTGACCAGGGCCTTGGCCCCGGAATCGTTGAACTGGTGTTCCATTTCCCGCGCGGTGTACAGCGGGTTGGTGTTGACCACGATCAGGCCGGCGCGCAGGGCACCGAACACCACCACCGGGTACTGCAGAACGTTGGGCAGCTGCACGGCGATACGGTCGCCGGGTTGCAGATCGGTGTGTTGCTGCAGGTAGGCGGCGAAGGTGCCAGACAACTCGTACAGCTCGCCATAGGTAATGGTCTTGCCCATATTGCTGAAGGCTGGCTTGTCGGCGAAGCGCTGGCAGGACTCTTTCAGTACCACCTGAATATTCGGGTACTGGTCAGGATTGATTTCGGAAGCGATCCCGGCAGGATACTTATCCTTCCAAAAATTCTCGGTCATGGAAGCCCACTCCTCAGCAACAGCTTGATCTTCGCCGCATACAGGCGGCTGTTTATTGTATGTTTGCCCGCTCTAACCCACTCCATGGGGCAAAAAGCCGCCCGAGGGTAGCAGCTTTGCCAGGGAGCGACCAGTACCAGAGACAGGCTGCATGGTCACAAAAAAACCGGATCAATTGATCCGGTCATTTTCTCGACCTACTGCCAAACGGCGGGCCTTAGGCGATATCGCGCAGCTCGCGACGGAGGATCTTGCCCACCGGGGTCATCGGCAGCGCATCGCGGAAGACGATGTGCTTGGGGACCTTGTAACCGGTGAAGTTCTCTTTGCAGTAGGCCTTCAGCTCCTCCGCGGTTACCCCGCCCTCACGAGCCACCACGAACAGCTTGACCGCCTCGCCGGATCTCTCGTCCGGCACGCCGATGGCGGCGCAGCTGGCCACCTGCGGATGGCCCATGACCACATCCTCGATCTCGTTGGGGTACACGTTGAAGCCAGAGACGATGATCATGTCCTTCTTGCGGTCGACAATACGCACGAAACCGTCCGGGTCGATCACCGCCACATCGCCGGTCTTGAACCAGCCCTCGGTGTCCAGCACCTCGGCGGTGGCCTCTTCGCGGTTCCAGTAGCCCTTCATCACCTGCGGGCCCTTGATGCACAGCTCGCCGCGCTCGCCCAGCGCCATCTCGTTACCGTCGTCGTCGATCACCTTGAACGCCGTACCCGGCACCGGAATACCCACGGTACCCAGGCGAGCCTGGTCGCCATAGGGATTGGTGCTGGCCACCGGCGAGGTTTCCGTCAGGCCATAGCCCTCCACTACGGTGCAGCCGGTCATGGCCTGCCAACGCTCGGCCGTGGCCTTGACCAGGGCGGTGCCGCCGGAGTTGGTGACCTTGAGCTTGGAGAAATCCAGGTTCTTGAAATCCGGGTTGTCCATCAGGGCGACGAACAGCGTGTTGAGCCCCAGCAGCGCGGAGAACTGCCACTTGCCCAGCTCCTTGACGAAGCCCGGGATATCCCGCGGGTTTGTGATCAGGATGTTGTGGTTACCGTTGACCATCATGCACATGCAGTTCGCGGTGAAGGCATAGATATGGTAGAGCGGCAGCGGCGCAATCATGATCTCCTGGCCCTGTTTCATCAGCGGGCTGCCGTCCGGCCCCAGCTGCGACAGGCAGGCATCGACCTGGAGCATATTGGCCACCAGGTTGCCGTGGGTCAGCATCGCGCCCTTGGCCACCCCGGTGGTGCCGCCGGTGTACTGCAGCACAGCGACATCGTCCTGACCGACCTTGACCGGCTTGAGGCCATGGCCATGGCCCTGCTTGAGCACGTCCTTGAAGGCCACCGCCTGTGGCAGCTGGTACTCGGGCACCATCTTCTTGACCTTCTTCACCACGGTATTGACCAGCCAGCCCTTGAGGCTCGGCAGCAGGTCACCCATCCTGGCTTCGATCAGGTAGTCGATCTCGGTATCCGGCAGCACATCCTGCACCAGCTTGCCGAACATGTTCAGGTAGACCAGCGCGCGTACCCCGGCGTCCTTGAACTGGTGGCGCATCTCGCGGGCGGTGTACAGCGGATTGGTGTTGACCACGATCAGCCCGGCGCGCAGGGCCCCGAACACGGCAATCGGATACTGCAGCACGTTGGGCATCTGCACGGCGATGCGCTCGCCGGGCTGCAGGTCGGTGTGCTTCTGCAGATAGGCGGCAAAGGCTGCGGAATGGCGGTCCAGCTCGGCGTAGGTCAGGGTCACCCCCAGATTGCTGAAGGCCGGCCGGTCGGCGAACTTCTTGCACGAGCGCTCGAACACCTCGATCACCGACTTGTAGGCCCCCAGATCAATATCGTTGGGTACGCCGGCCGGGCGTTTGTCGCTCCAGAAATCAGGCTGCATTTATTTTTATCCTCTTGCCCTGAAATGATCCTATCCGCGCAGCGGAGTTGCCTGGAAAGTAACAGCTAAGCTCAGGCGGGCAAATAGTCAGAGCGCGTCATTGACGAGCTGAATCTAGCCGCTCACCCTGAGCGCTATCCGGGCCCCTCGCCCATTACCTTCCAGCACAGGCCCCAGCCGAGCCGCCATGCCGATTATTCTGTTTGTAGCCCTGTGCCTGTTGCTGTGCGGCAACCTGAGCCATGCGCAGCCATTGCGCCTGGCCACCCTGGAATACCCACCCTACAGCTCCGAACATCTGCGCAACGGTGGCAGCATAGTCGAACTGACCCGCCGCGCCTTTGCCGTGCAGGGTTATGCGGCGCAGATCGATTTCCTGCCCTGGGCCCGGGTGCGCGCCGCCCTGCGCCGAGGCCACTACCAGGGAGCCCTGGCGNTGTGGCCCAGGGAAGTCCAAGAGGAGCGCCTGATTGCCTCCCGGCCGCTGTTCTACAGCGAACTGGGCCTGTTCGTNCGGCGCGACTACCCGCTGAACATCGACCACCTGGAGCAACTGCGCGGGAAAACCCTGGGCATAGTCCGCGGCTACGGCTACCCCCAGCGCATACTCGGAGCCGGGATGATTCTGGAAGAGGCGGTGGACGACCTCAGCAACCTGCGCAAACTGCAGGCCGGACGCTTTGATCAGATACTGCTGGAGCGTCGGGTCGGCGAACATCTGGTAGCCCGGGACCCGCATCTGCGGGGGCAGCTGGTTTGGCAAGGCACGCTGCTGGAGCGGATTCCACTGCTGGTGGGCTTCACCCCCAGCCGCCCGGGCGAGCCCGACTGGATCAGGATCTACGAGCAGGGCCTGCGTGAGCTGCATGCCAGCGGCGAGTACACACGCATACTGCGCCGGCACAACAACTGACGCGCGCCAGGCTTTGCGACAGGCCGCGCGCGGTGCACAATGCGCGGCACTTGCAGTGCTACACAGACCGTCGAAAGACCTGGGCGCGGCAGGCGAGACAAGGCAAAAATGGCGCAATACCCGGCATGCCCGGCGCATACCAGGCCATTTTTAACGCGGTAACGGCAACACAGGCGGCAGCAACGGCCTGTTAAGGGATTCGCCATGCTCCACGAGACATTCTGGCTGACCAGCACAGATGCAGCGCCGATTTATGTCAATCGCTGGTACGCCGCCGCCCAGCCGCCCAGAGCCGTGCTGATGGTGGCCCATGGCATGGCCGAGCACAGCGGCCGTTACGGGCGCTTTGCCGAGGCCCTGGTGGCGGCGGGTTTCGAGGTCTATGCCCATGACCAGCGCGGCCATGGCAAAACCGCCGAACACGGCCTGCTCGGCCAGTATGCCGAGCAGGACGGCTGGAACCTGGTGGTGGGCGACCTGGCCCGGCTCAATCACCATATCCGCCAGCAACATCCGCACACGCCGATCTTCCTGCTCGGCCACAGCATGGGCAGCTATATCGGCCAGGCCTACCTGATGCAGCACAGTTGCAGCCTGCAGGGCGCGATTCTCTCCGGCTCCAACTACCAACCCATGGCGCTGTACCGTATCGCCGAACTGCTGGCCCGCTTCGAGCGCTGGCGGCAGGGCCCCAGCGGGCGCAGCGGCCTGCTCGAGTTCGCCACCTTCGGCTCGTTCAACAAACGCTTCAAGCCCAACCGCACCGAGTTCGACTGGCTCAGCCGCGACCCGGCCGAAGTCGACAAGTACGTTAACGACCCGCTCTGCGGCTTTCGCTGCGTCAATCAATTGTGGGTCGACCTGTTCGCCGGCCTGCAACAGATCACCCCGCGGGACAACCTGGCGCAGATCGACAGCAGCCTGCCCCTGCTGGTGATCGGCGGAGCCTGTGACCCGGTCAGCGACGGCAAGCGCCTGGCCGATCTGGCCGAAGCCCTGCGCGCCNCCGGCAACCCCCATGTGCAATTGCAGCTCTACCCGGATGCCCGTCACGAGGTGCTCAACGAGAGCAACCGCGACGAGGTCACCGCCTACATCATCGACTGGTTGCAGCAGGCCCTCGGCCAGCCGCGCCCTTGTCACCAACCGAGCCAAGAGAGTCATTCATGAGCCAGAGCAGCAACACCCCCTACGACGCCCTCGAAGTCGGCCAGACCGCCAGCTACAGCAAGAAGGTCGAAGAGCGCGATATCCAGCTGTTTGCCGAAGTATCCGGTGACCACAACCCGGTGCACCTGGACGCCGAATACGCCGCCACCACCATGTTCAAGGAACGCATCGCCCACGGCATGTTCAGCGGTGCCCTGATCAGCGCCGCAGTGGCCTGCGAGCTGCCAGGCCCGGGCACCATCTACCTCGGCCAGAGCATGCGCTTCACCCTGCCAGTGAAACTCGGCGATACCCTGACCGTGCGCCTGGAAATCCTGGAGAAACTGCCGAAATTCCGCGTACGCGTGGCCACCCGGGTGTTCAACCAGAACGATGAACTGGTGGTAGACGGCGAAGCGGAAATCCTCGCCCCGCGCAAGGCACAGACCGTCGAANTGACTCAGCTGCCACCCATCACCATCGGCTAAGAACTTGCCTCGGATCTGCTGCGCGTTGCTCCTGCGGCAAGATCGTCAACAGCTTCTAAGCTTGTTAGCCCAAGTCACCGTCGCCGGCTGCGGCGGTGCACTCCCCTACTNAGTAACCGCGCCCGGGCAATCCGTTTCGGCGNATCTGGAGATTTTTATGTCCCTGTCCATGTACCAAGCATCCATCCCGGTGTTTACCCGCCAGCTCAACAACCTTTCGACCATCCTCGGCATCGCAGCGGCCCATGCCGAAGACAAGAAGATCGAGCAGAGCGTATTTCTCAACGCCCGCCTGGCACCCGATATGTTCCCGCTAATCCGCCAGGTGCAGATCGCCTGTGATGGTGCCAAAGCCGGCGCGGCGCTGCTGGCCGAAGTGGAAGCACCGAGCCAGGCCGACGACGAAACCAGCTTCGCCGAACTGCAGGCGCGCATCGCCAAGACCCTGGCCTTCCTCGCCAGCCTCAATGCGGCGCAGATCGACGGCAGCGAAGCACGCACCGTCACCCTCAAGCGCCGCGACAAGGAAACCCACTTCCAGGGCCAGGCCTTCCTGCTCGACCACGTGCTGCCGAACTTCTACTTCCACCTCACCACCGCCTACGCCATCCTGCGCCATAACGGCGTGGCCATCGGCAAGCGCGACTTCCTCGGCACCCGTTAAGCCCAGCGATACCCATTGGCTTCCAAAAGGCGATTGTCCAGACAGCGCCAATCGCCCCATCAGCAGGCCGAGTGGAGTCGTTGTGTAAGGGAGTGAGCCGCATGGATGCGACGAGAGGGCTGGGCACCACCGCGATAAAGGGCCAAGGACGGCCCTTTATCGCCGGCCCTTCGAACAATGATGGAGCGAGGGAACCCGACGAAGTCGGGCCGGATGCAAGGGGCAAGAACTTTTGCTTACTTTTGGCGGGGCCGGCCATCCGGGCGTTTGCCAAAAGTGAGCCGCCGTAAGGGCGGAACCGCTCGTCAATTGGAAACACATAGCAGCGAATGGTCGCCGGTCATAACCGTGCCAGCTGCCCATCCTGACGATGAGCCCTCAGGTGCGGCAGTACCGCCGCCAGCAGGGGCTCCTTGAACGCCTCCTGAAAGCGGTGGGCAAGGCCCGGGATCAACTTCAGTTCGCTGCCCTTGATATGCGCCGCCACATGCACGCCGTGCATCACCGGCAGCAGCGGGTCGGCGGTGCCGTGCACCACCAGGGTCGGTACGCTCAGGCCATTGAGCAGTTCGACCCGGCTCGCCTCGGCCAGAATCGCCAGCAATTGCCGCTGCACGCCCTCCGGGTTGAAGGCCCGGTCGTAGGCGATCTGGGCCTGCTCCAGCAAGAGTTCGCGGTCGTCGCTCACCGCCGGGCTGCCCAGGGCCGCCAGCAAGTCTGCCTGCTGTTCCAGGGCCAGCGCGCGATTGGACGCCTCGCGCTTGGCCAGCAGCGCCAGCAGGGACGCGCTGGGAGCCGGCAGGCCCTGGGCCCCGGAGCTGGTCATGATCAGGGTCAGGCTCTGCACCCGCTCCGGGGCCATGTCGGCCAGGTGCTGGGCAATCATCCCGCCCATGCTCGCGCCCAGCACATGGAAACGCCGGATGCCCAGGCCATCCATCAGGCCCAGGGCATCCCCGGCCATATCCCGCAGACTGTAGGGAGCGGCAACCGACAACCCGAGGCGATAACGCAGCGCCTCATAAGTCAGGTTGATCGAGGGCGCGGCCTGGTTCCAGCTGCTCAGGCCGACATCGCGATTATCGAAGCGGATCACCCGAAAGCCCTGCTGGCACAGACGCGCCACCACCTCATCCGGCCAGTGGATCAACTGGCCGCCCAGGCCCATGACCAGCAGCAGCGCCGGGTCACGCTCGCGGCCGATGGCCTGGTAGGCCAGGCTCACCTCGCCCAGCGCAACCTGCCGGGTTGGCTGCTGAAGATCGCAACGATTCGCCGCAAAGGAAGGCAGGCCGCACAGCAGTGCAACCAGGAAAATAAGAACACGCATGCAAACACCAGAACGCAGAACCCCATTGAGACGCGAGTTTGCTGACATTCGCTCGAGCGCGCTGCCACACAAGCGTGACAGTTTGATGAATAGGGACGAGCGGTCTCCCTTGTCGCCACAAGGGAAACCGCTCAAAGCGCTGCGGGAAAGCCCCGCCCACAGCCGATCAGGACCGCGAAAGGGGCTTTATGCCGATCAGGCCAGCTCGCTACGCAGCTGGCGGGCGGCGGCGATCATATTGACCAGCGCCGCTTCGGTCTCGGGCCAGGCGCGGGTCTTCAGGCCGCAGTCCGGGTTGACCCACAGGCGCTCAAAGGGAATGCGCTGGGCCGCCTTGCGCAGCAACTTGACCATTTCGCTGCTGTCCGGCACCCGCGGCGAGTGGATGTCGTAGACTCCGGGGCCGATATCGTTGGGATAGGCGAAGGCCTCGAACGCCTCAAGCAGCTCCATGTCCGAGCGCGAGGTTTCGATGGTGATCACATCGGCGTCCATGGCGGCGATGGACTCGATCACGTCGTTGAACTCGCTGTAGCACATATGGGTGTGGATCTGGGTTTCGTCGCGCACACCCGAGGCGCACAGGCGGAAGGCCTCGGTGGCCCAGTCCAGATAGCCCTGCCACCCGGCCCGACGCAGCGGCAAGCCCTCGCGGAACGCCGCTTCGTCGATCTGCACGATCTTGATTCCGGCCGCTTCCAGATCCTGCACCTCGTCGCGGATGGCCAGGGCCAGCTGGCGCGCCTGCTGCTCGCGTGAAATGTCTTCGCGCGGGAAAGACCACATCAGCATGGTCACCGGNCCCGTGAGCATGCCCTTCATCACCTTGNGNGTGAGACTCTGGGCGTACTTGATCCACTCCACCGTCATGGCCTTGGGCCGGCTCAGGTCGCCATAGATCAGCGNCGGTTTGACGCAGCGCGAGCCGTAGCTCTGCACCCAGCCGAAGCGGGTGAAGGCGTAGCCGTCCAGTTGCTCGGCGAAGTACTCCACCATGTCGTTGCGCTCGGCCTCGCCATGCACCAGCACATCCAGACCAAGGTTTTCCTGCACCTCGACGGCATGGCGAATCTCGCTGTGCATGGCCTCGGTGTAGTCACCCAGCGACAGTTTGCCGGCCTTGAACGACTGGCGCGCCAGCCGAATCGAGGCGGTCTGCGGGAACGAACCGATGGTGGTGGTCGGAAATGCCGGCAACTGCAGACGTGAACGTTGCTGTTCGATGCGCGTGGCAAACGGCGACTGACGCTGGCTGTCGGCGGCGCTAATGACCGCCAGACGCGCCTGCACGGCCGGTTTGTGGATGCGCGGAGATTGCGCGCGGCTGGCCTGCACGGCGCGATTTTCCGCCAGTGCGATCTGCACTTGGGCGTTGTGCGGGTCATTCAGGGCCGTGGTCAGCAGCGCGACTTCCTCGCACTTCTGCACCGCGAAGGCCAGCCAGCTTTTCAGCTCACCATCGAGTTGGTCTTCACGGTTCAGATCGACCGGACTGTGCAGCAGCGAGCAGCTCGGCGCCACCCACAGGCGCTCACCCAAGCGCTCCTGGGCCTGCTGCAGAATCTGCAGAACCGGCTGCAGATCAGTGCGCCAGACGTTGCGGCCGTTAACCACGCCCAGCGACAGCACCTTGTAGGCCGGCAGGCGGTCGAGGATGGTCGGGAACTGCTCGGGGGCACGCACCAGGTCGATATGCAGACCATCTACCGGCAGGCTGGCGGCCAGACCGAGGTTGTCCTCAAGGCCAGCAAAATAGGTGGCGATCAGCTTCTTGCCCGGCTCGCGCTGCAACAGGTTGTAGGCCCGCTCGAAGGCATTTTTCCAGTCTTGCGGCAAATCCAGCACCAGAATCGGCTCGTCGATCTGCACCCATTCCACGCCCTGAGCGGCCAGGCGCTGGAGGATTTCGCCGTAGACCGGCAGCAGGCGCTCCAGCAGTTCAAGCCGGTCAAAATCGCTGCCCTTGGCCTTGCCCAGCCACAGATAGGTCAGCGGGCCGATCAGCACCGGCTTGGCCTTGTGGCCCAGGGCCTGGGCTTCCTCTACCTCGTCAAACAATTGCTCCCAGCTCAGCTGGAACTGCTGATCGGCGGTGAATTCCGGCACCAGGTAGTGGTAGTTGGTATCAAACCACTTGGTCATCTCTTGCGCATGAGCCCCACCGCAACAAGCGTTCTGGCTGACGCCGCGCGCCATGCCAAACAGAGTATCCAGGGTCGGTTTGCCGTCTGCCGGGCGGAAGCGCTCAGGGATCACGCCGAGGGTCAGCGAGTGGCTCAGCACCTGGTCGTACCAGGCAAAGTCACCGACCGGCAGCAACTCGATGCCGGCGTCCTTCTGCAGCTGCCAGTGGGTGGCGCGCAACTCGCGGCCGACGGCGCGCAGGCCGGCTTCGTCCAGTTCGCCCTTCCAGTGGGCCTCCAGGGCTTTTTTCAATTCGCGGTCGCCACCAATACGGGGGAAACCAAGGGAATGGGCCAGGGCCATGTCGTAACGCTCCATAGATCAACAAGATGGGGCCATTCTCAACAACCCTGCATCGTGAGACAAACTCAACATATTCGCCTTGATCTATAGTTTTACTCATGTAGGGTGGATGACGTTGTTTTCATCCACCACTTGAACAGACACCTCAATGGTGGATGGGTGAAGCGTCATCCACCTTACCCCAGAGGCCCGCCATGCTCGAACTACGCCACCTGAAAACCCTGCACGCCCTGCGCGAAAGCGAAAGCCTGGTGGACGCCGCCGAGCGTCTGCACCTGACCCAGTCAGCGCTGTCGCACCAGTTCAAGGAACTGGAGGAACGCTTNGGCATGCAGCTGTTTGTACGCAAGACCAAGCCGGTNCGCTTTACCAGCGCAGGCCTGCGCCTGCTGCAACTGAGCGATGCNGTATTGCCGCTGCTGCGTGGTGCCGAGCGCGATCTGGCGCGCCTGGCCGGTGGCACTGCCGGCAGGCTGCATATGGCCATCGAGTGCCACAGCTGCTTCCAGTGGCTGATGCCGACCATCGACCAGTTCCGCGACGCCTGGCCGGAGGTAGAGCTGGACCTGGCCTCGGGCTTCTCCTTCGCCCCGCTGCCGGCCCTGGCTCGTGGCGATCTGGACCTGGTGGTAACCAGCGACCCGCTGGAACTGGCCGGCATCACCTATGTGCCGCTGTTTACCTACGAGGCCATGCTCGCGGTGGCCAATCAGCACCCGCTGGCCAGCAAGTCGTTTATCCAACCCGAAGACCTGGAGAACGAGACGCTGATCACCTATCCGGTGGAACGCGACCGNCTGGATATCTTTACCCGNTTTCTCGAACCGGCGGATGTCGAACCGGCACAAGTGCGCACCTCGGAGCTGACGGTAATGATGATGCAGCTGGTGGCCAGCGGCCGCGGCGTCTGCGGCCTGCCCAACTGGGCGCTGCACGAATACAGCTCGCGCGGCTACGTGACCGCCAAGCGCCTGGGCGACAAGGGCCTGTTCGCCACCCTGTACGCCGGCATCCGTACCGATATGCTGGATGCGCCCTTTATGCGCGACTTTCTGCTCACCGCCAAGGACACCTCCTTCGCCAATCTGGAAGGGGTCAGCGTGGCGCGCTAGATGGCCGCCGCCGCGCATTTGGTCTATGTCCCGAGCAAAGATCGCGGTCACCCCGGTGCGCAAGGTGCCCCCTGCGCCAGGCATTCCGTAACGGCGCGCCAGCGCTAAAATCGCTCGATAGACCCATGACTTGGATCAATTGCATCTGAGCGCAACTAAGCTCTAATTGAAACGATACCTAGTAGACGCGGAAACCTCTCCCATGATCCAGGCGATGCACAGCCGCTATAGAGCATTCAGCAGAAATCTGCTGGCGCTCTGGTGTGTGTTGCTTATCGCCTGCTCCTTTGCCCATATTCAGGTTGCCAGCGCCGACACCCACGACGCCGCCGAGGTCGCCATCTACAGCGGCCACGAGCATGCCAGCCAGGATCACGGCACAACAGATAGCTGCAGCGCCGTACAGAACGCGCCGCTCAACCAGCAACTACTGACGCTCCTGGCATTGACCGCCCTGCTCGCCCTGGCCGGCCGCCTGGGCCTGCTCAGCGATCTGCAGCGGCGTATCGGCAGCGTGCAGCTCATCCCCTTATTCCGCCCAGGCCTACCCGCGCCCATTCGCAAGCAGCTGCATCGCTATAACGAATAGTGCCCCTCTCCCCCGCTAAACCCCGCAGCCGCGCAGCGCTGACCCCACGCCGTGCCTAGCGCTGCGCCCCTCGGTTTTTTGGAGAGCGCCAACATGTCCCATGACCCGCATCGCGCCCATGCCACCAACAATCCATGGCGCTTCTGGCCTGTACTGGTGGTTTTTGCTGCCATCGCCCTGTTCCTCCTCTGGGAAGAGCACGAGGCCCATCTACTTGCAGCCCTGCTCTACCTGCCCCTGCTGCTTTGCCCACTGATGCATCTGTTTATGCACCGCGGCCACGGCGGGCACGACGATCACCGACACTGAGCCAGGAGGCACCAGCAGATGACGCGAATGCCAGCCTTGATCCCACAACTGTTCGGCACTGCCGCCACTAAGCCTGCTCAACAGGAGCCCAGGCCATGAATGCGATCGAATCGATCGGCAGTCGCCAGACTGCGATATTGATAGTGCCCGGCATGGGCAGCGACCATTGCGCCGGCCTGGTCAGCCAGTCGCTCAAGCGCCTGCCGGGTATCACTGAACTNAGCACCAGCATCGCCAGCCACAAGGTGCGCATCGAATTCGATGCCGAGCAGACCAGCCTTGCCGCGCTCAAGCAGGCCGTGGAGCAAGCCGGCTATCAGGTTGCCAAGGCGGTGCTGGCCAGTACTGCAGGCGAACCCACAGGGGCCGAAGAGGAAGAGCAGTACCTGCGCGACGCCTGGCGGCGCATGTGGATAGCCGGCGTACCCACGACCCTGATCATGCTGCTGATGGCCTTGCCCATGGCCGGTGTAGCGGTGCCCGGCTACCTGGCAATAGTGGTGGTGCTCGCCGCCATCCCGGTGTTTATCGCCGGTGCCAGCACCCATGTATCGGCCTGGAAAGCGCTGCGCAACCGCACCGCCAATATGGATGTACTGATCAGCCTTGGCAGCCTGCCGCCCTACTTTATCGGCCTGGTGGGGTTCGTCTACCCCATGACCTCCTTCGTCGAGATGGCCGCCACCATCACCACCTTCCACCTGATCGGCCGCTACCTAGAGGCCCGTGCCAAGGGCCGCGCCTCCCAGGCCATCCGCAAGATGCTGGAGCTGGGAGCCAAGAGCGCGGTGCTGCTGCGTGATGGTGTCGAGGTGCAGGTGCCGATCGAGGCCGTGACGGTCGGCGACCTGATGCTGGTGCGCCCCGGCGAGAAGGTGCCCAGCGACGGCGAAGTGGTCGAGGGCAACAGCCATATCGACGAGTCCCTGGCCACCGGCGAATCGCTGCCGAAGGAGAAAGGCCCGGGCGATGCGGTGATCGGCGCGACCCTGAACAAGGAAGGCCTGCTGACCGTGCGCGCCACCAAGGTCGGCCAGGACACGTTCCTCGCCCAGGTGATCGACCTGGTCGAGCACGCGCAAAGCTCCAAGGTGCCAATCCAGGAGTTCGCCGACCGCATGACCGGGCGTTTCGTCCCCGTGGTGCTGCTTGTCAGCCTGGCCAGCCTGGTGGTCTGGCTGCTCTGGGGCGAGTCGCTGCGCGGCATTCTGGTGTGGGGCGCAACCTGGTTGCCTTGGGTCAACCCGGAGCTGTCGTCGCCCCTGGTGGGGCTGCTGTCGGCAGTCGCGGTGCTGGTGATCGCCTGCCCCTGCGCCCTCGGCCTGGCCACCCCAACCGCGCTGATGGTGGGTGCCGGCCGCGGTGCCGAGCACGGCATTCTCTACCGCTCGGGCACCGCCATTCAGATGTTCAAGGACATCAAGGTAATGGTGCTCGACAAGACCGGCACCCTGACCCTGGGCAAACCGGTGGTCACCGATTGCCTGCCCAGCGCCGATATCGACGAGCAGGAGCTGCTGCGCCTGGCCACCAGCGTGGAATACGGCTCCGAGCACCCAATTGCCCAGGCCATGGTCGAACGCATCAAGGAACTCGGGCTGGAACTGGGGGGCCTTAGCGAATTCCAGGCCCTCAACGGCCTGGGCGTGCAGGGCCAGGTGGACGGTCAATTGATCCGCGTCGGCAATGCGCGCTGGATGCAGGAATGCCAGGTGGACACAGCAACCCTGGCCAGCCAGCTGGAAACCCTGGAGAACCAGGGCAAGACCGCGCTCTACGTCGCCAGTGGCGAGCAACTGATTGGCGTGGTGGCGGTGGCCGACAGCCTCAAGGAGGACGCCCAGGCAGCCATTACCGAACTGCGGGCCCTGGGCATCCATACCGTGATGCTGACCGGCGACAACCCGCGCGCCGCCGCCCACATCGCCGCGCAAGTGGGCATCGACAGCGTACACGCAGGTGTTCTGCCCAGCGGCAAGGTCGAGGTGATTCGCCAGTTGCAGGCCGAATACGGCCAGTGGGTGGCAATGGTCGGCGACGGTATCAACGACGCCCCGGCGCTGAAACAGGCCAATGTCGGCATCGCCATCGGCAGCGGTGCCGACGTGGCCATGGAAGCCGCCGACGTGATCCTTATCGGTGGACGCCTGGGCGGCCTGGTGGAGGCCGCCCAGCTGTCGCGCCTGACCTTCCGCAAGATCGTCGAGAACCTGATCTGGGCCTCGGCCTACAACGTCGCCGCCATCCCCATCGCCGCCGTCGGCCTGCTCCACCCCATGATCGGCGTGATCGCCATGACCGCCAGTTCGCTGTCGGTGATCGCCAATTCCCTATTGCTCAAGAGAGCTCCCTTGAGCGCTATCCGCAACACTCATTAAAACCAAGCAGGAGAAACACCATGAGCACATTCACCTACAAAACCCTGACCGCCCTCGCCCTCGCCGGCGCAATGCTGAGTGCCCCGGCTTTCGCCGAGGATGCTCACCACACAGAACAGCTGGCGCAAAACCAGCAAAACATGCCCATGGGTCAGGGCATGGGCCAAGGGATGGGTCAAGGGATGGGGCCTGGCATGGGCATGATGGACATGTCCCAGATGCAGGAAATGATGGACAAGATGCACAACACCACCAATCCCCAGGAGCGTCAGAAAATTCGCAGTGAACACCGTCAGGCCATGCGCTCGCAGATGGGCATGATGAACCAGCGCATGCAACAGAGCCAATGCCCAATGGCTAAGGATGCGCCCATGCAACAGCAGTGCTTGGGGGAAATGCATCAGAACATGATGCAAATGATGCAAATGATGGAACAGATGATGGAGGCCATGCCGAACGGCCAGTGAGCCGGGCTGCGTAATCTGCGGAGGGTATCCACCAGCTATTGGAGGAGTTGACCGGGCGGCCCCGTAACCAAGCGATGGGCCGGGTCGCCGCCCAATCTGGCGGGATCTGTTGACCAGCCAAGGGGCCTACTAGCAGGCAGTTGAGAAACTACCTGCGTTGGCAATACAGCGTTAAAAACAGGCTCGGAATGCTCATTTACAGCACGTAAAGTCGCGTGCGACCCCAGCCGCTTCCTCGCCTGTTTTTGCCTTGTCTTGCCTGCCTCGCCTACGTTTTCAACGACCTGCTAGTCGACTGCTTCCCATTGTTTTCCCGTTGTGCCGACAGAAGGAAAATCGCCGTGAAAGAAGCAAACCGGCTGGGCGTATCCAGCGCCAACCTGGTAACCCGTCACCTGAAGCTCGAACCCACGGAGCGAGAAAAACTGGATGCGGCAATCGCCGAGATCGACAAGCTGTATGGCCTCGCCAGCGTCTCCTTCGATGACAGCAAGGGACGTCTCGACTTGGCCTATGATGCGACCCGAATCTGCCTGGACTGCATTGAGGAGGTCCTAACAAAGTACGCCATCGAGGTCAGTCATGACTGGTGGACGCGCTTCAGGGAAGATCACTACCGCTTTGTCGATCAGAACCTGAAAGACAATGCCTCTCGTGAACCATGGAGCTGCCATAAGTCGCCACCAGGCTCGGGGCACAACCGATAACTTATATGCTCGGCGCGTGCGAAAGGGGTGTCCACGGGTTTATCCAGGGCTGCCCCGCTGTCTAGGCGCGAAGGCTGATCGCCTTTAATAGCGCCGAGCTGGAAACCTATGCGTTACGGGCAGCATTCACTCGCCAAGCCACAGCCCCAAACCCAGCAGCGCCAGCGTAGCCAAAAGGGTGGCCACATTAATCCCCAATACCTGGGACAGCTGCTCTGGCCTGTCGAGCACCTGGGGCAAGCACCTGCTGACCCAGAGCGCGGCGGGGAAGGTCAGCCAGACCAGCCCGCTGGCCATGGGCAGTAAGCCCAGCCAGAGCGCACTACCCAGCAGCAGGTAAGCAGCCAGCAGTAAAATCGCCACTATCCACGCCGCCTTTCGCTCGCCCAGCACTATCGGCAGATGCCGGCGTCCCACTCTACGGTCGGCATCAATGTCCGGAATCTGATTGATCAGAAGCAGCTCACTGACCAGAAGCATCACCACCAGCGCGACCACAACCGTGGCCGTATCCGAGCGGCCACCCAGGGCCAGCTGCGTGCCCAGGATCATGATTGGCCCAAAACCCAGGCCGGGTGCGAGCAGGCACAACCAGGGCGAGCGGGTGATCCAGCGCGTATAACCGATCACCAGCAGCAGCCCGGCTGCACCGAGCACTACTATCGGCAGGCCGCGTAACCAGAGGAAATACAGGCCGATCAGCACCACCAGCGCTATCGAGACCAGGAACGCGACCAGCACCCGCGGTGCCGCCTCAGGATTTTCCGGCAGCGCCCCGCTGCCGCCGGAGAATGGGGTGCGCTGGGTGAGCAGATCCAGCCCGGAGCGAAAATCCTGATATTCATTGAGCAGGTTGACCGCCGCATGGGCCAGCACGCTGCCTAGCACCACCAGCGTCAACTGAGCCCCTGGCATGTCCGGCAACTGCCGCCCGGTCAAGACAATACCCAGGGCCGCGCACAACAGTGCCAGCAGGAGAAATTTGGGGCGGGTGGCTCTGAGCAGGGTCATACCCGACATCAGCTGTCCTCGGTAGGGTACTGGGCGAACGAGCGACTCAGGGTTGCATAATGTTCCGCCTCGTCCATTGCCCCAGGTCATTAGCGTAATCCGCTTTACCCGACCACACTCAGCGAACAAGCATGCCGAAGGGCAATGAATATGATGCACTCTTGGCGGATTCCAGCTGTTCTCGCGAGCCTGACCCTGGCCATGGGCCTGGCGTGGCTGACCCAGGGCACCGGGGTGGTGCTTAACGACCCCGCGCGCAACCTCCACATCCCCGAGCAGCTGACCATGCCTTTGCAGGTTCAGGTGGCGTACAACCCACAGCACATCTTCTTCCGCTACCGCTGGCCGGCCGAACGGGCTCATGTCTACCACGACATGCTGCGTTTTGCCGACGGTGAGTGGGTTCGCCATGGAGCCTCGGGCGTGGGCCCCGATCCCGACGGAACCTACGAGGATCGCGTGACCATGCTGGTGGACGATGGCAGCGTGCCCGAATTCGGCCGCTACGGCGGCTATATCACGGCCGGTGCCAATGCTCGCTTCTTCAGCGATGAGGCCAAACCGGCCGAGGTGGCCGCCAACCCGCATCTGGGCAAGACCCTGGGTGAGTCGGAAGTACGCAAGTACCTGCCGGCCAGCCGCCATGAGAGCGCCGACTGGCGCAGCGTGGTGGATGCCGCCGCCCTGCAGGATCAGCGCAAGGCGGGTTACTTCCTCGATCTCTGGCACTGGCGCGCCGGACGCTCCAATGCCCTCGGCCTGTCTGATGACCAGCTAGTCGCCGAGCACCGCCTCTCCGATGGCGGCCGCGGTCCCTACACCAGCAACTGGGATGGCGAAGCCAAGCAGCCGCTATGGATGTTCGCCCGCGAAATCCGTCCCAGCCATGCCCTGCGCTGGGAAGAGGTGCAGGCCGAGCGGATCGACTTCGATGGCATCTACTACCTGGCCGAATCCTTCGCCGTGCCCTTCGACCCCAAGCATGACTGGCAGAACGGCGACGTTATACCGCGCAACCTGCTGCGCGAAGGCAGTGGCTCGCGCGGCGATATCCGCGTACATGGCCAGGCGCGCTGGATCGAGGGTTACTGGGACGTGACCCTGGTGCGCGAGCGCGATACCGGCCAGCCGCTGGAAGACAAGATGTTCCTCGACCAGGGTCGTTACGATATCGGCTTTGCCGTGCACCGCAGTGCCAGCGGCAGCCGCTGGCACTATGTCTCGCTCCCCCACAGCCTGGGCCTGGGCCGCACGGCCGATCTCCAGGCCACGGCCTTCACCGGCGAGCAACCGCCCTGGTCGCAAAGCTGGTTCGAAACCACCCTGTTCTACCCCGGCCAGGTGAACTGGCCGTTGCTGAACAGCCGCGCCCATGCCGGCAGCCTCGATATAGCCGAAGGCAAACCGGTGCGCCCCCGCCATAGCGAAGAACAACTCGCCCACTATGGCGTGGAAATGGAATTCAATGATGCCATCATCCGCCAGTGGCGGCTGACCCTGCTTGCCGGCCTGTGGATGCTGTTAGGTGCGTTGATCGGGCTGTGGCCTGCCTTCTCGACCCGCAACCCAGGAGAACGCCCATGACCGGCATGCACCATATGCTCGTGCATTTCCCCATTGCCTTCTGGGCCCTGGCCACCCTGCTGGTTGTACTGGCAGTTCTGGGCCGCGGCCGAGCCGCGCAAATCGCCCAGGTCAGCCTGCTCCCCCTGCTGCTGCTGAGCCTGCTCGGGGCCCTGGTAGCCATCGTCAGCGGTTTTCTGGTCTGGCCCTGGCAGGCCAACCTATACAGCCCGATGGTGCGCAACCATATCCTCATGGCGTTCTGGGCACTGGCAGTCTGGAGCATGCTGACCGTGCTGCTGTGGCGCGCAGGCAAGACCGCCTTCAATGGCAAGCAAGGCTGGACGCTGGTCTTTCTCGCCCTGCTCGGCGGCGGACTGTTCGCCATCACCGGCACCCTGGGCGGCCACCTGGCCGGCGCGCCCACCGCGTTCTCGCAACTGCTCGCGGCACTGGGCTGGAAGCTCTACAACACCTTCTACCTGCCCACCTGGGTGCTGCTGATCCTGGCACTGCTGGGCCTGGGCTGCGCGCTTGCGGGGGTGATGGGCCGTCGACGCAGCAGTTGATCGACGGCCCAGGCCGGCATCAGACATCGGGCGACGCGGGAACAGTCTGCTGCACTCGGCGAACAGGGCGCAGCAACTGCCCAAGATCAGCAGGAACTCGCCGAGACTCACCTGAGCGTCCTCGACGTCGCGCTGATGGTGCCAGCGGTGCATCTGCGCCACCGCCAGCACGGCCAGGGCGATGATCGGCAGGCCCGCCGGGCCGCAATGTCGCGGCAGAGCCGACTCGGCAACAGGATGGCGCTGCCGCCAAAGATCGGCGGGTCACTGCCCCCGCGGATCAGCAGGGACAATGGAGTCTGCCTTCTCATCCCGACAGGCCAACGGGCGTCCGCTCACTTGACCGGGTCTTGCAGGCTACTCGGACCCTGGCGCTGTTACCGCCCCCTCTAACCGAGCGGATTCAGCCTCGGCACCCATGCCCCGGGGCTGCAGTTTGCGGCGACGCATCAATCTGTAGGCCGCCGGCAATACGAACAGCGACAGCAGCGGCGCGCTGAGCATGCCGCCGACCATGGGCGCGGCGATGCGGCTCATCACCTCGCTGCCGGTACCGCCGCCGAGCAGGATCGGCAGCAGGCCGGCGATGATCACCGCCACGGTCATGGCCTTGGGCCGTACCCGCTGCACCGCGCCTTCACGGATCGCCGCGACCAGCGCCTGTTCGCTGCGCTCGCCAGCGTCTTCGCGTTCGGCCCAGGCGTTCTTCAGGTAGAGCAGCATGATCACGCCGAACTCCGCCGCCACCCCGGCCAGGGCGATAAACCCGACCCCGGTGGCCACCGACAGGTGATAGCCGAGCAGGTAGAGGAACCAGACCCCGCCGGTCAGGGCGAATGGCAGCGTGGCCATGATCAGCAGCGCTTCACTGAAGCGGCCGAAGCACAGGTAGAGCAGCACGAAGATGATCAGCAGCGTGGCCGGCACCACCAGCTTGAGCCGCGCATTGGCCCGTTCGAGAAATTCGAACTGCCCCGAATAGCTCAGGCTGATGCCGGGCTGCAACTGCACCTGGGCATCGATCGCCGTGCGCAGATCGGCCACCACCGAGGCCAGGTCGCGGCCGCGCACATCCACGTAGACCCAACCCGAGGGCCGCGCATTCTCGCTTTTGAGCATCGGCGGGCCGTCGCTGACCTTGATTGTCGCCACCGTGCCCAGGGTGATCTGGCTGCCCTGGGGGGTATAGATCGGCAACTGTTCGAGCCCGCCCAGCGAGTCGCGCCATTCGCGCGGGTAGCGCACGCTGATGGGGAAACGCGCCAGCCCTTCGATGGTCTCGCCGACGTTCTCACCGCCGATGGCGCTGGAGACGATCGCCTGCACATCGGCGATATTCAGGCCGTAACGCGCCGCCGCCACCCGGTCGATATCGACATCGATATAGCGCCCGCCGGTCAGCCGCTCGGCCAGCGCCGAACTCACCCCGGGCACTTCTTTGGCAACCTTCTCGATCGCCTGGGTGGTCGCATCGATCTGCGCCAGGTCGGCACCGGCGACCTTGACCCCGATCGGGCTCTTGATCCCGGTGGCGAGCATGTCGATACGGTTGCGGATCGGCGGAATCCAGATATTGGTCAGCCCCGGTACCTGCACCACCCGGTCCAGCTCCTCCACCAGCTTGTCCGCGGTCATGCCGGCGCGCCACTGCTCGCGCGGCTTGAACTGGATAGTGGTCTCGAACATCTCCAGCGGTGCCGGGTCGGTGGCGGTTTCGGCGCGGCCGGCCTTGCCGAACACATGGGCGACTTCCGGCACGCTCTTGATCATCCGGTCGGTCTGCTGCAGCAACTGCGCGGCCTTCTGCGCCGACAAGCCGGGCAGAGCCGAAGGCATATAGAGCAGATCGCCCTCGTCCAGCGGCGGCAGGAACTCGCCGCCCAGCTGCGACAGCGGCCACAGGGTGCTGAAAAACACCAGCGCCGCCACCGCCAAGGTGGTCTTGGGCCAAGCCAGTACCGCATCCAGCGCCGGTTGGTAGACGCGGATCAACCCGCGGTTCAATGGGTTGCGCGCCTCATCGGGAATCCGCCCGCGAATCCAGTAGCCCATCAGCACCGGCACCAGGGTCACCGACAGCCCCGCGGCAGCGGCCATGGCATAGGTCTTGGTGAAGGCCAGCGGGCCGAACAGCCTACCTTCCTGAGCCTGCAGGGTGAACACCGGAATAAACGACAGGGTGATGATCAGCAAGCAGAAGAACAGCGCCGGGCCGACTTCCACCGCCGCGTCGGTGATCACCCGCCAATGGGTTTCGCCCTTGAGTTCTTCGCCGGGATGCGCCTCGCGCCAGGCCTCGATTTTCTTGTGCGCGTTCTCGATCATCACCACCGCCGCATCGACCATCGCACCGATGGCAATGGCGATGCCGCCGAGGGACATGATGTTGGCGTTGATGCCCTGCTGCTGCATCACGGCAAAGGCGATCAGCACCCCGACCGGCAGGGAGACGATGGCCACCAGCGAGGAACGCAGGTGCCAGAGGAAGGCCGCGCAGACCAGCGCGACCACGATGAATTCCTCCACCAGCTTCTCGCCCAGGTTGCGCACCGCGCGGTCGATCAACTGGCTGCGGTCATAGGTGGTGACGATCTCCACCCCGTCCGGCAGGCTGCCTTGCAGCGTCTCGAGCTTGGCCTTGACCGCATCGATGGTGCTGCGCGCGTTCTTGCCGCTGCGCAGGATCACCACGCCACCAACCACCTCGCCCTCGCCATCGAGTTCGGCGATGCCGCGGCGCATTTCCGGCCCCAGCTGGATGTGCGCCACTTCGCCGAGGGTCACCGGCACACCGCCGGCATCCAGACGTAGCGGGATGGCGCGAAAGTCGTTGAGGCTTTGCAGATAGCCCGAGGCGCGCACCATGAACTCGGTTTCCGCCAGCTCCAGCACCGCGCCACCGGTTTCCTGATTGGCCCGGCCAATGGCCGCCGTCACCTCGGCCTGGGTGATGCCCAGGCTGGCCAGCTTGATCGGGTCGAGTTGCACCTGGTATTGCTTGACCATGCCGCCGATGGTCGCCACCTCGGCGACGTTGGCCAGGGTCTTCAGCTCGAACTTGAGGAACCAGTCCTGCAGCGCGCGCAGCTGCGCCAG
>C687J35021_10000983_pt1 | contig 21848 bp, 35 predicted proteins | sample RifCSPhighO2_12_FD_35021 | JGI IMG/M metagenome (IMG submission 35021)
AGAGGCGAAACGAAAGTTAAGCAAAGCATTCAAGGGCAAAAACCATCCGAATTGGAGAGGCGGGATTACTCCTATACAAACAAAAATTAGAAATAGTATAGAATATAAAATTTGGATTGGAGCGGTTTTTGCTCATGATGGATATACTTGTCAAAAGATTGGAATAAAAGGAGGACATTTGGTCGCACATCATATTCAAAATTTTGCTCAATTCCCTGAACTTCGTTTTGCTATAGATAATGGTATTACACTATCAAAACAAGCTCATAATGAATTTCATAAAAGATATGGTAGGAAAAATAATAATAGAGAACAATTAGATGAATTTTTGGGAGATTTGAAAATAAAATTAACCCCCCAATAAAAATATGAAAAAACCAACAAATAATAAGATTAAACATAAAGAAATGGCTGGAGTAAATGGAGGAAGAGGAGAAATACAAATCAATGGAGTTAATTCAACCTATGAAGAAGCTGGCAGATTAAATTTATTAGTAGAAAGTTCCAAGAAACAAGTGAGGACAAGAAAATAACATTTGATTGGTTGGTTCTTTCCAGCAAGGAAAAAAGTTAGGCGAACAGGGGAGATATCTCTTCGCCCAGACCGCCCAAAGAGATACTTACTTGCTGGCGAGAGCCAATCAGACCCAAAAATTAACAAAGAATAAATGAGTTATGAAACACGATATATTAAATAACGAAGAGGCGGAAGATATGTAGTTCTTTGAAATCTGCGGGTCAAACGCTATAAAAAACAACAATGACCAAAAAACAAGCGTTGAATGTGCCTGATAAGGCATATAAGCACAAGCCGAAGTTTTCAATTTCGGTCTTGAAAGAGTTTGGAGATTTGTTTGCTTGGCTCAAGCAAATCAGTCGGTTCAATAAAGTTGAAGATTTCATTTACATTTCCGACTATAAAAAAGGAGAAATCCGATTAAAAATCTTCACAAAAGACCACAAATATCACATCTCTGCCAATTTGCCGAGAAAAGATAAAACGGGAGCGGATGGTGGCTATCTCAGTTGTATCGCTCAAACACGAAAGCCGAGAGCGGGTGAAGATTGGAACAGGGGCAATGATTTGGCGGATGGTTCTTACTCAAGAGAAACTTTTGAGGAGATTGCCCACGATATTATTGCCTATGAGTTGGTGAAAATTGTAAAACCAGTCAAGGCAGTAGAAGATAGAATTGTTAAAAGTTTGCCTGCTGTAGTCGGAGGCAAAGAAAAGAAAATTAAACAATAATTAACAAGCGATTTTACCCGCAGATTTTAGAGAATTAACAAAGAATAGAGGTAGCGTGTGCGAATCCGCTTCTCTCCCTTACAAGCCCCTCTCTAAAAGATAAAGAGAAGATATGTATAAAGAAATAGAAAAATGTCTATTTTGTGAAAGAGAATTTGAAAGTGATAGTGAACGATTTTATTGGCACATTAAAATTCACCAAGCGAAAATAGAAACAATTACCCAAGAAGAAATAGAAATAAAACCTAACCCTAAATAATTAAAAGAAGATATATGGAAGAAGAAATAATAAAATGTAAAGATTGTGGACAGCCAATGTTTGAAATTGGTGGGATTGGAAAAAATGAAGAGCTTGGAGAATATCGACAACAACCAAATAGTGAATATAAATTATGGCATCAAACTGGTATTAGAGAACAAATACTTTATCAATGTCCAGAAGACAAAACAATAGCAATAAATTAAATAATATGCCCACTGGGATTTATCAAAGTAAAAATAGAAAAGGTGGTGTAACTTGTCCGTGTTGTAAAAGATGGGAAACCTTAAAAGCACAATACAACTGGACTTGTCCGTGTTGTAAAAGAATAGAACCAGAAATTAAGCTAACTGCTGACCATATTATTCCATTATCCAAAGGAGGAAGCGATAATATTGAGAATATACAACCGCTTTGTAGAAATTGTAATTCTAAAAAATTAACTAAAATTATTAAGTATGACTAATTTTCCCACTAAGAAAACAAAGGAGAAGATAAAATACATTGATGAAATTTTAAATAGTTTTCCTTCTCAAATGAGTGAGAGACAAAAGACTTGGATAATCGGAAAGATGAATCAAATAGCTAATTTAGCCCACAATTCAGCATTAGAGAGCATAGAAGATGAGTTAGTAAAAGAAATAGTAATTGCCCATAAAGAAGGAACACCAACATCTCGGTTAACAAGTTTAGCAATGACGATTAAAAAACTAAAGGAATAATTATGAAAGAAACAACAATGAAAAAACCAATAAGTAAGGGGAGGAAGATGAATAAATGGTTTAACTTTAAAGAGGGTTTTGTAATTGTAGAGGAAGGTCTTTTTAACAAAAATGAGTTAATTACAATTCCAGTCAAAGTCTTTATGAACCAAGAAACAGGTGAGGTTAGAATGTTTGGTAAAAACAAAGTAGAAGAATTGGGATTAGAAAAAATGATTGAAATCTTAACCCTAAAAAAATAACTATGTCTAAATACAACAAGAAACAAAATTGTTCTATCTGCCAATTTGAAAGAGGAAAACATAGCTTTGAATGTAAGTATTATAAAGAAATAATCCCAAAAGAACGTGCAGAATCAGGAGAATCTATTGTTGATATCTTGAATGAGGGGCAGAGAGAGGAAATAGAAAAGAACAAATTAATTGCGAGGATTATAGAAAGGGAAATAGAAAAAGCTAAAAAAGAGGAAAGAGAAAGGATTATAGGGATTATAAAACCTTGTCTTAGATACTGCCAAAAACAAAATGGATTACCTTATTGTAAGAACTGCGGGCTTAGTGATGAAATCATTAACAAAATAAGATTATGACTAACTCCGAAGAAACATTAAATCAAAAGAAATCTTGGATTAGCTTTGTAGAGAATGAGAAGAAATATCCTGATAAGATAATAAATGGAGAGGACAACACCAAAGCATTAAAAGCGTCATTAACTTATTGGTCTGTAAAACGAGATATAGCCGAAAGTATGGTGGCTAATATCAAAGATAAGTTAGGAGAAAAATGAAAACATATATTGAAAAGATTAAATATATTTTTACTAAAACCAACTATCATAATACTTTTAAATTCTATATTTCAAGATTTGTTAAGTCTTTTAGGATATTATTCCCAAGATGTATAAAATCTATTCTTGCTTATGCCAATGGTCAACAGATAGATAAAATATACAATAGGAATGAATTTTATCAAAAGGTCGTAAAATAATTTAGAATAATAAAATGAATCAACAAATTAAGTTGGGGATAGGAGAGAGATTGATTTTAGTGGGTATTCTTTCGGAATACAAAGGACAGGCCGGGGGGATTTACCAAGTTTTTAAAATGATTGAAAAAGTCGAAATTGGCGAGAAAGAAATAAAAGAGATAGAATTAAAAAGCGTTCTCAACGAAAGAGGTAGGGTAAATACTAATTGGAATAAGAAGAAAGAAAAAGTAAAGACCATAGAATTAACCGATACCCAATACGAGTTGCTGAAGGGTATAATAAACGCAAAACAAGATTTTGAGATGAATAGATTTTTAGTATCTTTGTTTGAAAAATTAAATATAGTTTCAGAAGAAAGCGATGTTGTGAAAGAAGCGGGAAAAATAATAAAGAAATAAAATGGATAATGAAAAAAGTTTAAGTGTTTTTTACCCAGAGTTTTTGAACGAAGCAAGAGCGATTATAGTAGAAACAGTTGTTTCTTCTCGCACAGAGTTAATAAAAGGAAAATGGTTATTAGGGAAACTTATTATTGATAATCAGGTTAATTTTGACAGAGCAGAAATTTATGGCGAGAAATTGGTTAAGAAAATATCAAAGGATTTAAAAACATCAGAACGAAATTTGTATCATTGCTTGAAATTTTATAAAGAGAATGTTGCAGAAGATTTTGAAAACATTGCAAATTCGTTGCCAAAAAATGCAAGCTGGTTTCGCCTTACTCAAAAATCAAGCCCAGAAATAGAAGGACACCAGTGCGATTATCAACCAAAAGAATGCTGGCAATGTAAAGTATGCGACAAGAAAGTATTTAGTAATCCAAATGAGAACAAGGAGTGAACAAGCAAAAGCAAATAAAAGGAAAGGAAAGCAAGGAGAGCAACAAGTGGCAGATATTCTTACTGATGTTTTAGGAGTAAAAATTATGCGTGTACCAAATTCTGGAGCAATGCGTGGTATTTTTGATGGCGATTTAATGAAAAGAGAAAACAAGCCAACAATAATTGATAATACTATTTTAGAAGTAAAGAATACTCATAATTTGCCAATTAAGAAATGGTTAAAACAAGTACAATCAGAAATGCAAGATGCCAATGTAAAAGATTTTATTTTGTTTTTTAAGTATGAACATAAACTATACACCATAACCAAGATAGATTATTTTCAGAAGCTATTAAAAGAAGCACAGAATAACCTTGACAAAGAATAAGGATAAATTATTATGAGTTAATGGAATTGTTATACCCACAATTTAAAATTAAAAACAAAACAAGCGCTGATTAACCATCGGCACTTTTTCTTTTATGGAATTTAAAATCATTTCATTCCAAGAAGTAGAATACCAAATAACAGATGAAACAAATCAATATCAAGATATAAACAATGCTATGGATTTTAATTTTCTGATCCAGCAATTATCGCCACGCCAACAAGAGATAATCACATACCACCAAGAAGGATACAAAGCAAAAGAGATAGCCCCTAAACTAGGACTATCTCTTAATACTATTTACTACTATTCTAAACTTGCCAGAAAGAAATTAAGGAAGCTGATTTTCAAGCAATAACGCCCTATTTTCTCTATCCCAGTCATCTTGTATTTTGAACATTTCCGCTTCTGATGGTATATTTAAGAAAGAAACGACCACAAGATAAAGAATTAAGCCAATGATAATTTGATATAGTTTCATATCTTCTCGCCACCAATTCTTAATATCCGCCCATAGTTTAGCCCTTAATACCTTGCTTTTAGTGATAGGGTATTTCATATTATTTTAATTTTTAATTCCATATTCAGTTAATATCCGACCTTTTCTTTATACTCTAATAATAGCAAAAGCAAGAACCCTTGTCAATACCTTGCAAGGAAGTAACGTAGAGGTATAGTAATATCACTAACCTTGCAAAAACCCCGCAGAGAGGCAAATAGGGGCATAAAAGAAATTGCAATACTTTTCAAAATCCTGCCACTATACTAACTTTAGTATGAAATCCCTATAATTATATAATAGGGTTAAAATCATCTGATTTACTCTGACACTATGGCAACACAGCTTCAGACAAGAATATATAAAAGCAAACTTGATAAAATCCGCCAGAATAAAAAAGTAGTAATGAAAGATATTATTTTAAAAGCTGGCGGTTCTTTAGCTACCGCAAACAGACCAAAAACAATAACGAATAGCGTTGGCTGGGAAGAATTAAAGAATAAGTACGCAGATGACGAGAAGGCATTATTAACCCTTAATCAATTAGCAGATGAANAGAACGACGATAAAGATAACCGCCTAAAATCCAGCATAGAGATATTAAAGTTAAATGATAGATACCCAAAACAGCAAAATGTTATTGTCGGACTATTCAATAAAATTGAAAGCATAGAAGAATAAGACGGTTATCGTGCAAGGCGATCTGTTAAAAGATTACGAACAATGAAGCGCAAAAAACCGCCCAAACAAGTATAAAGTATTAAGAGAAGAGAAAGATCAAGGACATAACTAATAAAATCCCGCCCATAGATATAAGAGATATAAGACAGAAAGAAGATAAGGTAAGTAAAGGTATTATTCCTATTAAAGTGTTTAATACTTCTAAGGTACTAAGTTTCTAGGCTTCTAGGCTTCTAGGGCGCTACTCCCCCGCACACACAACCAATAACACAAGTATAAAGACATTAGACACCATACAAGACCAATTAGAGCTATATCAGAGCCGAAAGAGAGCCATAAAGAGAGATTATACGCATATAGCAGTTAAGAGAATAATAAATAGTAAGTTAAATAGTAGTTAATAGAATAAGAGGTAAGAGGGGGGTGGGGATAGGCGAGTGGGGAATTGTGGATATATATACTTACTAACCCCACAGAAAATACAAGAATCTCACAATGAAACATTTTCTAAAACAATCTATCAACTATCCGAACTGGTGGTACAATTACAGGATTCCGTTTTACAGATTAAAATTCAAAGAAAATCCCGTTTATAAGTTATACTATTGGACATTTAAAGAGCGTTTTGATTTGGAAAGCAGGATATACCTCAAAGAAAATGATGAAGTTCACCCTTATCAGAAATTTCACAAAGAAAGATTAGCAAAAAGGTATTATGGTATTCCTTTTCATAAGAGGTTGTTTGCCCTGTTGTTTTATTTGTTATGATTAAGGACCAAAAACTTCGAGAGATACTGAAATGGTATCCCCATAAAGGACAGGAAGAGGTCTTGGGGTGTGATAACGGAGAAGTATTGATAAGAGCAGGAAGAAGATGGGGAAAATCGGCGATTACGGGATATATTATTGTAAAGTTCTTTTTAGGAGCGTTATCTGATATTAGGAAAGGAAAAAAGCAAAGTTGTAAGATATGGATAGTGGCTCCGACTTACGAATTGGCGAGTAAGGTGTTTGAGTATGTGGTCAAATTTTTGTTGGCTTTTGACAGGAGTTTCGGACAATTCGTCTCTTCCAGACCTGTTCCGCAGGTAAAAATTTCGGAATCCGTGTGGATACAATGTAAGTCTGCCACTGAACCGATGTCTCTTTTAGGAGAAGAATTAGACCTATGTGTAGTGGATGAAGCGGCGAGAATATCAGAAAAGATTTATCAGCAGTATATCTATCCATTAACTATAGCCAAGAGCAGGGATTGTAGAACATACTTGATTTCTACGCCAAGAGGTAAGAATTGGTTCCAGAAAATGGATTATATTCTTAAAGAGAAAGGAGCTTCTTTTCACTTTACTTCATTGGATGGAGTGGAAACTGACGAGATAAAGTTAGAAGGAATCAAGAGAGTGATGCCAGAATTGCTTTTTAGACAGGAATTTATGGCAGAGTATGTGGACGAAGCAGGAACAGTGTTTAGGAATTTAGACAAGGTTATAATTAGTGATTTGCAATTACAGGAAGCAAGAGCGGGAAAGTTTTATACTATAGGAGTGGATTTGGGAAGAGTAGATGATTATACGGTAATTACTGTGGTAGATAGTCAAACTAACGAAGTAGTACATTGGGATAGGTTAAAAGGAGTGGATTATACCTTACAAAAAGAGCATATTATCCAGAAGGCGAGAAGGTATAATAATGCCAGGGTGATTATTGATGCTACGGGAGTGGGAAGACCTATTTATGAGGATTTATTGCAATCAAGGATATTTGTAGAAGATTTCACTTTTTCCGGTAAGACCAAAATGGAACTTATAGGAAAATTGATAGTGTTTGTAGACGAAGGATATTTAAGAATACCGCCAATAGAACTATTAGTAGATGAGTTAAAGGCGTTTGAATATAATTATCTTAATGAAAAAACAGGAGAACCACTTAAAACAATCAGTTATACTGCTCCAAGGGGATACCACGATGACGCAGTTATGAGTTTAGCGTTAGCGGTTTGGGGATTAAATCCTGGAAAACCATTACAAATCAATCCATTAAAAGAATTATTCAAAAGTCAAAGAATTAAAAAAATAAGAAGTTTTATTTAATATGCCACGTGGATATTCAAAATCAGCAAGTTTGTCTAAATCAGCTCCTAAAGCAAAAATAATGATGGCGGAAACTGGGAAAAGAACAATAGTAGCTAAAGAAATGGGACGGATGACTATAAAAGAAGCTAAAAATAAAGCGTAATATGCCGTTAAAAAGAGGAGGTTCTCAAAAAACAATATCAAGTAATATCAAAGAGTTGCGGCATAGTGGTTATCCCGCAAAGCAGGCTATCGCCATAGCTTATAGCAAGTCCAGGAAATCAAAGAAGAAATGAATGAGATTATAGATAGAATTAAAAAAGAAATACAATACTCCGATTATAAAAGGATTTACCAAAATCCGTCTTTTGCTCCTACGCAATGGTCTTTATTGGATTTGATTGAAAGATATTCGTTGTCCCAGTTTAGAGACGGTGATATTCAAGGCGGATTGCAACAGGTGTTCTACAATATCTCCACTTTTCCAGTTGAGGTGGCGGCAAAGCAGATGGATATTGATACGAAAGATATCCGTATTATTTCGGAAGATGAGAACTATTGGACTGCCTGGTTGATGGAAAAGGAATTAAATCAATGGATGAAAGAAAGTTATTTTGCCAGAGAACTAAATAGATATGTTTATAATTTACCAAGAGATGGACACTTAGTTCTTAAAAAAGTTGATAATGAAGTTAAAATAGTGCCATTAAGAAACCTTATTTTTAGACCAGATAATGCGGTTTCGTCAATTAAAAACATACCCGTTATAGAAATACATTCTTATCTGCCTGACGAATTTTATAAAGAAGGGAAAATGAGAAGTTGGGAACAACTTAAAGATGTCGCTGTTTCTTCTGTTGATTACCAATTTTATACGGGAAGAAGGCAAGATGAAGTCGGTAAAATAAAAGTTTATGAGTGCTGGTTTCCGGAAGGATTTTTAAAAAGCAGGGATAATTATTTCTTGGTTTCTCACGATGGTCATATTTTAGCTTCGGTTAAAATAGATAGTCCTTATAAAGATTTGGCGTGGGAAGAAGTTGAGGGAAGAACCTTGGGAAGAGGACAGGTTGAAAAAATTATGCCAGAACAGATTTACTTAAATAGAATATCCAACTATAAAGCGGAGGGATTACATTGGACTTCCAAGCATTTATGGCAGACAAGAGACCAAAACATCAATTCCAACTTTTTATACGAAACAGAAAACGGAGATGTTATTCGGGCAGTTTCTGAAATTACTCCTATCGCTATGGAGGAAAGAAATCTTGCTTTCTACAATCAGGAAGAACAGAGATGGGAACAAAATGCCTTTAAAAAAACATTTACCACAGAACCATTGACTGGTTCGAGAGCCCCTGCTGGAACGCCATTGGGTTCTACTATATTACAAGCAAAAATGGCTGGAGGGTTCTATGACCAAAAGAAAGAGAATTTAGCTTCATTTATTAAGGAAGTATTGTGGGATTGGGTTATTCCAGAGTTCAAGAAGGCGAAAAAAGGAAAACACGAGATATTTATGAAGAACTTGATGTCTTCTGACGAAGATAGCGAAAAGTTCTTTAAGCTACAATTATCAGAAAAAATGAGAAAATTGATGGTAAGTAGTAAATATCTAACTTCAGAACAATGGAAGATAAGGAGGGGAATACAGGCGGAAATTTTAAGAGACCAAAAAGTTGAAATACCAAGAAGTGTTTATGAAGATTTAAAATATAAACTTGAAATAACAATAGAGGGAGAAGAAATGGATTTAGCGGGAAAATCACAAGTACTGCAAACAGTATTACAATTATTATCAACTAATCCTGCTATTTTACAGGACAAAAGAACAAGGAAAGTATTTTATAAAATGTTAGATATTGCGGGATTTAATCCAAGAGAAATAGATTTAGAAGAACCAGAAATGGGAATGGAAGAACAAGTGCAACAAGTCGCAAACCAAAGAGGTGGTTCAACGGCAAGACCGCAACCAAATTCTTTTTCCCAATTACCACAAACAATAATGGCTTAAAATGTACACAAGACCCCAGACAGAATTTTTAAAAATGAACCGTGCGATAATTACAGATATTATCAATGTTCGGTTAAATGAGTTAAAAGATAAAATTATAGAAACAGACAATGAAGAAGCGAAGCAAAAAGCGACAATATTAGCAAGAGAAATAAAGTCAATACTTATTATTTTAGAAAATTTGGGGAAAGAAAAGCCGAAAGAGAAAGATAATTTTACTGGATTGTAAATGGTCGGTGGAGGCGTAACCACTCAAAAACGCATTGAGTTCATAACACTCTATAAAATTATGGCAGAAGAAAACATTGAGGAAACCATTGATAACCTTGGGGAAGGAGAAACCCCAATAGAAGAAACTCCTATCGGGGAGGAGGAAACCCCTGAAACACCTCCGCAAGCTCCTTCAGAGTTGGAGAAAAAGAACAAAGAGCTTTATGCCAGAGCAAGGAAGGCAGAGGAAGAAGCTAAAAGATTAAAGGCGGATTTAGCCCAAAAAGGACAACCTTCTATGGCTGAACCAGATGTCTTTGANTTAGCNAAAACTGTGTCTTCTTTAAGAGATTTTTCCGAACAGGAATTAGACTTTATTGCTATNATGGCAAAAGCTAAAAATCTTACTCCGCAAGAAGCTGCAAAAACTGAAGAAGCTAAATTGTATGTAGCAGCNTCGAGAGAAAAGGTCGCAAGAGAGAATAAAATACCTTCTCCCTCTTCGCTTGGTGGCGCTTCGTTTGATAAGAAAGTTTCCTCAACAATGAAAGAGGAAGAAGTAGATTTGATTCTACAAGAGAGATTTAAAGAAGCGCAAAGAAAGCAGACGGGAGTATAGGTACATTAAAAAATGGCAGCAAATCCTTCACATAGAAGTTGGCAACCCGATATTTTCTCGGACTATATCAAGATGTTCTTTAAGGTGAAATTGGTCGCCGCAGCTCACTTCACTGATTTTTCAGATGATGTGGCTACAGGAGGAGAATCTATTTATATCCCAGCATTGGGAGAATTAGCAGCTCCTTCAAGTGTTACCATTACAACTGGTGCGCTGACAGACCGATATGTCGCTGACACAAGAACAAAATTGGTCGTGGGAACTTGGGATGCGTGGTCTTTGAGATTTACCGATTTCTCAATGGCGCAGATTGCCAACAAGTACAATGTCCAGAAAGCATATACCGAAGCCATCGCTAATAGCTTAGCAAAGAAGTTTGATACTGCTTTGTTAGAAGCCGCAAGAGATGGTCTTATATTAAGAGTTGGAGATTCTGGCTCTATGAGTACAACAAAAGCTCGAGATGCTATGCAAGTCCTTGACTCTTATAGCATACCCAGAGAGGATGTTATCTGGATTATGGGCCCTAAGTCCTATTGGGACTTAATGAGAAGAAATGCTATCTTTGACGCAAGTATGTTCGGGGGTGGGCGTGCTCCAATGACAACTGGGAAACTGGTTACATTGTTTGGCGTTCCTGTCACCGTTACTACGCAAGTGCCAACGCAAATTATTGGAATTAAGGAGACAAACTTCTTAATCCATAAAAGAGCGATGGCGTATGCGTTTGCGAACATTGACGGTATGGCTTCGGGGCCAAGAATACAACTTATCAAAGGAGATGGGTTGTACAGCAGGCTTGTTGGGGACTTTGCCTACGGTGTCAAGATTCTTGATACTACCGCAGGAGTAAAAGCCTACGCAATGCCAAAATAGAGTAACATTACTAATTAATGTCGTTCTCGGGGAGAGAATCATACGCTTTTCCCCGAGGCGTATGAGAACGATAAAATGAAAAACATAGTTTATTTTGCTGACTTTTCTGAACCGCAATATGCGTTCACGAAAGAGATAGAAAGAACTTTGAAAACTAAATATAAAGTAGAGAGTGTCAATGACAGAGATTTTGATATGGCGGATTTATTAAAGAAAGCCAAGAAAGTAGATTTATTCTTATTTCATCAAGGAGGGGTCCATACTGATACTGAAATGAATTATCCTGTTTCTGTTGAAAGATTAAAACAAATACTTACCGCAATAACCTGCAAAAAGGTTTGTTGGTTCACAGATAAGGTTTGGTTTCTTAATGATAAAACAATGGAAGAAACAATACCTTTGATTGATTATGTTTTCTTGAATGACGACACTTGGGTTAGAAGACATAAGTACGATAATGTTTTTCCGTTACATTTAGCCACTGGCTCTGCCTTAAAAGGATTGCCAAAAAAAGAATACGCTTGTGATCTTGCGTTTTATGGAGAGATTTATGGGTTTAATAAGCCATATATCGAGTTCCTGAAATCAGAATATGGAGCAAGATTCAAAGTATTTCCTACTCTTATTGGTCAAGATTTAGCAGATTTAATAGCTTCGGCAAAGATGATTTTCACTCCTGTTCAACCTTATGAAGAGTTTTATTGGGATGATAGAATTTATCAGATATTAAATCACAGAGGATTGGCTTTATTCCCTATGTTTGAAGGATTAAAAGAAGAAGGATTTATTGCTGGAGAACATTATTTAGGGTATAAGATGGTTCATCAATTAAGAGGGATTATTGACCATTACCTTAATAATCCAGAGGAAAGAGAAAAAATAAAAGAACAAGGATATAAGTTTATTCAAAGGTTTAGTTATGAAGAAAGAATTAAAGAAATAATGAAAAGAATAAAATGAGGCTACGTACTTCTTTGTCGGTAATTTCGTTTAATGAAAAAGCCAAGAAAACTTGGGGAATGGAAGATTGGCACGGATTAGATGACCCAGACCAAGATGTATTATTTTTCGGTCTTTATACAAGAAATGATTATGATACTTTCAAAATACACAAAGGCAAGAAAACGGTATTCTGGTGTGGCTCTGATATTCTTAATCTTACGCAGAATTATGAGTCCAGAAGAATACTAAAGTTATTTTCAGACACAGAGCATTGGTGTGAGAACGAAGTAGAGAAAGTTAATTTAGAGAGATGCGGAGTAAAGGTTATTGGAGTTTGTCCTTCTTTTCTTGAAAGCGTTTATGATTTTCCAGTTTCATTTAAGCCGTCAAAAGAACCACATATATTCTTATGTGGACATCAGAAGCGAGAAGGAGAATATGGTTGGGATTTAGTTGATTGGTTGGCGGAACAATTACCAGAATTTACTTTTCATCTTTATGGAGTGGATAAAACAGATAATCCAAGATTATTAGATACTTTAAACGAAATAGACACATATAAGTCAAACATAATTAGACACGGGAAAGTATCGCCAGAACAATTTAACAGAGAAATAGCACAATATCAATGCGGATTAAGGACAAATGAACACGATGGAGCATCAGAAGTAATGGTGAAAAGTCTTCTAAACGGAGGTTATCCAATAACTCGTATTAAATATCCTAATGTATGGAATTATGATTCGGCAGAAGAATTGATTGAGCAGTTGAAAAGATTAAAAAACCAAAAAGAACCTAATCTAATAGCAAGGTCGTATTATCTGAGTAAATTGAATCAATTTCCTTGGTGTTCTCCTAATTATTGGACACCTAAACAATAATGCCTAAAAAAGGGAATACACCTTGGAATAAAGGACTGAATAAGGAAAAAGACGAGAGAGTGTTAAGGTATGGTATTAAGGGAAGTAATACAAAAAAGGGACAGAAACTTTCAGAAGAACACAAAAGAAAGATTAGCAAAGCCCTAAAAGGTAAAAAACCAAAAAATCTTGATAATATTAAGGGCTGGAACAAGGGAAAATTGCACTTGGGAGGTTCAAATCATTGGAATTGGAAAGGAGGTATAAATTTAGAGAATGAAAGAATAAGGCATAGTTTAGAATGGCAAATTTGGAGAGATGAAGTTTATAGGAGAGATAGATGGATTTGTAGATTATGCAAAAAACATTGTCAAAAGAAAGAGATTGTCGCACATCATATAAAATTATTTTCAGAATTTCCAGAATTAAGATTTATTGTAGATAATGGATTGACCCTATGTAGGGGTTGTCATATAAAAATTCATCAAAAAGGTCGTAATCAAAATAAAGAGGGGGCACAAAATTATGGAGAAAATTGAGAAAAATGGTGGATTTCTTAGTTATTTGCCAAGTGATATTGATGGAGAGGCAATGGAATTAAGTCAGATATTTGTTGATAAAGGATTAAGAGAAAAAGGATTAGGTTCTGAAATGTTTTCTGAACTGATAGAGATATCTAAAAGTAAGGGACTTAAGAAGATTATTACTTTTTCAAGCACTAATCCCGATACGGAAGTATTTGGTAAATTCTTAGTAGCTTCGGGATTTATTAAGTTAAATGAGGCAAATAATGTTGGTGATAAATGGGTGTTAGATATTGACAAAAAAGAAATAAGTAAAGAAGAAATCAAAAATGAAGAAATCAAAACACCAAGGAAGAGAGGTAGACCCAAAAATGCCTAAATTGAATGTTCTAATCACGGGTGCTGGAGGGACAAATGGAATGAATGTATTAAAAGCTCTTGAAGGAAAGGGATATAACCTTATTTCAGGAGATGCAGATGAGTTATCAGTAGGATTATATATGACTAAAAGAAGGTATATTTTTCCCAAAGCCAGTGATGTTGGGTTTATACCTGCGGTAATGCAGGTATGCAAGTTTGAAAAGATTGACATTATAATACCAACTCACTCTGCTGATATTCTTGCCCTATCCGAATTTACCGAAGGTTTTAAGGAATTAGGATTAAGAATGTGTCTATCAAGACAAGAAGTGTATATTTTGACGGAAAACAAAGTGATTTGCTCAAAGGTATTGAAGGAAATGGGCATATATGCACCGAAGCTATTTGATAAGAAAGTCAAGTTTCCAGCAATAGTAAAACCAATATCAAGTACTGGAACGAAGAATACTCATAGAGTCAATAATCAGGAAGAATTAGAGTTTCACTTTAAGGATAAGGAAAGAATGTTTGCAAGTGAGTTTATAGAGGGGCAGGAATATACCATTGACGGATTGTCGGATTTGAAAGGAAAAGTTATAGCAACATTACCAATAACGAGAATAGAGGCGAAAGGAGGATTATGCACCAAAGGAAGAACAATCAAAGATAAGGAATTATCAGATTTGTCTAAGAAAATAGCAGAGAAATTTGAAATGGTTGGTTGTTGGAACATCCAGTTTATTAGAAATAAAAAAGGAACTTATTGTATAGATATAAATAATAGATTTCCTTCTGGTGGATTGCCATTAGCCGTAGCGTCAGGATTAAATATGCCAGACCTAATGATAAAGATGTTAATGGGAGAAAAAGTTAAAGTAAAATTAGAATATGGATTGACTCTTTTAAGGTATTGGTCTGGGATTATAATTGATAAAAATCATGAAGTTATAAAATGAAACAAATGACCGTAGCAATAGATGTTGATGGTATTATTAGGAATCATTTTGGTGAACTCAACGATAATGCAATTCCAGCTTTAGAATGGATAGAAAGCAAGGGGCATAAAATTATTTTAATGACTGCTTGTAAGGATTTCGCAGGGACAAAGCAATGGTTGAGAAAGTATAGGATAGGTTATGAACTTTACAAAAAACCGCCGGCGACAATGTATTTTGACGATAGAGCGATTCGCTTTAATGGCTGGAATGATTTAACTTCGTATTTATGAAAAAAGAAATTACAATTTTATTTATTCCATTTACTGGTTTAGGAAAACCAAATTACAGAGGAGATGAATGGTTTAAAAACAGAATAGAGTTGTTTCATAAATTTACTTTAAAATCACTTCTTAATCAAAGAGATAAAAACTTTGTAATATGGTGTCAATTTAGACCAGAAGAAAGAGATAATCCGTTAGTTAAAACGATTAAAATACCACTTCCGCATATATTCACTTTTGGAGGAATAGCATTTTGGGACGATAAGTATGCAGAAACCGAGAACGAAGGACTTTTAAAAAGATTAAATAATATATTGCCAGAATTAAAAGAGTTGGTAGGAAGAAAGAATGTAAAATTAGTAAATCTTGCTTCTGACGATATGTATGCGAAAGATGTTATAGAAAATATTAACAAAGAAGAGTTTAAAGAAGGAACGGCATTAACTCACAGGCAAGGATATATTTATAGTTATACTCAAGATAGATTGGCTTATTGGAAACCCACAACTCATCCACCATTTCATACGATAATGATGAAAAATGAAACATTTCTAAATCCGAGTAAGCATTTTGAGTTTATTAGATTAGTTAAAAGCCACGAATTTGTGCCAATAGTGTTTAAAGAAAAAGAAATGGGGGGTAGTAAGTATTGTGTAGTAGTTCACGACCATAATATCTCAACTACATTTGAACATCTGTTTGCACAGGGAGAGATATTTTATGAAGAACCAAAAAGTATTATTTTAGAGCAATTTGGAATTAAAAAGAAAACAGGAAAAGAATATAATTTTAATAATTTAAGTGAAGAAGTATGAGTCAAAAAAAGAGTATTTTGTGTGCGGTATTAAATCAGGGAGAAATAGAAACCAAATTATCTGATAGTTTGCATTATATGAAGAATAGTCCCGATTATGATGTTGAGGTTGAGTATTTTAATGAACAACCAATTTCTCATAATAGGAATATGATTGTGCAAAAGTTTTTAGCAAAAGGATATGATTATCTTCTTATGATTGATTCTGATATTGTAGCTCCGCCATCAGTAATAAATATGGCNGATTATCAAAAAGATGTCATTGCCGCTCTCTGCTTTATGTATAGAGATGGAATACCAGCTCCAGTGGTATTTGAAAGAAAATCAGAGGGTATGTATTCACCTATTTTATTAGACGACAAAGAAGGAATTATAGAAGTAGACGCAGTGGGAACTGGTTGTATAATGTTATCCCGTAGGGTTTTAGAAGTAGTAAAAGCACCTTTCTTAAATGAGTATGACGCAGATGGAATTAGAGTATTCGGTTTAGATATAGCGTTTAGCAGAAGAGCAAAAGAAAAAGGATTTAAGATATTTGCTAATCTTGATTATGTGTGCGACCACTGGAAAAGGTTAAATGTTAGAACATATTATGCAACTTTATATGGAGCATTGGAAGAAAACAGAAAATTGAAAGAACAGATAAATAAAGATAAAGGATATGTTGAGATGGACGGGCATAGTTTTTCAATGCCAGAAGACGCAGATGAAGGAATGAAATCAGTGATGCAGAACTTTGGAAATATAGAGAGAACTTGGGAGCCAATAACATCAGCTATTGTTAAAAATAGAGTTAAAGAAGGGCAAATAGCAGTAGATATTGGAGCAAGTATAGGATATTTTACTAATTTATTAGCAAGACAAGTTGGAGAAAAAGGAAAAGTTATAGCTTTTGAGCCAACACCAAATCAATTTCCTTATCTTAAAAAAAACATAGAGATAAATGGATATTCAGACAGGACAACATTATTAGAAATGGCAGCGTGGGATAAAAAAGAAAAAGTAAAAATGCCACCAATAGATAAGAAGTTTGAGTGTCAGGCAATTACTGCGGATGAGGTGTTTGAAGATTTAGGAATATTAGACAAAATAAATTTTATAAAAATAGATGTAGATGGTTCAGAGCCACAGGTATTAAGAGGGCTAATAAAGACATTTGAAAGTAATCCCGAACTGGAAATGATGTTTGAGTACTACCCAGCTTATATTGAAAAATGCGGAGGTTCAGCAAAAGAGGTTAAAAACTTAATAGAAAAGTATTTTACAATAAAGGTCATAGAAGAATTAGGCAGTTCTAATATGGATAAACATTGGAATTGGCACTGCATTAGAAAATAATATGGTATTAAACGATACTACAAATAAACAAAATAGCTTATATCACTACACAATTTTCCTTTTAGGATTAGATAGTGCTGATACAACTTCTTTTCCTATCGCTGATTTTACGAGGTCAGCTAATTCTTGGTTAAGAAAATTAGTATTTTTAATATGGAAAAGTTCTACTACTTGGGAGTTTGATGACAAGAATTACACTACTCTGCCAATCGCCACAACTACTTTAGTAGCAGAGCAACAAGATTATGAATTGCCTACAAATTCTTTAGATATCCAAAGAGTAGAGGTATTAGACCAAAATAATAATTATCTACTTGTAACCCAGTTTGACAAAGCCCAGATACAAGGTTCTGCCCTAACGGAATACTACGAAACATCGGGAACGCCAAGATATTACGATATTATTGGAAACTCTTTGTTTTTATATCCAAAACCAGCAACTACTGGCGTTACAACTGCTTTAGGATTAAAACTTTATTTAGCAAGAGATATAGACCAGTTTGTAGATAGTGATACTACCAAAGAACCAGGAATACAGTTGTCTTTACACCCTTATTTGGCTTATGGTGGGGCAATGGATTATGCGATAGCAAGAAATTTAGATAACGTAAAGGCAGAGAAAATACTATTAGTTATTAACCAATACGAACAGCAAATTAAAGATTGGGCGACAAAAAGAAATGTGGATATGAGGGTAAGAATACGTCCTAATATAAAAAACCCAATATAAATTATGACTACTTGGACTTTTCAAAGTGAAGCTGGAGAAGCGTGGGCATATAATGATAGTGATTTAGAATATAATTCTGCTACAGACCCAGATGGTATTGTGGTAAATTATGATTCTATCGGGAACGTTTCTTCTTGGTCGTTTCAAAATAAATCATAAATAATAATATAAAATAAATAAAAATATATGGCTTCAAATTTTCCGACAAGTTTAGATGCATTAACTAATCCTGCGGCTACTGACCCAGTAACCAGTCCTTCTCATTCTGCTCAACATACTAATATAAACGATATTGCTGAAGCAATAGAAGCAAAAGTTGGCATTGATAGTTCTGCGGTAACTACTTCACACGATTATAAATTAAGTGGAGTTACGGGTACAGATAAAGCTGTTTCTAAAACAGGAACAGAAACTCTTACCGCTAAAACATTAACAAGTCCCAAAATAGGAACATCTATTTTAGACACGAACGGAAATGAACTCGTAAAAATTACCGCCACAGGAGGTGCTATAAATGAGGTTACTTTAGTTAATGCAGCGATTTCAGGAAGTCCATCTATATCTGCGACAGGAGATGATACTGATATTTCTTTAGATATAAAAGCGAAAGGAACAGGAAAGGTAAAGGTAGGAACTGCTCTTTTGCAACTTCCTAATGCAGATGGTACTAATGGTCAGGTTATTAAGACTAATGGGTCTGCTGTATTAAGTTTTGTTGATCAAGCTACTGCTCCTGCGGCTGTTACTCTAATCCCACGACCTAATTTTATAAATACTGCATCATTAAGTGTTTTAGCAAATGCCGCTGATAATACGATTATGAAAGTAGGACAGATTGTTGTTCCCAATAGTATAACAGTAAATAAAATATCTTTTTGGGCTCAATCTATAAATGTGGCTGGAACTTGTAAGGTAGGTCTTTATTCAGAAGATGGGCAAACTAAAGTAATTGATGTTACTACAGCAAGTATATCTGGGGACAGCGTTGTTACTACGGCAGTTTCTTCTGTTGAGGTTACAGCAGGAGTATATTATGTATTCTTTGTTACGGTAAGTACTACAAATTTAGGTGTTTTTACTTGGACAGCAGCCACGAGTGAGCCATTAAAAGCAGGAGTAACTTCAGAACCAATTTTAGAAGGCACGGTAACAGTAACCGCAGGAACTCCACCAGCTACAATCACTCCATCGAGCGTTTCAGATGGTGATTCTAAAACATTATACATTAGGTTAGATAATTAAATGTTAATTATAAAAGACTTTCATCAAGGACAATCAAGTTCTCCTTATGTGGGAAACGGGGCTTTTGCAAGAAGTCAGAATTTAGATGTGTTTTCACAATCAGGAATTGCGAGAATAAATTATTTACCAGTAGCAGCTACGGGAACTATTGATGATTTACTTATAAGCATTACAAGGTCTTCTGTTTCTCCTACTACTTTTTACGCTGCTTCAAATAGTAATAAGGCGTATGTTATAGGACCAACAACAAATCCCGTAACTATTAGTGGATTATTAGAATCAAATCCTACTTCTGGTAAATATGTATTACATTGGAAAGGTTATTTATTAACATTTACAACTAATAATCTAAAGTATTTTGATACACCTAATTGGACTAATTTAGCAGGAAGTCCATTGTTTTCTCAGGCAACTATTCATAATTATTTAGTAAGCAAAAACGATGGAAGGGTATATTTTTGTGATGGGAGGTATATTTCTGTTTTATATGAAACATCTGGTCAAAATTTTACTCCTAGTAATGTGGCGACATTTAATGATGGTAATTGGAGTGGAACGCATCAGGTATTTACTTTACCAGAAGAATATCAAGCTCTTGGATTGGCGGAACTGGGAAGATATTTAATAATTGCTGCGGTTAATATAGATAATAATTTTTCTGAAAGTAAAAACCCAATAACAGCTTACTTTTTTTGGGATAGGTCAGCTTCAACTGTAGACCAAATTTTAGAACTTTCTGAAAAAAGAATGACTAATTTATTAGGAATTGGTGGAACTATATTTATATCTGGTGGCGATAAAGGAAAAATATGGAAAATAACCGAATCGGGATTACAGTTTCATAATCAAATACCGTTTGATTATGATAACGAAAAGACCATTCAAATAGGAGGTTTGGGTTATCCATCTATGGTTTGGTGGCAAGATATGTTATTAGTAGGAGTTTCTTCTAGTTCTGGATTATATCCTGCTGGAATTTATGGAATTAAGGATAATAAAATAGCGCACTTATTTTTAACTTCAGAAGGATTTGATGGTTCTACAAAAAATATAAGCATAGGTTCAATATATTCTTATGATGAAGGTACTTTCTTTTTTGGATGGAAAAATATAACCGATGGCACAATAGGATTGGATAGGATAATTACTTCGGGAAATCGCCAAATATCTTATTCTTCTTATTTTGAAAGTTTGTTTTATCCAGTAGGTACAAGGGGAGGAAAAAAGAGTTTTGATAAAGTAGAGGTGCAATTAGCAAGACCATTACAGACAGGAGAGGGGGTAAAGATTAAATGGAGAAAAAATATAAATGATAGTTTTACCACGCTGGGAACAAGAGATTATGCCACCGATGGAGCAATGTCTTCTTTAGAATTTGCAGGAATACATAATTGCGAGAATATCCAAATAAGATGTGAGCTTACTTGTGCCGCTTCTTCACAAAATACACCCTATATTACAGAGGTTCGCCTCATTTGAAATTATGCCAGAATTAGAAGAAATAAAACAACAAATAGAAGAATTAAGGTCGCAACTAAAAGAGAGAGATAACCAAATCTCTGAATTAAGAAATTTAATTAAAAATCATAATCATAAAGGATTAGAAACGATTGCTTTAGAAACTATTATTAAAAACGCTCAATATGTTGATAGTAAGCAATTTAAAGCAGTGGGCGTAGATGGTCTTAGTGGGACATTTACATCAGGAGATGGAACACCAAAAACAATAACGGTTTCTAAAGGACTCATCGTTGGTTCAAGTCCAGCATTAAATTAATATTATGGCTATAACATCACCAATAGGTTCTACCGAAAGAACCAATGAATTATTACAAGAAGCGTCAAAGATAACTGGATTACCAGCACAGACTTTTCCATTGTCAATACCCAAAAACTCTGTTTCTACACAAATAGATTTATCTAAAGCACCATCTGTAACACCAGATACATCAGGAACATCAGCAATGATTGGCGGTTTTCTTAATCAGTTTCAGGGACAGAACCAACAAATAACTGATGCAATTAAAGGAACACAGCAGAATTTACCAAAAACTTCTGCTTTAGCAAATATATTTAGCGGATTACAAAAAAAGAGAGAAGATTTAAGGGCTTCCCAATCATCTCAACAAGAACTTTATACCCAAACATTATCTCAATTTGGATTTACGCCAGAGAGATTTGCGAAACAACAAGAGTTAATAGGGCAGATGACTATCTTTCAGCAACAACAAGCAACCATTGAGGCAGAGAAAAATAGCCGTATTTTAGGGGCAGAACAGCAGTATGCGGGGCGTTTGAGTAGTTTATTAAGAGGAGAGCAGGGATTGATAGAAAGGCAGTATAACAGCAAAATAGCGGCTGTGGCAGGACAAGCGGCAGTAGTAGGACAGCAATATCAATTAGAACGAGGAATGTTCCAAGA
>C687J35021_10000995_pt1 | contig 21639 bp, 21 predicted proteins | sample RifCSPhighO2_12_FD_35021 | JGI IMG/M metagenome (IMG submission 35021)
CGCGCACGCATGGCCACCTGCTGCTGGGATTCCTCGCCGGTGACATAGAGCGCGGGAAAGCGCGTGGCGATATTGCACAGGGTCTGCAGCAGGATGGTCGATTTGCCGATGCCGGGGTCACCGCCGATCAGCACCACCGAGCCGTCCACCAGGCCACCGCCGAGCACCCGGTCGAGTTCGCCGGAGGCGGTGGAAAAGCGCGGTACTTCTTCGACGCTGACCTCGGCCAGGGTCTTGATCTGCGCCTGCTCGCCGGCCCACCCCGCGCGCCCGCTGGGAGTAGCGGCATTGGCTTCGAGCAGGGTTTCCACCAGGGTGTTCCAGGCCCCGCACTCGCCGCACTGGCCGGCCCATTTGGGAAAGGTCGAGCCGCACTCGGTGCAGCCGTACATACGTTTGGCCTTGGCCATGCCGGACTCCTCGGAAAGCTGAGCCCGGATGATACGAAATAGCTGGATATATTTACAGCTACAGGCCGTTGTTAATCCACCTGAGGCTCACACTGCCCTACCCTTTGCAGCGGCCACAGCAGGGCTTGGCAACACTATTGAGACGACGCCCCACTTCATCCTTGAGATCGACGCGAGCCACCTTGAGGGACGCCAGGGCGTCGTCGGCCAGTACTTCTACCCCGTCCTCGACGCGACAGATGCGCTTGTCCAGGGCTTCATACTCGTCGGCCAGGCGGGCGAAATCGGCATCGTTAACCCGCAGCTCATGCAAAGCCGCGTGCAGTTCGGGGAAGTCTTTGGTCAAGGGGTGGTGTTCAACGTGCATGGTGGTGCTCCTTGGGGATCTAGATTGGCAACCAGCCTATCCCCTGCGCAACCGCCACCCCTTGACCGGGATCAACAGCAGCCGCTCAAGCGCCGCCACGCAACAACTGACCGAGTTCGTCCTTGAGGCTGACCCGCTGCATCTTCAGGCCCAGCAACAGCATCTCATCCATGGCGATACGCCCGCTTTCCACCTCATAGATGCGTTTGTCGAGTTCTTCATACTCCTCGGCCATACGTGCGAAGTGGCCGTCAGCCGCCAACAGGGCCCCCAGCTGCGGCTTGAGTTCGGGAAATTCACGGCTGAGCGGATGATGTTCCAGTGGCATAGCGGCATCCTCATGGCGGGTCTGTGTTCAGACTAGACCAGCGCGGCCGCCTCTGCCGAAGCAGGCCGCAGCGCGTACTCGCCAGCGATACCTGCTATCGTTTGCCGGGTATAGGCAGTAATCACGATGAGAGCGCTCCATGGATAAGAACCCCGGCTGCACGGCATGCCGCGACGGCAAAGGCCTGGACTTCCCGATCAGCATGGCTTTTCAGCCAATCGTCAACCTCGCTACCCGCGAAATCTTCGCCCACGAAGCCCTGGTGCGCGGCAGCGCCGGCGAGTCCGCCGGCAGCGTGCTGGGTCGCCTGACCGCGGAAAACCTCTACCCCTTCGACCAGAGCTGCCGGATCAAGGCCCTGGAATGGGCTGCCAGGCTGCAGGTGCCGGCGATGGTCTCCATCAACTTTATGCCCAATGCCGTGTACAAAGCGGAAACCTGCATCCGCGCCACGCTGGAGGCGGCCAAGCGTTACAACTTCCCCCTCGAGCGGATCATCTTCGAAGTCACCGAGCAGGAGCAGGTGCTGGATATCGACCACCTCACCACTATCCTGCGCGCGTACCGCAAACAGGGTTTTATGACCGCCATCGACGACTTCGGCGCAGGCTATGCAGGCCTTAACCTGCTGGCCGATTTCCAGCCCGACCTGATCAAGCTGGACATGCAGCTGACCCGCAATATCGACCAGGACAGCGTGCGCCAGATTCTGGTCGAAGCCACCCTGCAGATGTGCCGCAAACTGCAGATCCGGGTAATCGCCGAAGGCATCGAAACCCAGGGCGAACTGCACGCCCTGCGTGACATGGGCGTCGAGCTGTTTCAGGGCTATCTGCTGGCCAAGCCCGGCTTCGAGTCGCTGCCCGAAGTGCACTTTCCTACCTGACAACTGGCTGGCAAGCGCCGCGAGATGGATTACACTTCAGCGCAAACCACCTATCAGGGAAAGAAACATGAGCATTATCAGCGAATTCAAGGCCTTCGCCGTCAAGGGCAATGTGGTCGACATGGCCGTGGGCATCATCATCGGTGCCGCCTTCGGCAAGATCGTCTCGTCCTTCGTCGGCGATGTGGTGATGCCGCCCCTGGGCGTGCTGATCGGTGGGGTGGACTTCTCCGATCTGGCCATAGTGCTCAAGGCCGCTGAAGGCGATGTCGCCGCCGTGACCCTGTCCTATGGCAAGTTTATCCAGAGCATCATCGACTTCCTGATCGTCGCCTTCGCCATCTTTATGGGGGTCAAGGTGATCAACCGCCTCAAGCGTGAAGAGGAAGCGGCTCCTAGCGCACCACCTGCCCCGAGCAAGGAGCAGGAGCTGCTGAGCGAGATCCGCGACCTGCTCAAGAGCCAGCAGGAAAACCGCTGACGCCCACGCGGCAGCGCAGTGTCGCGGCCGCCCTGCAACGCCCCCAGGAACTGCACCCGCCAGGCCGTGTGCAGTTTTTTTTCGCCTAGACTGTTAGTGACCTGCTTGGTAACCCAGCCCCGCGGCTGGTCGCCCAGAGCCCGCAGAGGCACAGCCAAGACGCCAGCGAAGCGTCCGCCCTACCTTAACAAGGCCTGAAGATGAGCGATGTAGTAGAAGACGATCTGTTCGCTTTCGACGACGAGACCCACCCCAGTGATCGCAATCCAGCGCAACCNTGCTGGCGCATCCTGATTGTTGACGACGACCTCGACGTGCATCAGTCGACCTGCTTCGCCCTGGCCAATACCGAGATCCTCGGTCGCCCCCTCGAATTCCTGCATGCCTATTCGGCTGCTCAGGCGGTCAGCGTACTGACCGAGCAACCGCAGGTCGCAGTGATTCTGCTGGATGTGGTGATGGAGTCGGAGCATGCCGGCCTGGATCTGGTCCGCCTGATCCGCGAAGACCTGCATAACAGCGAGATCCGCATCATCCTGCGCACCGGCCAGCCAGGCTATGCGCCGGAAATGGAGGCGATCCGCGACTACGACATCAACGACTACAAGACCAAGTCCGAGCTGACCCGCAACCGTCTATACACCGCACTGACCACGGCCATCCGCTGTTACGATCAGATCCATGCCATCAATGCCAGCCGCCACGGCCTGGGCATGGTGATCCGCGCCAGCAGCCAGTTACTGGCACGCCAGGGCGTCAGCGAGTTCGCCGCCGGAATCATCACCCAGATCTGCGGCCTGCTCGGCCTGCCACCCGAAGGCGTGGTGTGCGCCTACGACCACCACGCCTCGCCGGCCCATGCCCTGATCATCGCCGCCGCCGGCAGCCTGATGGGCTGCATCGACAAGCAGCTGGAGGAGCTGCCCGACCAGCATATCGCCAGGGCGCTCAATCAGGCCCTGGCCCAGCGGCGCAACCACTACGGCAGCCACTCGACCACCCTGTTCTTCGCTGGCCAGAGCCATAACCATATGGCCGCCTACCTGGAGACCGGACGCCCGCTGAGCGAGCTGGACCGGCAACTGCTTGAGGTGTTCTGCAGCAATATCGTCATCACCCTGGACAATGTGCTGCTGCTCAGCCTGCTCAAGGACCATGCCTACAACGACCAACTGCTGCACCTGCCCAACCGCCTGGCCCTGGTCCAGGCCCTCGACCAGGCGCTGGCCGGCCCGACACCGGGCGAGACCACCCTGGCGCTGATCGATATCGACGGTTTTTCCGAACTCAACGACACCCTCGGCCAGCAGCACGGCGATGCCCTGCTGCTGGCGGTCGCCGCACGCCTGCAACAGGCACTACCGCCCGCCGCCCTACTGGCGCGGGCCGCCGGGGATGTGTTCGCCATCCTGGCGGACAACCAGGTGGTCTGCGCCGACAGCCTGCGCGGCCTGTTCCAGCAACCGCTGTATTTTGCCGGGCTGAGCCGGCGCATCACCGCCACCATCGGCCTGACCTGCCTGGACCAGATCGACGGCAACGGCAGCGAGGCCCTGAAGGCGGCCAATATTGCCCTCAAGCACGGCAAGCGCCAGCAACGCGGCAGTATCAGCCACTTTACCCGCGCCATGGAGCAGGACACCCGCGCCCGCGTGCAGTTGCTCCAGGAGCTGCGCAGCGCCTTCGAGCGCGAGCGGCTGTTCGTGGTTTACCAGCCGCAGATAGCCCTGGGCAGCCGCCAGCTGATCGGCGTCGAAGCCCTGCTGCGCTGGCGCACCGATGACGGCCAGTTCGTCGCCCCGGCGCAGTTTATCCCCCTGGCGGAAAGCTCCGGGCTGATTGTCAGCCTCGGCGAGTGGGTGCTGCGCAGCGCCTGCCGGGATCTGCAGCGGATCATCGAGCACAGCGGCCAGCCGCTGCGCATGGCGGTCAACGTCTCGGTGGCGCAGTTCCGCCAGACCGACTTCCTCGCCACCCTNGAGCATGCGCTCGAGGAAAGCGGCATAGACCCAGGCCTGCTNGAGCTGGAAATCACCGAGTCGGTGGCCATGCTCGACGCCAGCTTTATGATCGACCTGCTCAACCGCATCAAGGGGCTGGGCGTAAGCCTCGCGGTGGACGATTTCGGCACCGGTTTCTCCTCGCTCAGCTACCTCGAACGCCTGAATGTCGACCGTTTGAAGATCGACCTCAGCTTTGTCCGGCAGATGGAACAGAGCGATGGCAGCAAACGCATCGTGGAAACCATTATCCAGCTGGGCCGCAGCCTGCAGCTGGAACTGATCGCCGAAGGCATCGAGCAGGAAAGCCAGGCCGCCTCGCTGACCCAGATGGGCTGCCACGAAGGCCAGGGCTACCTGTTTGCCAAGCCGCTCGAACTGGCAGCGCTGCTGAGCTTTATCTCGGCACCGCAGCCGTGACGGGGCGGCAGGCACTCGCCGCCCAGCGCCGCGACAACCCGCTGCGCCTGCGCGAACATGCCGGCCGCCGCGGCCCGCCCCACTTCGCGGCCTTGGCCCCGAGGCGTGACCGACCCGAGGGTTATCCGCAATGGCCCGTATGACGATGCCCGCCAGGACAAGCCTGCACGGGCTGCTGGTAGTCTGCACCGCCCTGCTGCTGGCCGCCTGCGAGGAGCAGGCCAGTGCCCCGCCGCCCATTCGTCTGGGGGTGATAGTCGATGTCTCCGGCCCCAGCGCCAGCCTCGGCCTGGCCGGGCGCAACGGCATGCAGCTGGCCGTCGAGGAAGCCAATGCCGCCGGCGGCATTCAGGGCCGGCCCGTCGAGCTGCTGTACCGCGACGACGGCTTCGACCCGCAACGGGCCCGACAGGCGGCAGCCGAACTGATCGCGATCCCCGTCGAGGCCGCGCTCGGCCCCATGACCAGCCTGATCGCCGAGCAACTGGCTCCGCAATTTACCGAGGCCGGCATCCTGCTCATGGGCGGCACGCCACTCAGCCCGCTACTGGCCGGGCGCGACGACCAGTTTTTCCGCACCCTCAGCCACACCAACCCGGACGCCCGCGATATCGCCAACCACCTGGGCCAGTACCGCGGCCTACAGCGGGTCAATGTGATCATCGAGCTGAGCAACAGCAGCTACACCCGCCCCTGGCTCGCCGACTTCAGCCGCTACCTGCAGGCCACCGGAGCCGAGGTCGGCCTGACCGTGGAATTCAGCCGCGATCAGCAGACCGACTTCGCCGCCCTGGCGCGCCGCGCCCTGGCCGACAGCCCCGCCGCCGTGGTGCTGATCAGCAGCGCCCTGGACACCGCCCTGCTGGCCACTCAGCTGCGCCAGCAAGCCCCGCAGTTGATTCTCGCGACCCCAGCCTGGGCTGCGGCCGACGCCCTGATCGAAATGGGCGGCCGCGCGGTCGAGGGCATGATCACCGCCCTGGCCTTCGACCTGAACGACACTTCCGCCTCCTTTTTAGCCTTCAAGCAGCGCTACCAGGCGCGTTTTGCCCAGCCCATAGATACCGCCGCGCTGACCAGTTACAACGCCACCTGGGTCCTGCTCACGGCCCTGCAACAGCGCCTGCCCGGCGAACACCCGAAGCAGGCGCTGCTGCGCATTCGGCGGTTCCAGGGCGTACAGCGCCTGATCTTCTTCGATGAGTTCGGCGACAGCGACAGCCTTCTCTACCCCATGGTGGTGCGCGATGGCCGCTTCAGCAGTCCTGAATAAACTGGGCGCGGCCCACCCCCTACTGCTGACCCTGGTCAGCCGCTTTGTTCTGGTGGCCTGCATTCCGGTGCTGGCGGTCGGCCTGCTGTTTCGCCTGTATTACGAACCGCTGATGATCGAAGAGGTGGAAAACCGCCAGGGCTTTGCCGCCGAAGCCATCACCCACCAGCTGGAACGCCATTTCAGTATCGCCAACCGCGAGCTCGGGGCCCTGGCCGAACTGTTCCANGGCAACCAGACCCTGGATAACCGGCAGATCCAGACCCTGCTGGATGCCTATGCCGACAGTTCGGATTTCTACGAGGCCATCTACCTGACTGACGCAACCGGGCAGATCAATGCCATCGGCCTGCCCGCCGACCGCCGCACGCTGCGGCAGAACCTGTTCGGCCTAGATATCTCCGCCCGCGACTTCGTCCGCCAAGCGCATCTGAGCCGTCAGGGCGTCTGGTCCAACAGCTTTCTTTCCACCGTCAGCTCGCGCCTGGCGGTGGCCCTGGCGCAGCCCCTGGGCCCGCGCATCCTGGTCGGCGAAGTGGCCATCAGCCCGCTCCCCGAGCTGGTCCGCCAGCTCAGCCAGGACAGCAACCTGCAAATCCGCATGCTCGATCGCCAGCACCAGCTGATTGCCGATTCGCAGAGTGCCGAGGCCGTGCAACAGCTCAACCTCGGCCACCTCCAGGTGTTGCACGACCCGTCGGTACGCAGCTTCAGCCTCGATGGCCAGCAGCTGCTCGGCCTGGCGCGCAAGGTCAAGGGCCCGGGCTGGCAGGTACTGGTGACCCAGCCGCAGCAACAGGCCTATGCCCTGATCGAGGCCACCTGGCGGCGCATCCTCAGCGCCCTCGGCCTGGCCCTGGCCATCGCCCTGCTGATCGCCGGCAGGACCAGCTGGACCCTGGCGCGGCGCATCTCGCAGTTCACCCGGCATATCGGGGAAATCGCCAGCGGTCACTATGACCTGCCCATGGAGTCCAGCCGCATTCGCGAGCTCAATACCCTGGGTGCCAGCCTGCAGCGCATGGTCGGGGCCATCCTCGAACGCGAGCAGGCGCTGCTGGACACCGCCCAGAGCCTGCGCGAAAGCGAGGAACGCCTGCTCGCCACCCTGGAATACACGCCCAACGTCGCCGTGCAGTGGTTCGATGGCAACGGCCGCATCCTGCTATGGAACCATGCCAGCGAGCGGATCTACGAGATCCCCCGGGAAGTCGCCCTGGGCAAAACCCTCGACCAGCTGTTCCATACCCCGGCGCAGCAGGCGATGTTTCTCGCCAGCCTCGCCCAGGCGGCCAAGGGCACGCCGGTGGGCCCCTACCTGAGCGAGCTGCAGCTCAGCCCGCAGCGCAGCCTGTGTGTGCTGACCACCATCTTCAGCATCCCCGCGGCCAATGGCAGCCTGCAGTTCGTCAGCATGAACATCGACGTCACCGACCAGAAGCGCGCCGAACAAGCCTACCGGGAACTCAATGCCACCCTGGAGCAGCGCGTGACCGAGCGCACCGAGGCCCTGAGCCAGAGCAACAAGGAACTGAGCACCGCCATGGCGACCCTGCAGCGAGCGCAGATCGACCTGGTTCAGAGCGAAAAGCTCGCCGCCCTTGGCTCCCTGGTCGCCGGCATCGCCCATGAGCTGAACACCCCGGTGGGCAACAGCCTGATGGCCGCCAGCACCCTGGAAGATCACAGCCGGGAGATCGCCGCGGCGGTCAGCGCCGGGGCGCTCAAGCGCTCGGTGCTCGACCAGTTTCTGCAGGACAACAAGACCGCCACCGACATCCTGGTGCGTAACCTGCGCCGTGCCAGCGAGCTGATCACCAGCTTCAAGCAGGTCGCGGTCGACCAGGCCAGCGCTCAGCGCCGCACCTTCCAGCTCAGCGAGGTGGTCAAGGAAATCCTTATCACCCTGGGCCCGACGCTGAAGAAGACGCCCTTCGTCATCGACAGCAATATCGACGACGAGATCGAACTGGACAGCTACCCCGGTGCCCTCGGCCAGGTGCTGGTCAACCTGATCAACAATGCCCTGACCCATGGCCTGCAGGGGCTGGAGCACGGCAAGATCGGCCTGTATGCCTTCCCCTACGAGCCGGGCTGGATCGAGTTGGCCGTGTCCGACAACGGTCACGGCATCGCCCCGGAACATCTGTCGCGGATTTTCGACCCCTTCTTCACCACCCGCCTGGGTCAGGGCGGCAGCGGCCTGGGCCTGAATATCGTGCACAACCTGGTCACCGGGGTACTCGGCGGCAAGCTGGAAGTGGCCAGCCAGCCTGGCTGGGGCGTGCGCTTCGCGATCCGTCTGCCGCTCTGCGCACCCCGCGCCGACAGCGCCGAGCCGCCCCCCTCCAGCTCGACAGAGCCCACGCAGTAAACGGCTGGCCTACCAGTAGTTCTCCACCGCCACCTGGCCCGGCCGACGGCTCAGGCTGAGCTGCAAATCGCGCTGTTTCAGCAGGGCGCGGGTGTCATTGATCATCTGCGGGTTGCCGCAAAGCATCAGGCGCGAGTGCTCGGGACTCAGCTTCAGGCCGGCGGCGCGCTCCAGTTCGCCGCTGGTCAGCAGGCTGGTGATGCGCCCGTGCAGGCAGCCGGGTGCCTGCTCGCGGGTGACCAGCGGCAGGTAGACCAGCTTGTCGGCGTATTCGGCCAGGTGCGGCAGACTTTTCAGACCGTGAATCAGCGGCTGATAGGCCAGCTCGCTGGCGGTGCGCGCGCTGTAGACCAGGACGATGCGTTCGAAGCGCTGCCACACCTCGAAGTCCTGCAGGATCGAAAGAAAGGGGGCCAGACCGGTGCCGCTGGCCAGCAGCCAGAGGTCGCGGCCATCGACGAAACGGTCGAGGGTGAGAAAGCCAAAGGCCTGCTTGTCGACCAGCAGGCTGTCGCCGGCCTTGAGGCGGCTCAGCTCACTGGTGAACTCGCCGCCCGGCACGACGATGGAGAAGAACTCGAGAAACTCGTCATGGGGGGCCGAAACCATCGAATAGGCGCGCCAGACCACACTGCCATCGGCCTTTTGCACGCCCAGGCGGGCGAACTGCCCGGCACGGAAACGAAACCCCGGATCGCGAGAACAACGCAGGCTGAACAGGCTGGGTGACCAGACCTGCACATCGCTGAGAATCTGCCGGGTGAACTTGTCTTCGCTGACGGTCATACTTCACTCCCTCTGCTGCGCCGACTATCTGCCAGGCCGTTGACCAACGTAGCGAACGCAGTGGTTTTTCAACGGCCTGTCACAGTGTCCCGCAAAGCGCCGTCCACAAACACCAGTAGTCCATATGCCTATATTCGTTACGCCCTTTGCCCAGCTCGACCTGATCCGCCAGCCCGAACAGCAGGCCGAGCCCCTGCAAGCCTTCGATGCCGCCGACGAGTACCTGCTCAACCATCTGCATGAGCAGGGCTTACCCGCAGACGCCCGAGTGCTGGTGCTCAACGACAACTTCGGAGCCCTGGCCGCCAGCCTGGCCGGGCACGCCCAGGTCACCAGCAGCGGCGACTCGCACCTGGGCCATCTGGGCCTGCAAGCCAACCTGGCGCGCAATCACTTGCCGGCAGAGGCGGTGCGCTTCGTGCCGGCCAGCGCAACGGCCCAAGGGCCGTTCGACCGGGTGCTGATCCGCGTGCCCAAGACCCTGGCCCTGCTGGAGGAACAGCTGATCCGTCTGCACGGCCAGCTCGCGCCAGGTGCACAAGTGATTGCCGCGGCCATGGTCAAGCACCTGCCACGGGCCGCCGGCGACCTGCTGGAAAAATATATCGGCCCGGTGCAGGCCTCGCTGGCGGTGAAAAAGGCCCGCCTGTTGCTGGCCACGCCTGAAGCCAAACCCGCCGTGGTTTCGCCCTACCCCACGCGCTATCGCCTGGACAAACCGGCCATCGAGCTGCGCAACCATGCCAATGTGTTCTGTCGCGAAGACCTGGATATCGGCACCCGCGCCTTCCTGCCCCATCTGCCTAAACATCTCAGCCGCATGCGCGTGGCGGATCTCGGCTGTGGCAACGGCGTGCTCGGCATCGCCTACGCCCTGGGCAGCCCACAGGCCGAACTGTGCCTGGTGGACGAGTCCTATATGGCGGTGCAATCGGCCGCGGAAAACTGGCGCGCGGCCCTGGGCGAGCGCCCGGTAGAGATTCGCGCCGGCGATGGCCTGGCCGAACAGGCGGCGGACTCACTGGACCTGGTGCTGTGCAACCCGCCCTTCCACCAGCAGCAGGTGGTCGGCGACTTCCTCGCCTGGCGCATGTTCCAGCAGGCCCGCGCGGCGCTGGTCACCGGTGGCGAACTATGGATAGTCGGCAACCGCCACCTCGGCTACCACGCCAAGCTCAAGCGTCTGTTCCGCGGCGTCGAGCAGGTGGCGGCCACGCCGAAGTTTGTGGTGCTCAAAGCGATCAAATAAACCCGCCCCGCCGCCGATCCGTAGGGTGGGTTAGCGGCACGGAACACCTTATGCACAAGCAACAGCGCTATTCGGCTGCCGCGTAACCCACCCAGCGGCCTCACGGCGACAACCGCTGGTGGGTTACGGCGCAACAAATACAGGCGCAACGCCGGACAATCGCGCCTAACCCACCCTACGCAAACCTCACCTATCGCCAGCCGATCAAGGCGTCCCCATCCCCGCCGCCTGCATAAACAGGCGCAGCAGATAGGACACCGCGCCCAGGGCCAGCACGCTGCCCGTCCAGATCGCCACCAGCCAACCGAGGCGTTGCCACAGCGGCTTTTTCTCTAGTTCCTGTTGCTTGCGCATGGCGGGCATCTCAGTGGTAGCCATCTTCTTCAGTGACCTTGCCGCGAAACACGTAATAGCTCCAGGCGGTGTACATCAGGATAAAGGGGATGATGAACAGCGCCCCGACCAGNATAAAGCCCTGGCTCTGCGGCGGTGCGGCGGCNTCCCAGATGCTGATCGANGGCGGAATGATATTCGGCCACAGGCTGATGCCCAGGCCGCTGTANCCGAGGAAGATCAGTGTCAGGGTCAGCAGGAACGGCGCATAGTTGGCATTGCGCGCCACCGCCCGCAGCAACGCCCNGGTGCACAGCAGTACCAGCAACGGCACCGGCATAAACCAGAAGATATTTGGCAGGCTGAACCAGCGCTCGGCGATTTCCGCATGGGCCAGCGGCGTCCACAGGCTGACGATGCCGGTCACGCCGAGCAGCACGAACACCAGCGGTCGCGCCATATCGTGCATCTGCTGCTGCAGACGGCCTGCGGTCTTCATGATCAGCCAGGTGCAGCCGAGCAAGGCGTAGGCGGCGATCAGCGCCAGGCCGCAGAACAGCGAGAACGGCGTCAGCCAGTCCAGCGAACCGCCGACATAGACCCGGTCGACCACCTCGAAGCCGTCGATATAGGCCCCCAGCGCCACGCCCTGGAAGAAGGTCGCGGTCAGCGAGCCGCCGATAAACGCCTTGTCCCAGATATGCCGTTTGGCAGCCTTGGCCTTGAAGCGAAACTCGAACGCCACACCGCGAAAGATCAGCCCCAGCAGCATAAAGATCAGCGGCAGGTACAGCGCGCTGAGCACCACCGCATAGGCCAGCGGAAAGGCCCCGAACAGCGCCGCGCCGCCGAGTACCAGCCAGGTCTCATTGCCGTCCCAGACCGGGGCGACAGTGTTCATCATCACATCGCGTTCGCCTTCGCTTTTGACGAAGGGGAAGAGGATGCCGATGCCCAGATCGAAGCCGTCCATGACCACATACATCATCACCCCGAAGGCGATGATCACCGCCCAGATCAGCGAGAGATCAATACCCATGTTCAATTCCTCCCTGCCGGCAGATCAGTCTCGCCGTCGTCGAGATCTTCCTCGGCCGCTGACAATGGCCGCGATGGTGTGCGTTTCTGGCCTGGGCCACCCTCGGCAACTTCCTTGCCTTCACCGGTGATCGGGCCTTTGCGCACCAGGCGCATCATGTAACCGATACCGACGCCGAACAGGGCGAAATACACCACCACGAACAGGATCAGGGTCAGGCTCATCTGCGCGAAACTGTGCCCGGAGGAGGCATCGGCGGTGCGCATCAGGCCCTGGATGACCCATGGCTGACGGCCGATCTCGGTGGTGTACCAGCCGGCGAGGATGGCGATGATGCCCGAAGGCCCCATCCACACCGCCAGATGCAGAAATGCCCGCGACTGGAACAGCCGGCCGCGCGCGCGCAGCCACAGGCCCCAGAGGCCGGTGAGGATCATCAGCATGCCGATCCCGACCATGACCCTGAAGGTCCAGAACACCACGGTCGAATTGGGCCGGTCTTCCTTGGCGAACTCCTTGAGCGCCGGCACCTGCTTATCCAGGCTGTGGGTCAGGATCAGGCTGCCGAGCGCCGGAATCTCCAGCTTGAAGCGGGTTTCTTCGGCGTCCATGTCCGGCCAGCCGAACAGGATCAGCGGGGTCGGCTCGTCGCCGTGGTTTTCCCAGTGGCCCTCGATGGCGGCGATCTTCGCCGGCTGGTACTTGAGGGTATTCAAACCGTGGAAGTCGCCGATCATGGCCTGGATCGGTGCCACCAGCAGCGCCATCCACATGGCCATCGACAGCATCTTGCGCAGCGCCGGGTTGTCGCGGCCGCGCAACAGGTGCCAGGCTGCCGACGCGCCGACGAAGAAGGCGGTGGCGAGGAATGCCGCCGTGGCCATATGGGCCAGGCGATAAGGGAACGAGGGGTTGAACACCACGGCGAACCAGTCCACCGGGATCACCCTTCCGTCGATGATCTCGAAGCCCTGGGGGGTGTGCATCCAGCTGTTGGATGCGAGAATCCAGAAGGTCGAGATCAGCGTGCCGATGGCCACCATCACCGTGGAGAAGAAATGCAGGCCAGGGCCGACGCGGTGCCAGCCGAACAGCATGACCCCGAGAAAGCCCGCCTCGAGGAAGAAGGCGGTGAGCACCTCATAGGTCAGCAGCGGCCCGGTGACCGCCCCGGCAAAATCCGAGAAGGCGCTCCAGTTGGTGCCGAACTGGTAGGCCATGACCAGACCCGAGACCACGCCCATGCCGAAGTTGACCGCGAAGATTTTCGCCCAGAAGTGATACAGGTCGCGGTACACCATCTCGCCGGTCTTCAGCCACAGGCCTTCGAGCACGGCCAGGTAGCTGGCCAGGCCGATGGTGATGGCCGGGAAGATGATATGGAAGGAAATGGTGAAGGCGAACTGGACTCGAGCCAGGTCGAGCGCCTCTATGCCGAACATGGGGCATCCTCATCAGGTTATTCGGGGCACAGCCCTGTGCGCGCCGTTGCTAATAGGCGCACTGAAAGAAGCGATTGTTCTTGTCATGGGCAGGACAGCCAGAGGTCGGGGGCTAAGGTGGCCCACATAAAAACCCAACGCGGGCTTTGACCTGGATCAAGCATGGGTAAAAGACTACCCCCTCACCCGGGCCTTGCCGCTGTGGTTATTTGTCGCGCACAGCTGAGATCAACCTGCGGTTAAACGACCTATGTAGGGTGGGTTAGGCGCATGACCGCGGGGCTATCTGCTGCTGCGTGGTCAGTTACGCCGTAACCCACCATTGGCGCGATACGATCCAGTTTCATGGCGAGGTGCTTGGTGGGTTCGCGCCACTCAGAGAACCGACATATCAGGCTTGGCGCGGCAGTCATGCTAGGCTGGCGCACCTTTAATTAGCTCCCTATACATTCCCCATGTCAGTCCACGGCAAGTTGCTTCTGCGCCACCAGCGCCCCTTTATCGCCTTCTGGTGCGCGCGGGTGCTGACCGCCAGCGGCTTCCAGATGCTCGCCGTGGCTATCGGCTGGCAGATGTACGCCCTGACCGGCAACGTGCTCGACCTGGGCCTGGTCGGCCTGGTGGAGTTTCTGCCGCGGGTGCTGTTTATCCTGCTGACCGGGCATGTCGCCGACCGCTTCGACCGGCGCAAGGTCGCGGCCCTGTGTCAGGCGGCCCAGGGCCTGGTCGCGCTGAGTCTGTTGCTGGCCAGCAGCCAGGGCAGCCTGACCCGGGAAATGATCTTTCTGATCGCCTTCGCCCTAGGCACTGCCCGCGCCTTCGAGATGCCCACCACCCAGGCGCTGCTGCCCAATATCGTGCCGCCGGGGCTGTTTCCCGCCGCCGTGGCCGCCTCCGCCTCGGCGATGCAGACCGCCACGATAGTCGCCCCGGCGCTCGGCGGCCTGCTCTACGCAATCGACACCGGCTGGGTCTATGGGCCGGCGCTGGTGCTCTATCTCGTGGCGCTGACCCTGATGCTAAGCCTGCCGGGGCGACAGTTGCCGCTCAAGCANAAAGTATCCCTGACCTCGCTGCTGGCCGGCTTNCGCTTTATCCGCAGCCGCCCCGAGGTCTTCGGCGCGGTGTCGATGGANATGGTCGCGGTGCTGCTCGGCGGGGCNACGGCGCTGCTGCCGGTGTTTGCCAAGGACATCCTGCTNACCGGCCCCTGGGGCCTCGGCCTGCTGCGCTCGGCCCCGGCGGTGGGCGCACTGCTGATGTCGCTGTGGCTGGCGCGCTTTCCCATCGAGCGCCGGGTCGGCCCGGTGATGTTCAGCGCGGTGGCGATCTTCGGTGTGGCGACCATCGGCTTCGGCCTGTCCACCTCGTTATGGTTCAGCCTGGCCACCCTGGTCCTGCTGGGCGCGGCGGACATGGTCAGCATGGTGATCCGCGCAGCCTTTGTGCAGCTGCAGACCCCGGACGAGATGCGCGGCCGGGTCGGTGCGGTCAACGGCCTGTTTATCGGCGCGTCCAATCAACTCGGGGACTTCCGCGCCGGGGTCAGCGCCGCCTGGTTCGGCAGCGTGCCGGCGGTGCTGATCGGCGGCGTCGGGGCGATCCTGGTCACCGGTCTGTGGATTCGCCTGTTCCCGGCGCTGGCCCGGCGCGATCACCTGCACCCGCAAGAGCCGCACCGCGCCGACTGAGGCGCGCTCAGGGCACCAGCATGGCCGCGGCGACTTCCTTGCGCTTGGCCTTGCCAGCCAACTGCTCGACCAGGCACAGGGCGAATTCCAGGGCAGTGCCCGGGCCCTGGCTGGTGATGCAGTTGCCGTCGACCACCACCGCCTGGTCGACGAACACGCAGCCACTCAGGCGGTCGCTGAAAGCCGGGTAGCAGGTCATGCGCCGCTGTTTGAGCACACCATAGTGCTGCAGGGCCACGGCCGGCGCGGCGCAGATGGCGGCGAACAGCTTGCCGGCCTTGGCCTGCTCGCGCACCCGCTCGGCCAGCGGCTCGTGCTCAGCCAGGTGCTGAGCACCGGGCATGCCGCCGGGCAGCACGATCAGGTCAAAGGCCTGGGCCAGCACGTCCACCAGCATGGCGTCGGCGGTCAGGCGGGTGCCGCGGGCGCAGGTGATCATGCGCCGGCCTTCGATGCTGGCCACCACCACCTCGATCTCGGCGCGCCGCAGCACATCGATCAAGGTCACGCACTCAAGGTCTTCGACACCGTCGGCAACACTGATAAGGGCCCGTGCGGTCATAGTGCTCTCCTTGGACTCAAAACTGTCTGTTCGGTCATGAATTCACCCCTCTCAGGTGAGCTGATATGATGCGCGCCTTTTCCCGGATCGCCAGCAAAATCCTGCACCTGCGCATGGATGTGCTTTGCTTTCTTTTTGCATAAACACGGCACCGCCGCCGTTACGGAGAGTTCCGCATGCTGGAAAGACTGTTCCAACTCAAGGCCCATAACACCACGGTGCGCACCGAGGTACTCGCCGGCCTGACCACCTTCCTGACCATGGCCTATATCCTCTTCGTCAACCCGGAGATGCTGGCCAAGACCGGCATGGACCATGGCGCGGTGTTCGTCGCCACCTGCCTGGCCGCCGCCATCGGCTCGGCCATCATGGGCCTGGTCGCCAACTACCCGATCGCCCTGGCACCGGGCATGGGCCTCAACGCCTTCTTCACCTACACCGTGGTCATGACCATGGGCCATACCTGGCAGGTGGCACTGGGCGCGGTGTTTCTCTCCGGGGTGATCTTCTTCCTGCTGTCGATCTTCAAGATCCGCGAGTGGATCATCAACAGCATCCCCATGGCCCTGCGTGCAGGCATCGCCGCCGGTATCGGCCTGTTCCTGGCGATCATCGCACTGAAGAACGCAGGGATCGTGGTCGACCACCCGGCCACCCTGGTGACCCTCGGCGACTTGAGCCAGGGCGGCACGCTGCTGGCCTGCCTGGGCTTCTTCGTCATCGCTGCCCTGGCCTACCGCAAGGTCACCGGCGCGGTGATGATCGGCATTCTGCTGGTCACCGCTCTGTCGATCCTGTTCGGCCTGTCGCAACTGACCAGCGTGGTGTCGATGCCGCCGTCGCTGCTGCCGACCCTGCTGCAACTGGACATCATCGGCGCGCTGGATATCGGCCTGATCAGCGTGATCTTCGCCTTCCTCTTCGTCGACTTGTTCGATACCTCAGGCACCCTGGTGGGCGTCGCGCAGAAGGCCGATCTGCTCGACAAGGACGGCAAGATGCCGCGCCTGGGCCGCGCACTGATGGCCGACAGCACGGCCACCATGGCCGGTGCCGCGCTGGGCACCAGCACCACCACCAGCTATATCGAATCCGCCGCCGGCATCAGCGCCGGTGGGCGCACCGGCCTGACCGCCTGCGTGGTCGCCCTGCTGTTCCTCCTCAGCCTGTTCTTCGCGCCCCTGGCCGGTGCCGTGCCGGCCTTCGCCACCGCGCCGGCGCTGCTGTTCGTCGCGGTGCTGATGATGAGCAGCCTGGCCCAGATAGACTGGGACGACCTGACCGTCGCTGCCCCCGTGGTGGTCGCCGCCCTGGCCATGCCGCTGACCTTCTCCATCGCCAACGGCATCGCCTTCGGATTTATCGCCTGGACCCTGGTCAAGCTGCTGGCCGGGCGCTGGCGCGAGCTCAACCCGGCGCTGGTGGTCTTGTCGCTGCTGTTCGTGGTCAAGCTGGGTTGGTTTGCCTGATACCGCCACCTATTTACCGTAGGAGCGGGGGCGACACCTTAGTCCCATGCCCGCGACCATGGTTCGCGGGCATGGGCTAGGTGCCCCCGCCGTTCCTACAAGTGTCGTTTTCATAGAGTTCCGAGTAACCCATGAGCCGTTCCCAGTTCGATCCCGCCAGCTACGCCAGCCAACTCGCCGAAAAGAAGCAGCGCCTGATCGAGCTGCTGGCCCCCTTCGCCGCGCCTGAGCCAGAAGTATTCGAATCGCCCCGCGAGCATTACCGCCTGCGCGCGGAGTTCCGTCTGTGGCGCGAAGGCGAAGACCGTCACTACGCCATGTTCGAGGCCGGCGATAAGCACACGCCGATCTTCTTCGACGACTTCCCCATCGCCAGCGCACAGATCAACGCCCTGATGCCGCGCCTGAAAGCCGCCTGGCAGGCCTCCAAGGCCCTGGGCTTCAAGCTGTTCCAGGTCGAATTCCTCACCACCCTGAGCGGCGACGGGCTGATCACCCTGTGCTACCACCGCCCACTGGACGCCGCCTGGCAGGCCGAGGCNGAGAAGCTCGCTGCGGATCTGCAGGTGAGTATCGTCGGCCGCTCCAAGGGCAAGCGCATCGTGATCGGGCGGGATTTCGTCGAGGAAAAGCTGCAGGTGGCAGGCCGCAGCTTCAGCTATCGCCAGCCGGAGGGGGCCTTCACCCAGCCCAATGGCGAAGTGAACCAGAAGATGCTCGGCTGGGCCTTCGATGTGCTGGGCGAACGCCAGGACGACCTGCTGGAGCTGTATTGCGGCAACGGCAACTTCACCCTGCCGCTGGCCACCCGGGTGCGCAAGGTACTGGCCACCGAGATCAGCAAGTCCTCGGTCAACGCCGCCCTGGCCAACCTCGCCGACAACGGCGTGGACAACGTCAGCCTGGTGCGCCTGTCCGCCGAGGAGCTGACCGAAGCGCTCAATGAGGTGCGGCCGTTCCGCCGCCTGGCCGGCATCGACCTGAAAAGCTATGAGTTCGGCAGCGTGTTCGTCGACCCGCCGCGCGCCGGCATGGACCCGGACACCTGCGAACTGACCCGGCGCTTCGAACGCATCCTGTATATCTCCTGCAACCCGGAGACCCTGGCCGCCAATATCGCCCAGCTGAATGACACCCACAAGGTGACGCGCTGCGCGCTGTTCGACCAGTTCCCCTACACCCACCATATGGAGTCGGGGGTGCTGCTGGAACGGCGCTAACCTACCGCCCAAGCATGGGTAGGGCACCTAAGCACAGCAGAACTAGGCCTTGTTTAAACCGCGCAAGGCCCAGAAACACAGCCCCACCGACACCACTTCCAGCAGCAGCGCGTAGAGGTTGAAGGTCTGCTGGGCACCGCCATCCAGCCACAGGCCGCCGATACGCGCCAGGGCCAGGGCGCTGTAAACCAGCACCAGCAGGGTCAGGGCGGCGCGGATCAGGTCGTGGCGCACCAGGGACAGGCCGATAAAGGCCGCCAACCCCAGCTGCAGGCCGCCGTAATAGGCGCGTACATCGGTCGCCGCCGCCGGAGCCATCAGCAGCATGCCGCTGAGGTTGGCCATTTCATGGGGCAGAATAAAATACGCCAGGCCCAAACCCGCCAGAGCCAGCACTTGAAGCAGTAGAACCACGCGCGCAAACAGCATTGCCAGTGTCCTTCACCATTGATGGTCAGCGCAGCATACGTCATCCGCAGCGACAACCAGCAGTTACGGCGCACCCGGCAAGCGCGCTATGCTCAAACCCGCTCTCAAGAGGATCCTTACCATGCGTCTTTCCGCCCTGCTTCTCTGTTGCTTCGCCGGCCTGACCCAGGCTGCCGAGGTGCTCAGCATCGACGTGCACCGCGACCCCAACTGCGGCTGCTGCAAGGCCTGGATCAGCCACCTGGAAGACAACGGCTTCCAGGTCAACGACCATGTCGAAAGCGACATGAGTGCGCTCAAACAACGCCTGGGCGTGCCACCGCGCCTGGCCTCCTGTCATACCGGGGTGATCGACGGCCAGTTTATCGAGGGCCATGTGCCCGCCGCGGACATCCTCAAACTGCGCCAGCGCCCGGACCTGCTCGGCGCAGCCGTACCGGGCATGCCGACCGGCTCGCCGGGCATGGAATACGGCGATGTGCGCCAGGCCTACGAGGTGATAGGCCTGGACAAGCAGGGACAGGATCAGGTGCTGAGCCAGTACCCGGGCAACTGATGCCGCGAGGCCAGAGCAATACTCGACTAGCGACACACGGACAGGGATAAACAGATGCGCTGGAAACGCGGAAGACGCAGCGACAACGTGGTGGATGCACGGGGCAAGAGCGGCGGTATGCGCGGCGGCAAGGGGCTGACCCTGCTCGGCGTTTCGGCCAAGGTCAATGCCGCCCGCCAGCGCGGCGAGCGGGTGGAAGGTGCCACTGGCCTGCTGGTCCGCCAGGAACTGCAGGCCGACTGCCTGGCGGGCGTATGGGCCTTCCATGGCCAGCGCCGGCACGACTGGCTGGAGCCGGGGGATATCGAAGAAGCGCTGAACGCCGCCAACGCCATCGGCGATGACCGCTTGCAGAAGCAGGCGCGCGGCCAGGTGGTGCCGGACTCCTTCACCCACGGCACCTCGGAGCAACGCGTGCGCTGGTTCAAGACCGGTTTCGCCGGCGGTGATGTCGGCCGCTGCGATACGTTCAAAGCCGCGCGGCTATAGCCTTACCGTAGGGTGGATGTCGCGCCCCCCATCCAGCACCTCGCATCCGGATGGTGGATGAAAAAGCGCCATCCACCCTACAGAATGAACACGGGCTGCCATGGATAACTGACATAAAAAATGCCGCTTACCTGATCGGGTGAGCGGCATTTTTGTCGGCAACGATCTCAGCCTATTGCGCCCAGGGCGGCGGCGGTTCTGCGCCCTGGGGCTCGTCGTCGGCATTGAGCAGCGCCTGGCGACGCTCCTCATCGGCCAGTGCCGCCTTGATTTCACGCATCACCGCATCGATATCGGCCGACTCTTCCGGGTCGTCGAATTCGCCGGTCAGCGGCGTGTCCGGGGTCAGCTTGCCCTCTTCGTAGAGCGCCCACATTTCCTTGGCATATTTGGTGAACTTCAACTCCGGGGCGAACTGGCCAAAATAATCGGCCATATTGCCGACATCGCGCTCCAGCATGCTGAACGCATGGTTGTTGGCCGCCGCATCCACCGCCTGGGGCAGATCGATGATTACCGGGCCTTCGGGGCCCAGCAGCACGTTGAACTCCGACAGGTCGCCATGCACCAGCCCGGCGCAGAGCATCTTCACCACCTCGTGGATCATAAAGGCGTGGAACTCGCGGGCATCGTCCGGGTGCAGGTCGACATCGTTGAGGCGCGGAGCCACCGCGCCGTCCTCGTCGGTGACCAGTTCCATCAGCAGCACGCCTTCGAGGAAGTCATAGGGCTTGGGCACCCGCACCCCGGCACCGGCCAGGTGAAACAGGGCCGCGACCTCGGCGTTCTGCCAGGCATCTTCCTGGCCCTTGCGGCCGTACTTGGAGCCTTTGGCCATGGCCCGGGTGTCGCGGCTATTGCGCACCTTGCGGCCTTCCTGATACTGCGCGGCCTGGCGGAAGCTGCGTTTATTGGCTTCCTTGTAGACCTTGGCGCAACGCAGCTCTTCGCCACAGCGCACCACATAAACCGCGGCCTCTTTACCGCTCATCAGCGGGCGTATCACTTCGTCGACCAGACCCGCTTCGACCAGGGGCTCAATACGTTTTGGCGTCTTCATCAGCTTTAATCAGGGGTCCTGTGTTGCCCAATGCGCATCTGCCGCCCGTTATACGGCAATCTTTGTGCAGCGCCCACCCTCCTGTCGGCAAGACCCGCTTTACGGAGGACCGACCCAGGCACCTGCGGCGCGGCGGGAACCGCTCAACCACGGCACCTGGCAGCACACCAGTGGCGGCCAGGCGCAGCAAACCAATCGTTACAAGCAGATCTTCGATGCAACCAAAAGGGATTAAGTACAGTCCGATAGCTACATATCAACGGCCAGTGGCCCGAAGGCGTACAACACGTGCTGGACTTTATCCTGACCCCGCGAAGGCATCTTGGCCTTGGCCTGCAGTGATTGGGGAAAAAATCATGAAATATGCCCAATCCGGCAGCCGCACCCTGACTCAGAGGCCCGCCCTCTACCCGCACAACAGGCTGCCCGTACGCGACACCCTGGCAGCCCAGCGCCATGCCCACCTGAGCCGCTGCAATGGCATCAGCGCGCCGTGCATCGCGTCCAGCCATGTCGCTACCGCGACGCCGGCGCGCTATATCAGCCGCCTGTGCGCCCAGTTCGCCCACAAACTGCCGGTCAGCTTCGATGAGCAGCAGGGCCGTATCGAATTCACCTTTGGTCTCTCCCATCTGCATGCGGACAGCACAGGCCTGTGCATCACTGCCCTGAGCCATAACCCGCGGGACCTGGAAAAGCTCAAGCAGCTGATCGCCGCCCTCTTCGAGCGTTTCGCCTGGCAGGCCGAGCTAAGCCTCGACTGGCAATAGCCCCC
>C687J35021_10000996_pt1 | contig 21638 bp, 35 predicted proteins | sample RifCSPhighO2_12_FD_35021 | JGI IMG/M metagenome (IMG submission 35021)
GGNAGGTGAACTTGTCGCGCTTGAAGATCTCAAAGCGAAGTGTTTTCGACAGGGCCATAGGCCTATCCTGAACGCGAGTGGCCGGCGTCACCCTGTCAGAGATCCCGCCCCCGCGTGTAGCGGGATGAGGGAAAGGGCAAACACCGGCCACAGACCTACGCTTCGCTGGTCGCCAGTCTGACTCTGACGCCAGCCCCAACTTACGGGTTTTCTACGCTGCGTGCAAGCGGTCATCCCGCTACGGTCTCCGGAGCCGGTACGCCTGGAGCTTGGTTCGGTGCCCCCTAGGAGCCGTGCTCTCCACCATCTGGCCGGTCCACGCCCATTCTTTGCTGGCAAACACGGCCGCCCGCCAGTTGGCGCTGCCGCCGCTGTCGTACTCGGGGTTCCGCTCAAGCCAGCGCCTCACATCATTTCCGGAAACCGGGGCGTGGTCCCAGCCCAGCTCGAGCAGTCGGCTCCGGTAGAGTGCGGCCATCGCGTCCCGCAGGACCCGGAGGCGCTGGCGATGCTGGACTTCATGGGCCTCGAAGACCATCTCGCGCTGCGCGGCTTCGGTCATAGCGCGATTTCCCGGCAGAGCAGCGGCCCGATCCGCTGGCGGGCCAACGTCAGATACTTGGGATTCAGGTCAATGTAGATGGCGGCTCGACCATTGCCCGTGGCGACCTGAGCGACGGTCCCGCTGCCACCGAACGGGTCAAGTACCATGTCACCAGGGGCGCTGCCCGCGAGGATGCAGCGGCGGGCCAACTCCTCGGGGAAGGTGGCGAAGTGCGCCTCGGGATAGGGCATAGTGGCAATTTCCCAGACGGAGCGGGCGTTGCGGGTGCCCGTTGTTTCGCCCGCCGCTTCCGCCGCATCCCGGCGCGCATTGAATCCAGCGTGCCGCCGAGCGTGGCCGGCCCGTTTCCCGAGTGTCAGGGAGTTGCCATCATTGCGTCCCGCTCCCGGTTGGTTGCCACCGTTAGACTTGGCCGACCACGGCACGTTTAAGCTACCGGGTTCTGCGATCGCCTCTTGATCGTAGTAGTACCGCGCGGCCTTGGAGAACAGGAATACGTACTCATGCGCCTTCGTCGGCCGGTCGGTCACGCTTTCGGGCATCGGGTTAGGTTTCGACCAGATGATGTCCGAGCGCAGGTACCAGCCATCGGCACGGAGTGCGAAGGCCACCATCCAGGGGATGCCGATAAGGTCTTTCTCTTTCAGATCTCCACTCAAGGATGAGGGCCGCGCGGCCCGTTTGCCATTGGCTAGAGAACCTTGACCCACCACAGAGCGCCGGTCGCAGGGCCACGATGACGCCCATTTATCTCCAAGGTTAAGCCAAAGCGTCCCGTCATTCCGCAGCACCCGCCGCACCTCGCGGAATACCTCGACCATCTTGCCCACATAGTCCTCGGGGCTGCGTTCAAGGCCGAGTTGGCCGACCACGCCGTAATCTCTTTGGCGCCAATAGGGGGGTGAAGTCACACAGGAGCGCACCGTCCTCTCGGGTAGTGTCTTGAGGACCGTAAGGGCATCCCCGCAGTAGAGCTGGGCATTCGTCATGCCGGTCTCCCGCACCGCCGGCAACTCCGATGATCACCCCAGGAGACGACACGCTGGCTCCCGCAATGGCCACAGCTGCCCGCGAAGACGCCTATGTCCGCCCGCAGCAACAGGAGCCCGCCCGTTTCGGGGCTTGCCCGGCCCACGTCCTCCGAGCGAATGATGGGAGGCCCCCGGAAGTTCCCCCGGACGTCGAAGGACGCAGCGATCCGTTGGCGGTTCTCAGCGCGATTCATCGTGTCCTCCGGTGAGCGGGATTCGGCGGGCATGCTGGGCTGTGTACCCTGTCCGGGGCTCCCACCGTGAAGTCGGTGATGGAGCAACCCAGCACGCCGCCGCTCATCTCAGAACGGCAGATCATCATCCTCGTCGCCCGGGTCGTCGCCAATCGGAATGTCATCATCCACCGGCCGGAGCGTCTCCTTGCGATGCCGCGCCAGGGCGTCGGTATATTGCTTCTTCTTGTCTTCCAGAAACTTCGGTCGCTCGTAGCCTTCCAACACCAGAGCGTCGGGCGACTCCATCGCCTTTGGCAGCGGCGAGATGGAGCGGACCTTGGCGAAATTGCGACCCCGCTTCGTAGTGACGTGCTCGACGGAAAGCAACCCCACTTGGCCCTGGAGTTTGTGGAGTGGGACACCGGCCTCCGCTTGCTGCGCGGTGTAGGACTTCCCACGCCATGATTCGAGGAACTTTCGGAGATTAGCCTTCTCGTTCATCGAGTTCGTCATCTCCACGGTCACCAAGGTCAGTTCATTCTCTACCCCTTGCGTCTCCCCGCTGGCGAACACCAGCGCGACCTTGTCCACCTCACGGGGATCGCTGCCGGGGAACTGCTCGACGTTCGTCCCGAGGTTCACTACGTCCACGCAGATCATGCTGAATTGCCCTTCGGAGTGGGGCTCGAACCCGCCCCCGGTGTCGCGAGCGGTTGTCGGATCAGGACGCTGGGTCATAGTGGTCGTTGCCTCCCGTTGTTCAGGAAATCCTCAGGTGCCGCCCATGGTCTACGATGAACCCCATCGGCAACGTGCCAGCCTTGAAGTCTGCGTAAGCCTTCTGCCCATCCAGGCTCACCGTCACCCGCTGGTAGCCCTCGGGAATCGGAAGCGTATCGGGCCACTGAATCGAGGGGCGACTGTTCTTTTGTATCCGCACCACGACCAACGGCGTTTCCACCTTGGGCTTCTCCACCCGGTCCAGCTGCGCCATCAAGTAGCCCTTCAAGCCCTCGGCTCCCTGTCGGCGGGTACGGGCCAATGTCGCCAACCGGGCGGCTTCCGCATCGGCCGCATCAGCCGTCAGCAGCAAGTTGCAGATGTAGAGCGCCACCCGCTCCACCTTCGCCTCGAAGGCCCCCTCGATGGCATCAAGATCCGCAGCCAGTTCGGGCGTGAGCTCGCCGCCGTTCTCGATCAACGCCTCGGCGATCTGCTCGTAGGTATCGGCGAGTTGGTAGAGTTTCAGTGTCACCCCCATCGGTTCCTGCCTTTCGTCCCACGGTTCAGATCCCGTCCATTCGCGGGCCGTGCGGGCCTCGGCTTCTTGTCGCGTCTCGCGCCGCAGACCCAAGAGCGGCCGATCCGCCCTTAGCGATACCACAGCCACCACACGACCAGAGCCACGGCGGCGGCAGCGGTGACGATCTGGGCCACCTCCCGCAGCGTGGCGCGGTCGTGCTCGCGGTCGGAGGTCATATCTTCGGTCCCTCGTAGGGTTTGCTCTTCAGCCCGCACTGGGCCAGCAGTGCATTGAGTTCGTCCAGCGTGCGGAACCGCTTCGGCCCATCGGAGACATCGCGGACGTATCCGCCAATCGTCCGGTGCTCCACAAGGAGCCCATGCTGGGAGATCACCGCCCGCCGATAGGCACAAGCTGGCAGGTGCCGGCCATCTCGGAAGCTGGCCCAATCCTCAGTCCAGCGTTCCAGATGCCAGCCGACGCGCTGCATGTGGGCCGCCACCGCTGGCACGTTCATGTGACACTCACGCGTCGCTTGACATGCTCCCGCGTCGAACAGCCCGTGGATTCTCTGCCGGGCATCCGCTTCCGCCGTGGTCAATTCCGCAATCCGCAGGTTCCAGGCGCCCCGTTCCGTCACCGTCAGCGGTGCGGGTTCCGCGCGCCACTCGCCGATCTTCCGGGCGGCATCGATCAAGTCGGCCAGCGCTTGCTCCAGGTCGGTCATACCGCCTCGGTTTTCGGATTACTAAGGTCTTGCAGCCGCGCTTCGTGCCATGCGAGGCGTTGCTTCGCATCTGCGATTTCCCGGCGGTGGTAGCCCACCTTCCATGTCAATTTCTTCCGCTGGTAGGTGTTGTCGGTATAGCGATTCTCCGCAGCCGCCACGGCCTTCGCGTGAAGTTCCTGGCGCAAGCCTTCTGCCTCGTCACGAGTTGCAAATACCTGGTCGGCTCCTTGGTGGTTCACATACCATTTGCCGGGGTAGCGTTCCTCCAGTGTCGTCACGGTACATTCGCGGATACCAGATTGCGGGCTGTAGCCCGTGACGAAGGCTCGCGGGCCTTCGAACCCAATGTCGCACATGTCACATTCCACGGGAACGTGCTCACCATTGCCGAGAATGAGCATGACAGAGCGATTACCGAAACACACGGGGCAGGGACGCCGTTCTTCAGCATGGGCAGATGCCCATGGTTCATAGATCGTCTGCCCGAACACGAATGGCGGAGTTGTCATCCTCGCTCCCCACAGCGCCAGCACAGCCAGCGTCGGCTGACGCGCCAGATGCCGTAGCAGGGATGATCCTCCATGGGATCGGGGATGCCGCAGGGCTGGAGCACGCTATCCCGCGCCCCAGCATCGCCCCGGCGCGGCCCCGGAGCATGGGCTTGATGTGCCGGTTCACCCATTTCACCCGGCCGGATGGATAGGTCCGTCCTACTGGTAGTCATCGTCAATTCCGGTGCTGCACGATTCGCACGAACCGTTCCGGCTCGCGCCACTCGATATGCGGATGCGTCGGTTTGCCCGTCACGCCAGGAAGCGCCTTGGTGTGGGCCATCAGGGCCTCCCAGGCGATGGCGGCCAACTGGTCCCGTTCCTCCCGCGTCAGCGTCTCCAGGTCGGGGCGGCACTCGCGCCACAGTTGGTGGGCGAGGCGGGCGAGGACACCGAGGCTCAACGCGAGCCAGATTAGTGCGAGCCAGATCATGCGACGTTGGCGGGCTGACGGGGATGGGCCGCATCCCAAGCGAGCCAGCGGCACTTGGCCGAACAAAAGACCTGCCACTTGCGCCGGGGCTCAAACCTTCGGTTGCAACGCTTACAGCGTGCCCGCTGGGCGCGTTTGGGTAGGGGTGCCGACTTGGCCACGTTGGTCTCTCCAATGCGTTGACAATACGTTGCGACGGGCCTATACTATGGCCCCGTAGAGGTCCTGTCAACTGTCCCCAAAGGAGGACACATGCCAAAGCCTAGAGCAAAGGAGACCGAGGTTCAAATCCTAGAACTGGAACGCGGCCAGATTCAGGTAGCGGCGGTCGGCACCACTCCGTTCATCTGCAACCGGGTGAGCGAGAAGGCGAAGCGCGAACTCCTCGCCCCCAAGGGCCGCAAGACCAGCGCGGAGAAGGCACAGAACCTCAAGCACGTCCCGCTGGAGGAATACCGACTCTCTCCATACACCATCCCTGACGACACCGCCCCAACACTATTGGCGTTCCTGGCAGCGGGTTTCAAGCGGGCGATGATGACCGCCGCCCTGGACATTCCTGGAGCCAAGAAGGCGCAGATCGGCCGGTTGGTTCGCGTGGCTGGCGAGCGCATCCCACTCTACGGGTTGCCGAAGTTGCTCATGAGCGTGACCCGTTCGGCAGACATGAACCGAACGCCCGACATTCGGACCCGCGCCATCGTGCCTCAGTGGGCCGTGCTGCTGGAAGTCACCTTCGCCAAGCCCATGCTCCGTGAGAAGTCGGTGTTGAACCTACTCGCTGCGGCCGGCGTGGTCTCAGGCGTCGGGGACTGGCGCGTCGAGAAAGGCTCAGGCGACTATGGCGCGTTCCGGTTGGCGAGCGCCAACGATCCCGAGCTACAGCAGATTCTCGCCACCGGCGGGCGCACTGCCCAACAGCAGGCCCTCAATAACCCGGTCTGCTATGACGATGAAACGGAATCCCTGCTCTCTTGGTGGAACAGCGAGATGGCGGAGCGGGGCTTCAAGGTGGCCGTATGAAGCACAAGCACACGCAAGAGATCGCCCGAAGGCTGGAAGCGCTCTACCGCCAGCATGGCGAATTGACGCCAACCCTCGTAGTGGAGGACGCCCGCGACCCGGAATCGCCCCTGCATTCGCACTTCGAGTGGGACGATTCCGCCGCCGCCGAACGGTTCCGCCGAATGCAGGCGCGCCGACTGCTGGCCTCCGTGGAAGTGCTCATCCAAGTCAACCGGGTGAAGGTGGCTACCGTCGCCTACGTCCGAGACCCCGACAAGGCACCGCGTGAGCAGGGATATACCGCAGTCGGGGAACTGCGCCAGGACGCCGAACGCGCCAAGGCGGCACTGCAATACGAGTTGCGCCGAATAGCCGCATCCCTGGAACGCGCGCGTCGGCTCGCACTGGCCCTGGGGCTGGCCAAGGAAGTGGACTCACTGCTGGATGAGATTGAGCACCTGCGTCAGCAGGCGGCCTGATACCGCCACGATAGACAAGACGAGGCAGGCAAGGTCCGGCGGTTACCGGAGAAGCCCGATGAGGTCGCCTCTGGCACGGGATGGCGAGTTGGTATGAGGTTGCGTGAGGTGAGGAGCGGTGTGGCGGGTGGGGCGACGAGTGGATGGGTACGGCTTGGCGTCTCGCAGACTGACGAGGCGCAACGAGACACGGTAAGCATTGGTGTGGTCCGGTTGGGCGGGCCCGGATTGGTCGGCTACGGACCGGAGCCATCTGGAGAGAAGTGGTTGGGCGGGTACGGTTGGGCTGCATTAGGCGTATCCCGGATTGCGATGGAGTGGCCGCCTTTGGCGGGCTGGGATTGGCACGGCATCCAGCGATCAGGCGAGGTTTGATGGGATCAGGCTAGGCTGGTGCGACCGGGAGCGATGTGGACAGGCTTCGACGACGTGTCGACGAGGTCGCGTATCATGGGGTTAGTCGGAGTCAGGCGTGGCAGGCCTGGACGGGCGCGAGCGGCGGCTAGGCAACTAGCCGCCGCAGTTCCTTGATGGCTTCCCCATTCCCTTCATGTAGTAAGCTGATAATCTGGTGCTTGCACAAGGCACCCCGGTAGCGGGCATCTTGGCAATCGCAGGGCTCTATCTCATCTAGAGTGACGATGTGTTGGCAGGCTCCGCCCCAGACGCGCCAGCGGGGCCTGTAGTCGGCAATCCGTTCCGCGTCGAGAAGTAGGGCCCTCCGTAGTCGGCCTTCGTCTATTCGCATACTGTCCCCCGGAGAGGACACCATGCAAGATATTGCGCATCTTTAGAAATGGCAAGATTTTGGTACCCCGACCGGGGGCGCGGCGGCTGGTCAAACAACGAGCGGCATGAAGCCCACTAACGATCCAGTCGTTGCTGGAAGTACCGCACCCGTGCGTGGCCCAGGGAATCCGGGACGCACACCGCGCCCAGATAGACCAGCGTATCCGGCACGAGGCGCACCGCCAGCGTCAGGGGTTGTGAGCGTACCGCGTAGCCGATAGAGAGGGCGGCGCCGGTCATTGAGGCGCCAGCCAGGAAGGCCCAGGCCAAGGTGCGGCGCAGGGCGCTCATGCGTTGGTCACCGAGACGCATCCCTCGGGGATAACTGGTAGCCAGGGTGAGGCGCAGCCGTCCCGGGTTCCAGAGAGCATCACCACCTTTCAGCGAACAATCAGGGCGCCCACGATGACGCCCGCCGCGGCGAATGGGAGCCCAATGCGGAGCCGCCCGAAGAATCCGGGGCGACTGCGTTGCTCCGCCGCCTGCCAGAGTTCCTTGGTGCGCTCCAGCGCCGGCCGCAGTTCCGCGATCACCGCCGCCAGCGTATCGGTCCGGGCGGTGAGCGTCAGGTTCAGCGCCCCGCAGTCCTCCAAGGCTACCGTACACGAGACGCGGAGCCGGCGTTCGTCCGTGATCGCGATGGCCAGGGGTGCGGTATCCGGCAGCGCCTGGAGTACGGAATCGAGTCGGTGGCCGGTGGAGTCGGCCCGCCGCGAGGCCACGACCAGCGCCGCTCTCGACGCCGCCAGTCGGGTCCGGTCCGCCGCTTCATGCTGGGCGAGCTGGCTGTCCGCCCGCGCCAGCCGGCCATCGCGGGCCGCGACCGAATCCAAGACGAGGGCCAGGGAATCCGCCCGTACCTGTGCCAGGGCGTTGGCCCGGATCTGCCCGTCATGGGCCCGTAACCACGCGAACCCGATGAGCAGGGCCACCACCAGCCAGGAGAGTTGCGTTTTCACACCGCGCCCACTTTGGTCATCGTGAGGATGCCGTACCAGGCATCGTAGGCCCGCCAGAACTCCCCCCAGCTCCACGCAAGGCCCGGGTCCCGCTTCGCGTCATGGGCTCGGATGTCCTTCCCACTCACGGTTTCGTGGCCCACGATCCGGGCGCGGGTGATCGCCGGGTACCGAAGACTCCAGCCGGCGTAGAGCCAGCCACCGGCGTCGTACTGCGCCGGCGTGTAGGGCGACTGCTCCGGGGTGCTGATCGCGGCCAGGAAACTCGAATAGTCATGGGTCCCCGCCACCAGGAACTCGCAACCCAGGAAGGTATCATTCAGGTTTTCCCGATCCAGGAAGCGGCTCTTGCCCGCATGGAAGCAGACCCGCTCCGGTGCAGGTCCCGTGTAGATCGTCCCGTCCGGGCCGACTAGGGCGTGGACCGAGAGGCCGATCCGCTGGAGGAAAGCTGGGGCGTGCTCGCTGTGCCCCTCGTTGACGACGTACTCCGCCATCGCATGCACCAAGGCCCCGTCCACGACGGTACCCGGTGGCCGTGGCCGGTGAAACGTCATCGTGATCGGGACGACCTTGGGTGCGTTCACGCCACTGGCGGGCTCCCGTTCTTCCCGCGGACGCTACTCAGCAGATCCTTGAGAATCGCCACCACGAACGCCACGCCTTTCTGGGTTAGTTCTGCGCTCACGATGTGCGCGCCGAAGAACCCGAGCGGCAGATACACATACCACGGGACGGCGAGTTTCACCGCCATGAAGCCTGCCGCCGCCATGAACACCAGGCCGAACGCGGTCCGCGCTAGCTTGGCCACCAGACGTGGGCGAGGAATCGCCGCCAGCGTGCGGGTTACTTCCTCCGTATGCTTCATGTGCGGTGCTCCCGGATCAGCTCCTGAAGATCATCTAACTTGCCCATCAAGATCTGCGCGCCGTTGCGGTAGGCGTCCCGGTTCTTCTCCGCGGCAAGGGTCAAATCTTCTCGCGTGGCCAACGCCGCGCCACGCGCTTTCACCTCCGACATGTCCGCGCCGATCTGCTGAATCGCCTGGGTCAGATGATGCGTGGCGCCCGTCAAGGCCGCCACGGCGGCCACCGTGTTCGCCTGCCAGGTCCCGCCGCCATTGGGCTCCGATTTCCGGCTCAGCTTATCCCGGATGCCGATGCCGAACCACACACAGGCGAGGGCTGATGCGGCCGCACCGGGAAGCCCGAGCGGCCCGATCAGTTCGTTCATCACGCCAGGATCCACAGGCCCGCCGCCAGTCCAGCGCCGAGGGTGGCGAACACGATGTCCCCGATGTCCCCCGGTTTCCACTGGTAGGGTGCCCGCCAGGGCTGCTCGACATTCCCGACCTCTTCGCGGAAGGCCGAGAGAAACGTGACTGCGGCGACTGGCCCCCACCACTGGAAGCTGGACAGGCCCAGGCCCCAGAGCAGGACCCGCACCGCACCGTACAGCACCACACCGCCTACGGCATGCGTGAAAGGATGATTCTCTCGCCACCAAGGCGAGCCGCTGAACCACCATGCAGGTGAGGGCAGCCAGGTCATGGCGCTACGGCTTCCTCACGCCAGTAGGAGACCAACTGATCGGCGCGGCGCACCGCCAGGGCCGTCCACTCCGTGGCATCGAGGGCGCTCACGATGAGCTTCCGCTCCACCTCCTCGATAGGTACCTCGACATCCGCGGTGACGCGAAACGTAATGATGGCGCCGGCTGGAGTCTGACGGATCTCCACGGGGGCGGCGACCGCTTCGAGTTTGTCGAGAATCTTGCCGATCACCCGACGCTCTCCAGCGGCAAAGCCCTTAGGGGACGACAAAATGCCATCATACGTCAGGGCGAATTGCTCCGGGCTGAGTTTCATCCGAGCGCCTGCCGATCCCTAATGAGTTGGGTTTGTCGAGCCTGGAGTGCATCTACCGCATCCTGGGCCTTGCTGAGGGCAGCATCAGCAGCAGCCAACTCCGACTCGCAGGTGGCCAAGGCCTTATCCAGGGCATCCTGTTTCTCAGTGAGGATGCGCAGGGCTTCCGCCGCCCGAAAGGCGGCGATGGTGGCATCTCCTGCTAAGGTAGTGACTTGAAGCGCCAGTGCGTCATAATCCGCTTGGGCGCGATCATGCCGTTCGTGGCCGGCAGGATAGAGGATCGTGACGTCCGTCTCCAACTCGATCAGGCGTGCCGTCAGTTGATCCAGCAAGGTCGCGCGTTGACGACCGATGGTCAGTACCTCAGTCATGTGCCTGCTCCTGCTTAGGTGAGTGGCCCAACGGTGCCGCCGTTGATCCGCACGTATAAGCCTACCGTGGTCGTCCACATATCTCCATCCGTTGGTGAGGACGGCGCCGTGCCGTGCGGTAGCCGCAAGCCCGCGCCCCCACTAGCAGTGGCAGGTGTGAGAAACAGGCCTGTCCCCGTCACCGTCGTCGCCGTGAGCGCGCCCATGGAGACGGCGTTAGTGCTGAAACTTGCACTTCCTCCTTGAGGCAGCAGGAAGATATTGTTGCCATAGAGGTACAGTGGCGCGTAGGCCGACGTGGTGCGGTTGTAGGACTGGATGATGCCGTCGCCGCCACTTTCGATGATCTCGACGCCCACACCCGCCGGGCTGCTTGGGAGCGTCGCCCCTTCGACGCGCACGGCTTCCGAGGCTGCAATAGCTGTAGCTGACAGCGCGCCCACTGCGGCCGCGATCCCCGAGGCTGAGATGGAGCCGCCCGAGACGGTGAGCCCCGCCTGCGCGGTGACCAAGCCAACCATAGTCACCGCTCCAGCAAAGGTTGCTAATAGGTTAGCGCCCAGTTTCACAACCTCAACAAGCGAGCCCGCAGAAACTGCATGAAGGTAGAGATCATAGGTCGTATCTGCCCCGGAACGTATTGCAGCGATGCGTCCAGCAGTCCGCACAGTGGCCGATCCATCCTCAGTTTGAAACAGCATTGAGGGGCCGAATCCATCAGCCAGGCTACCGCTTGTTAACTGAGCATACGTCACCATGCAGGCGACGACGGCGTTGTTCGTCGCCGTCGTGCGTTTCAGGTAATTGGCAGATGCGCCAGTCGCCGTGATATTCGCACTCGCAGTGAGGAGACCGGCAATCGTCGCCGTTCCGGGAAAGCTGTAATCGCCTGACAGGTGGGTACTCGCCAGCTTCCCCCAAGCCGGTGCCGTGGCCGCCCCTTGGGAGATCAACAGGTTGCCGGTAGCCACGGCGGCCCGTTTGCTCAGGATGCTCGCAGCGCTGGCATACAACACATCGCCGACGGTATACGTCGCCGGCAGGGCGCTGGATTCCGTGAACGTCTGGTCGCCGACGCTATTCAAGTACTGGGGCGGGACCAGCTTCGGTTTGGCGCGGACATACGAACTCCATGCCCCATCAATGAGCCCCGTCAGGATATGCCGCACCCGATAGTGGCGGAAGCCATTGTCCGGTGGTAGGGCATCGTAGTAATACGTCTGATCCGGGAGGACCGTGGTCACCAATTCCGTCGTCGTGGTATCGGGGTTTCCCGAGCCATCGTCAGCGGTACGAGACACTTGGACCCGCTGGCTGTAGTTCCCGGGCACCCAGCCGATCACCACGCCATAATCAGGCATCAGAACAGGTATTCCTTGCCGTAATCCCAGCCGCCATAGCCATCGGGATAGACATCGCCCGTGCTCTCATCACCCAAGAGGAGATAGAAATTGCCGATGGCGGCACAGGTCCCAGCACCCGCAGTACTCAACGTTTCCGTGCTCAACGATGTGCTCGGGCTGACCCCACCGTAGGGATCACGATATCGCACGGAAGCCGTATAGGTCGTGGCCCCGCTCAAGCCATCCAGCGTATAACGGTTCGTGCCAGGCTCCAGCACCTGGGTGGTCGCCAGTGTCCCTCCAAAGGTACTTGCTTGGAATTCGATACCGTAGCCCGTGGAGGCTGTACTATTGGTCCACGAGAGCTGAAGCCGTGAGGCCGTAATGCCGGTGGCCGCCAACCCGCTCAGTCCCGCTAGTTCCTGGGTAGCCACACCGGCCGTCGTATAGGCCCACGCCGAGCGCCAGCGTTGCGGTTTGATGTTCCGGGCGCGGAAAAAGTAGGTAGAGCCCGATTCCAAGGCTGGGATCGTCACGGTCTGACTGGAGTCACTGGAACCCAACATGAGTGACCAGGCCGTGGAATTGGACGCCAACGTGCTGGCACTTTGTGCCCCTTGGAGATCCCATCCGCCATCCGTCGTCACACTCCCGATGGAGACGTTGAGTGTGTGATAGGCATCCGCCGTATTCGCCGCGCCGGTACTGGTCGTGGCACTGATGGTGGGTGCGCTCAAGACCGTCGCATCGGGACCGACATCCAAATAGTCACAGACCGGACCACGCATCGTTTCAGCCCGACTCATGACCTGCACGATTCGGGTACCACCCCGTCCCAGGGTGCCGGGATTGGGCATCGTGCCCAGCGTGATCGTGGCAAACTGGCCGGCCCGGACCCCACTGGTCCCGGAACTCAGCAAAGAGAGGGACCCCCAAATCGGCCCATCCCCAAAACGGTCAAAGCGTTCCGCGGCGAGTGCAGGTGCCAGATGCCGGGGAACCACCGCCCCGAAATCGGCGACATCGTAGGTCACCAGGTATTCGCCGAACGCGGCGAGCCGATCATGATCCAGTTCAGTCGTATGGTCTGTGATGGTCAATCGGTCAGCGGCAAACTGGTACGATGCCGACATCTCTAACACCGAGAGTTCGCGCGCCACCGGCCGCCGCCACCGGATTTTAGTGACCATTTCCCGCTTGCTGTGTCGCCAGGTAGGATGGGGACTGGCGATATTGGTGCTGGTCAGCTCCAGTAAGCTATCGATGTCCACGCTTGCAGAACTCGGTAAGAAGACGTTCTGCGGTTCGATCCGACCATCGGCATTGGTGAACGGCACCACCCCCAAGGGGCCATAGATATTCGTTTCCAGCCATGCCCCCATGTTCGCCGGTTCGGTGATGCGATAGAACTGCGGCTGGAATCCTCCGTTGGTGATGAGCGTATTGAGGGCCGTAGAATCGTAGCGGAGGGTCTGGCCTCCATAACTGCCATCATAGATATCCTTGACCAATTGGAACGGATTGACGCCGGCCAGCCCACCGAGATGCAAGGGCAGCACCTCGGTAGGCTGATGATCTGGCATGTAGAGGTAGACATCCGTAAGCTTGGGCGCGGTATCCACATTCGTCGTTGGCGTCCCGAGGACTGCGCTTGGATCAACGACCCAGAGTTCCGCGGCGCTGAAATTGTTCGCTCCCAAGTCCAACTGTCGTGTAACGTATTGGGCAAACGGTTCCGCGCCCCAGCCGTAGATTTCGTAATCTGCTCCACTGGAACGGAAGCGCAGGGTCTCGAAATTGCCGACGGTCGTGTCGGTCCCGAGCGAGAGCCGCTGTCGGAGATCTGTTTTGACAAGCTCCAGGATGTCTTGACTGATCGGGCCGGCGGCATCGAACCGCAGATAGGATAGATTGCCCGTGCGCCGCGTCAATCGCGCGGTACCTTTCCGCACCGCCTGGGCGATAAACCAGGCGGCATCCAATCCCGGTGGGTAGACGTGGACCGTCGTCGTCCCCACGTTGAAGATCATGGATTGCCGGGCCAGATAGTGTTCATCCTCCAACACGAACTGATAATTGGCAATCTGATCCCCGAGCAGGATGTCGCTCACCCGCCCCGTACCGATCGTGACCCAGCCCGAGGAATCGAGGTTCCGCTGCAACTCGGCAAGCCGTCCCAGTTTGTTCATCCGACCGGAGGAGTCGGCCAGGATGCTGGTAACGGCGGTTGAGACATCGGCGACATAGATGTTCCATGGTCGCGATTCCACATGGCCTTCCAAGGGCCGGACATCGACGCCGCCGATCTCCTCGAAGCCCTGGAGTTGGCTCGAACCGAACGTCACCTCGATCGCCGAGGAGCCGGAGGTATAGATGCGGAACCGATAGCTCGCGTCCGCCATCAGAACATCGTGCTGAAACTGGCCCCATCGGAGCGGCGCCAGCGGCAAGTGACTTCCAGATCCTCGAAGCTCCCACGCTGGCGGTCGATCACCGTATCCACCACATCCCCCGTGGGATCAATCATGTACATAGTCGTCCCGGTCGGTGGAGTCCCATCGGTGCTGCCCGTGGTGATCGCGGTGGAATAGATCATGGGCACGCCCTGGACCCCGTACTTGAGAAAGTCGATCAACTGCTGCTGATCGTCGTTATAGCGCAGGGTGGCTACGACTTCATAGACCCCCGAACTGATGGTGAGGACCTGTCGGCCTCGGAAGTCGAGCGATTCAGCCACGAACTGGGCCACCCGGTAGGAGGGCCGGACGTCGCGTAGCGGCACCGCCAACTTGAATTGCTGGCTGTAGCTCGTGCTCGTCGGGCTGGTGGTGTACTGGAAACCCGCGTTGGTACCGAGGTACTGTGTGTTGGCCATCGGTTAGCGGAACCCTCCCGCCCGGCTGACTAACAGTGACTCTTTGAGGAACACCTGCCACTGCGCATCGCGGGTAGCGGCCAGTGGATTGGTAGCCGCCGGCATGTTCCCGAGGTTGATGGTCATCAGTCCCGCACCTGGCGTCACGGACTTGCCCATGCTCATGCCCGGCGCTCCACCGGAAAGCAAGCCGCCGATGACGGCCCCACCACCAGGGAACAGGGCATTGCCGATGGCCGCGCCAGCGAATCGGGAGAAGAGATTCAGGCCGATGCCTAGGAGTGACCGTCCGATGCTTTGGAAGAAATTGCCCCCACTCATGATGCTGTAGATGCCATCAGCCAAGGCGTTGCCGATGCTCTGGCCGATCTCCTGGAAGAACTCGTAGCGGGCCCGCACCTGTTGGGCGAATGGTTCAATCCAGCGATTCACCATCGCATCCAGACCAGCCGCAGAGGGCATCTCACGAGTAAACTCAGCAAGTGCCGTACCCTTGAATCTACCCAGGACTCGCGGAACAAACTCTTCCGCCCGTGGTGCTATGGCAGCGCCACGCCCAATCGGTCGTTCCTTACTGATGCGGCTCCATTCTTTCCAAAACGCAGCGGCGGCTTCTTGGGCTCGTGCCAATTCGACCCGTTGATCGGCGATCGCCTCCGTGACCGAACTCATCGCAGCCTGCGCCTCACGCAATCGGGTCGCCACATCTTCGGGGATGATGCCGAAGACGAAACCAGGCAACCGGTGCATTTCCTCTTGAATCTGGCGAAGACTGACCCGGACCCGTTCTTGGATATCCAGCAACTCATTCAGCCGGGTGCGGCTCAACCCGAGACCTTGTTCCACGGCCCCGGCTTGGAACCGACGGCGAGCATCGGCCAACGCTAGCAGCGTCCGCGCATTGGCCTCAGTTTCCTTGCGTGCCTCTTCTGCCCGTTTGGTGAACTCCTTCCAGATCAGGGCCATGGCCCCGACGCCGGCGATGACACCCAAGGTGACCAGACCGCCAGGGGCGAAACGCAGCAGCGCCGAGGCTAGCCGTCCGAAGGGGCCAGGAAGCCCGGCGGCGCCAATCGCGAGACCGCGAAGCCCGCCTTCCAAAGCACGGAGCCCTGGTCGGGTGCGCCCCGCCAGGCCGTCGAAGCCACGCTGGGTTTTCATCAACCCCGCTTCGAGGTCTCGGACGTCCGCCCGGATGCGGACCAGGAGTTCACCCACGGTCACGGATTCAGGCATGCGGTTCCTCGGGGGCGAGTTGTCCCTGGGCTTCCAGGCGGCGCAACAATTCCTCCGTCTTCTGGGCCTTGCTCAATCCGCTGGTGGGCGTCTCGGCCACGTAGAAATCCTGCGGCCGCAATCGTTGCCGACTGAAGGGTTGGAGCAGATTCGCCAGCATCCAGGCATCCCGTTGACGGTCCCGTTGTTCCCGATCTCTCGCTCCCGCCAGCTGGGCCTCCAACTCCGCCGGCGTGGAACGCCAGAACGCGATCCCTCTCAGATCGAGGACGGCGTAGGCGGCACGCTGGAGTTCGTGCCAGCCGGCTCGGGAGGGTTTGGGCCACCAGCCGCCTTCCCATTCTCGCCAAAGCCCAAGGCGAAGGCCCGGAGAATCTGTTCGCTCACCGCCGCGAAGTTGCTGCCATCGACCCAGCTACCCACGGTCTGTTCGGTCAAGGAGGGTTCGGCATGGAGCAGCCCGGCCCATAAGACCGTGCGGGTGAAGCGCATCGAGATGGGCAGATCCTTGAAATCCATGAGACTGATGTTCAGCCGTTCCTCGATCACGGACAGCGCGTTGAGATCGTAGCGCAGCCACCGTTGGGTACCCGCCAATTCAATCGGCACCGCTGAGGCCATCGTCAACTCCCTTCCGTCAGGGGACCATCGCCATCGATCACCACATTCGCCAGCACCGCCCCGTGCGTATCACCGCCAAACGCGAAGTCGGACACGTACCCATCGCCGCTCCAGACGTAGCCCGTGGACTCCGTCGTCGGATAGAACTGGAACGAGAGCGCCCGGGGCACGATCACCCCATCCCGGATTTCGGTCTGCGAGAAGTCTGCCCCCAGATGGAGGGCCTGGGCCGTGGCCTGCCAGGATTTCTCGCCGGGGATGATGAGTCGAGCATCGGTACTCGATGTCTCCACGACCTCCTGGTGGGCGGCGATCCGCCAGTCCCGCACCTCGCCGACATCGGCATAGTTCCGGCTGGCGGTCAGATCATCGACGAAGGTGCGGGTTGATGCGCCGTTGCGGCTTCCCACAATGCCCATGAAGGTATGGTTCCCATCCCGCAAATCCTCCGTCAGTGTGACGGCCGTATGGGTGACCCACGTACTGCCAGCGTCGGTGGTCAGGTATTCGCAGGTCACGTCCACGCCATCAACCGTGAGTCGCATCGTCAGCATTTCCGCCACGCTGGGTGGGAGACCCGTACCCAGGGTGGAGGTTTGGACAACCCCTCCCGTGGAGTTCCGTCGTTCCATCAAATGGCTGGTGATCCCGGCGCCCGTCCGTCGCCAGAGAAAGGCCACTCCCTCGCCGACCGTCCCAGCCGCTAAGGCCCAGAGGCCACCTTCTTGTCCGGTTCCATCGGCCGGGCCGCGGGTGATTTCTCCTTGGAGCGTAAAGGCATCATCGGCCAATCCCGTACCCCAGCGGGCCCAGACGCGGCTGGCGATGTTGACCGACGCGGCATCCGAAGTCCCCTCCAGTAGCCAGGCGTCCGTGGTACTTGTCACCCAGGAGCCGCCGCCACTATCGGGCGTATGGTTCTGGAGCGGCATGTTGGTGGACTCGGTAAAGGTATCGGTGGCCAGCGTCGTATCGGCTTGCCGGCGCTGGCGCACCACGCCATAGCGACCCTCCACGGCCGCCGTCATCGTCTTAGGTGCTCGTGCTCTCGGTCAGCGCTCCGGTGCCCTGGATCGTGACATTCGTCAGGAACGCATCGTTGGTATTCCCGCCGATGTCGTAATCCTCCACGTAGCCCGTCCCGGCCCAGGAATAGGTCCCGGACGCAGCGGTCGACGGCTGAAACAGGAACGCCACGCTCGCAGCGGAACTCAAGGCGTTCCGGAGCTTGTACTGCGTGGCCGAGGTGGTCGGCACATACAGCGCTTCTGCCGTCCCGCTCCAACTCGCCGTCCCCGGCAGCAGTTCCCGCCATCCCGAGGAATCGTTCGAGGTGGCATCGATGCTATCCCGGTGGACCCGGAGCTGGATGTTCCGCAGCTCCGCGATAGCATCCGATCCCCCCGCCGAGGCTCCGGTACTGAGGGCGATCAGACCCGAGCGTGCAGCAATCGCAGCAGTCGCCATAACAGCTCCTTACGTGGTCCGGCTCCGCAGAGCCAGGAAGTTTTGGCCCAAGAGGGGCCGGCCCTCGGCGTCCGCTCCCAATGAGATCGCATCCGTAAGCGCGTAAATCGCCGCGTAGTAGCGGCCATTGATCGTGGTGCTGGCGAACCCATGGAGCACGTCGGAACAGCCCTGGAGCTTGTCCCGGCCCGTCGAGTAGGCATTCGCGTCGGTATCCGTCCGGCTCGAGCGAACACGTACCTGGAACGTGGGCCGGTTGAGGTCCGAGCGTACCTCGGGCGCATAGCCGCCGGTCTCGAAGATGGTGATGCACTTATCGGGATCGGGCGGCATGAAGCTCTTGGTGACCAGCCAGCCGGTATCGGTGACCTGGGTGGTCCCAGCCGCGCCGGCCACGCTCTGGCTGGTAAACCGGGATTCGATGTCATCAAGCAGCCCCATGGCCCACGATCCGTTCAAACGACCGCCACAGATGGGTCGCCAGCCGGGACGCCACCCCACCACTCCGCTGCTGGATGGCCGTTTCCAGGAACTTGGCCTGGCCCACGGGATGGTGGACCTCGACCCGTTCGTGGACCCAGACTGCATAGCCGACATCCTCAGGGTTGGTCTGGCCGGCCTGATTGCCCGAACCCGCAGGGCCACCGAACCCCATGATGATGCTGACGACAGGCCCTTCAACCACGGGCGGTGCGACGTGCCCAGAGGCTCGGAGGTTCCCGGTATCCACGGGCGTCAGCACCTTGGCATCCGTCATCGTCCCTTCCGCTTCCTGATAGAGCCCCGCCGCTACCGCTTTCGGCGCTTCCAGGCCCAAGGCGCGTAGCACCTTCTGGATCTCCCTGGTGCCGGAGATCTCCACGCTGGGCAGCACGGCCGTCACCGATCTAGGCACAATGCACCACCGCGAGATAGTTCTGCGTGGATTCCGGGTCGATCCAGCGTTCGATGCTCAAGGGCCGCGGGAGATTGGTTGAACTCGAACTGTCGGACAGGATGAACCGATCCTTGACGCTGGGATTCGGCACACTTCCGCCGCTGGTGGTCTGGCCCAAGAAAATCGCTAAGGTCGCTACCGCTTCCGTACCATCCGCTGCGATCACCTTATGTTCCCCCCGTTCCAGGTAGGCACGGTAGACCGTCGCCCCACTGCTGCTCGCATAGGTCTGGTTGCCGTAGGCTCCAACGGTGGAGAAGACCTGGAGCGTCACCGTGTCGCGGAAAAAGTCGAGCGCCCATTCGTATTCCCAAGGCATCAGTCGTCCGTTGACCCGCGACCGATCCCGGTCCCCGGGATGTCATCCCAGCCCTTGACGAACAACGGCCGGACCCGATCGCTATCCTCCTCAATCGCATCCTTGTCGCTCTCTGAGATCCCACCCACGTAGGGTGTGATGCCGCTGTAGAGCGCTGCCTGGGCTCGTAGCGATGCTGCCTGTTCCCGGTAGCCCTTGGCGCGTTGCGAGGCGGCGAGACTAGCGCGTCCAACGCTTTTGTCTACCCGACGGGCGTACTTGCCGGCCAGCGCCTCGGAAATATTGGCAGCGGCGTAGTAGAGATTGCCGGCGTTGTCGAGGTAGAAGTCGATCTCTTCGTCAGTGAGTTGCTGGTCGTTCGTATCCGTATCGCCGACCAGCGAACGCAGCTTGGCGAGATCGGTGGAGAGATCGGTTGAGCTGTAGGTCCACGTCATCGCTCATCCGGCGCACGCGACACTGAGGGTGACGACATTGCCTCCCGTGCTGGGCAGACCGCTGGAGACGAAATTGAGCCAGCCGCAGGGAATGGCGGTGGTGTTGTACCCACTGGCGGTGCTATTGGAAATGGTCGCCAGGACGACCGTCGTGGCAGTGGTGCCCCCCGAGGAGGTGCCTCCGTAGAGCGAGCCCGCAAAGGTGCCCGTCGAGATGGACTGCGCGCCCTGGAGATGAAACCGGCTGAACGGCACCCCCAGCGACAGCCAGCCGGTTTGGCTACTGTTGGTTTCCGTGCTGACGGTGCCCAGCGAGAACGAGAGATTGGCGAACGAGCGGCGCATCGCTTAGGTCGAGCTCGACGTGACGATGTTGCCGCCATGCCGGTGGCTGATGATCCATTGCGCCGTCGTGAGCGCCAGAAAGGTGACAGCCGCTTGGCCATTGATCGCTACCTGCCGCCCGCCAGAACTCCCGGAGGACGTGTACAACAACACGCTGGTCGTGTCCGGGATGATGTAATGGGTTGAGGCGCTGGTCCCGCCGCTGATGAATTGGATGTTCATGCCCGGCGTGGCCGGTGGATCGAGGCGGTAGTAGCCCCCATCGCTGGTCGAGATCAGCACATGCACATCGCCCAAGACGAGATCAGTCCCGGTACTCGGGCCGGTACTCAGGGGCCAATCGACGCCCGAGCTCAATGTCACGGTATCCGTGACGGCGAGTTCACTGGAGACCGTGGCATTGCCAGCCACCTGCAACCGCCGGAACCACCCAACGGAGGCCATAGCTTACTCCTTCACCTTGCGCGGCCGGCCCCGCTTGCGCTTGACTGGCTGGCCCGTGGTTTCCGTAGCCGTCGTATTGATCCGTGTGCCGCCATCACCGCTGGTCTGGCTCTGTTGGAGCTTCCGGTCGATGCCACCCGGGTCCTGAATGGTGACGAGTTCACCCGTCTTCCGGTCTACCTGGGTAATGGTGCGCGGGGCTCGTAAGACCACCTTGGCCCGCCCCGGTGTTGGCAGTGGCTCAGGCGTTCCCGTCCGGGTGTTGATCTGCACACTCAAGGGGTCACGCACGAATCCCGTGTTGCTCATTGAACGGCGGGAGCGGGCCGGTGCCCGATCCCAATCCGCCCGGGGCAGGAACTCGCCAGGATGAAACTCCCGAATCTCCTGGCGGGTCCCATCCGCACTCGCCACCGGAAACTTGAAGCGGTGCATGACCAGCAGCGCTTCCCGATGCTCAGGCATCAGGACACCGCGCTGATGAAGGCTTCACCCAAGAGACTGGAGGTCAGCACGAACTGCACCCAGATCTCCGTCTCCACGCGATCCGATTCCACGCTTTCCGGGAGTCGGTATTTCTTGGTCGCCACGCCGAATTCGTTCCCCGCCCCCGCCTCGGGCCAGACGAAGGTCTGGAAGGCGGTCGGGGTCATCAATCCCTGAGTCGGCGAGACGTAGGCCAGCAGGGCGTTGGTCTGTCCGGCCACGAAATCCATGGAGCGGGTGACGCCTTCCAAGGCCGTATTGCGGGTGGCCCCGCAGACGACCACGCGATCCAGGTCCATGGCCGCCGCGATGAGATCAGTCGTCACGATCCCGCGCTCCGAGAACTTGATCCGATCCAAAAGATCTGGGTTGTTTTTTAGGCCATCGGAATAGGTTTGGGCTCCGAGATACAAGGTATTGGGACGCCGACCGGTGTTTTCCTGCATCACCAGGGCCCGGGCTTCCATGTCACTGATCGGGTCTGAGGTCGCCACATCCCACAAGACGCCCGGTGTCGTAGAAGCATTCCAGACCCCGGTCACGAAGTTGACCGCGGCCCAGAGGGCTTCCAGACGGATGTTCAACTGCATCGCCGTCCACTCGGCGGCCTCACGATCCAGGTTGAGGTCGGCATCGGCGTTCCGGCGGGTGGGGTCATCGATGTCATGATGAATGGCCCACCGATCCGTGGTCACCGTGGCCGTGGTCACGGCATAGCCAGAGCCAACCGATTCGGTCCCTGGCGCCCGACGCTGGGCCTCGGTGCGGAACCAGAAGTCCTGATCATAGGTCCGGTAGACGTCTGAACGGTGGGTGAGGCGCACCGGCCGCGTCGAGTTCCAGGCGTAGCCCTGGGATTGCCAGACGGCCAACGAGAAGTTGGTCAGCGGCTGGTTGACGTGGACCGAACTGATATAGGGCTGTGG
>C687J35021_10001001_pt1 | contig 21600 bp, 28 predicted proteins | sample RifCSPhighO2_12_FD_35021 | JGI IMG/M metagenome (IMG submission 35021)
TAGTTGTTCAACTAATACACATCTGATTATCGGATTTGCACCCCCAGAATCTCCCGATTCACTGGCAGTTACTTGAAGAGTTTGATCGACTGTAGTATCTACGGTTCCAGTTGTTTCGTATTTAGCAAGAACATTGAGAGCTACTGTCGCATCATCGCTATCTGCTCTAATTGTTGTACAGCCTGCAAACTGAGAACCCGTGGCATCTCGATTAAATATCTCAACAAAAATCTTAAAATCGGTTCCACCGCCATCGTATAGAACTAAATTGGGAGTAGTATAAAAAGTCGTTCCCCCAAAAACAACAGCCACAGTCATGCTAGTTTCCGAAGCAGGAACAGGCGCATTGCCGATAACAGTAACTCTTAATACTCCATCGACCCCTAATGTATTAGCTTCAATGGTTTTTGTGTAAACAACTTCATTAGTCGCACCATCGGTAACGTCTACATTCGTTGGTTGGGAATCTAGTAAGGTGGAGAATCTTAAAGGTTTCTGATTCGGTGTAATCTCTAAAGCTGTGGTGGACTTTCCTATACCAACTTGCAATGGATACGTCCCGCTCGTAGTTGAAATAGCCCCCGCGGTATCTGAAAGATAGTAGGCTTGGCCGGGGATTATACTAACAAGAGAAGTTTTGCTCGGATAACGTGTTACGGTTACTGACGCGGCCGCCGCAACAGTAGACTCTGCAAAACCAATAAAGTTAAAAGCTCTTAGTTTAGATGTTGCTTTAGTGGGTCTAACTTGAGCCGCCGAGGTCGTATCTTCCTTGTAGGTTTTAAATATTAAATCCGAGGTAGTCGTGGGTGTCCAAGCAATAGCGCTGGTTCCCACGAACCTGACATCATTTGTACTTCCATAAGAAGAAGATGAGTTATCAACCCCAACAATAAAGTAGTTTACCGCATCTACTGCCACAGTTCTTGTTATGACAATAAAGTATTGCGCTCCCGAAGTAACCTCTACGGGATCGGCAAAAGAAGCCGACAGATATTGATAAGAACCTGTAACACTTGCACCAGTTATTGTCGCTGACTCTAATAGTGTTACCGGTTCAGTTGTACCAGAATAAATTGAAACGGTTAAGTCTCCTGTAGGGGTTCCCTCATCTTTAAGATATAAGTCAACCTTATTTATAAATGTATCAGCCCCGGCCTTGAATCCTTGAGCAACAAAAGCTCTGGCAGCGTTATCTCCTATGGCTAGGTCAGCGTCTTGGTTTGACTCAGAGTAGGTTTGGTCAGTAGTATCTGCCGCAACCAAACAAACTGCGTCATCGGCGGTTATTGCTTCATAGGCGGTAAATGAGCCAACGATGTCAGGAGGATCTTCAAAAGCACTATTACCCGAACCATCGGCGGTCAATATTTGGCCATCAGTGGCTGACTCGGAATCAATGGAACTAACAGTATGTAAGTGTCCAGGATCAACAGAGTTTTCAGAGGCAAGTTTCCAGTTCACACCTTTGGGGATATATTGGATAGCTTGAACTTGAACCTGTTTCAAGGATTCAATGCCCGATTCGAGTCCCCTAATTTTTTTCTCTAATTCCTCTGGCGTCATTTATAAAATCCAAATTTTATTGATAATTTTCTAGCTGCGCCTACTACAATCTCAAATGACGACCACACCCCCAGTCCAGCCGCTATCAATGTATCGATTGAATCAAGCAATCCGTTAAGTGAATCAAATAACCCTGTAAGCTCTTGAGGATTAACTGAAAGGAATGGAGTTAAAGACATCGCTATGGGGATAATCATTCTTAAAACCCCACGTGCGGTCATTGAAAATTTATAGGGGTCAACACTCGAACCTAATAATTTGTTATATTTTTTCATTTTAATAATTTATTTATTACATCTCTCTCGTCTTTGCCAACCTCCGACCCTTTGTGCCAATAGAGTTGCCTGAGCCAAACCCAGGAGAATCTATTTAAGTTGGCTTTATAAAATCTCCAAATCCATTCTTGGGTATAATCTCCGTAGAAGTCGGGCATATCCTCCAGTGGCATATCCTTTCTATTTTTTTCATTTAGGGGGAATACTATAGTTAGGACGTTTTTCAACTTTTCAACTTGCGGACCCCAGTATCCTTTCTTTAAGTCGGTGTATAAAGTGTAGGGGTGGGGAGCTTTTTCTTTCTGATATAAGACCAGTTTCATTGCATAAGTTAATTGACTTGGGTATATAGGCCCTGGGACATCTTTAAAAAACGGAGCATAGGAATCGAATATCTTATCTACTATTTGTTCGCTTTTAACGAGCAGGATGGCATGACCTGGGATTACTACAATGACAGGTGCTTGTTTGAGTTGTTTTTTAAGATTCGATTTGGCTAAATCCGTCTTCTCATATCTAACATCCCACTTTTTAAGCCACTCCTGACCCTCAGCTTTTAATTGTGAAAGTAATGGTTCTGGTATGTCGGCATGATATTCATCCCAAGTATAAGTTTTAGGAGCAGGATAGGACTCTTCTCTAACCAGTCCGACAGTCCTGATTGTCTCTGCAACTGTGTCTAGGTAATTACCTTTTCTGGTAGTGCGAGACATTTTAGCAATCCATCTATCTGAGTAGTTTACTTGATTTCCTGTTAGATTAAGCTCTTGGCATTCAATACCATTCTCTTCAGCAAACGACACGCAACCTTGTGAGTCGCCATTGTCTGATTTTTGCCATTCACCCGGTGGTGTTTTATCTGTCCATTCTCCCGATGTGTTTCTTTCTTCAAATTCAATAGTCCCAGCTATGTAGGTTTGTGCAGATGACCACCCTGGGATTACACCATAGTTTTTGAATTTAGTTTCCATTTACTTCATGTAAATACTTATTAAAAATCCTACTATTATCGTGAATAATATTGCCCAAACTCTATTGTCCAATTTATCAAATTGCACTTTCATTTCTTTATAAGTTCCCTTGACCCAACTGATATGAACCTTAATCTCGGCTATGTCGTTTTTGACTTCACTTAGCTCGTTTTTGATTCCACCCATTTCATGATTGGCCACCAAAAGACTAGCGGAGACTTTCTCGTTAATTTCTTGCTGTATGTCGTTTATTTTTGATTGGTCGCTCATTCTGTTATTAAAATAAAATCATTCTATTATTATCCGGCGAGGTTTACCTCCTCCGGCTGCACAGACCGTTGTATCATCAGTAAAAGTAGTTGAAGCATCAGCTCCGTCAGCATGAATAAGAAGTACAGTGTTTGCATCCCAACAAGCAACAGAACTTGGCGGAGTAAAATTGGCTGTCCAACGAGCAAAATTGCTTACTCTAATATCGTCCATATTCCCATCCACTGACTCATATACACCAGTCTTACCGCCAAAGAAAAATGGGCTTGTTGAATCGAATAAAGAATTAACACCAAGATTAACGGTTGAACCTTTTTGAACTCCGTCAACAAAGAATTTTAAGTCAGCACCATTTCTAACAAAAGCGAAATGATACCAGGTATCAATAGTAAGAGCTGTAAAAGAAATGACGGAATTTGTTACATTAGTACCATCAGTTGACCAGTCGAAGTTCATGGCAGCTAAATTTCCTGTCATGTAAACTGCAATCATATGGTCAACACCATAAGTATTGGCTTGACCAACATGACCAGCGTTCGTTACTCCAGAAGTAAATCTCACCCAATAATCAATCGTAAAATCACTAGCTCCAAATGCAAAATCTGCATCATCACCAATACTTAAACGACTAGTTGTTGTTGTTAATGTTGTTCCAAGTAAAGCAGAACCAGTCCCAAACTGTTGAAAAGCTGTATCTACTTGAGCAGAATTAAGAGCTGTTATTGTTTTAGCCTGAACTGCCTGGACTGAAAATCCAAAAGCCAGAAATAACAGGCAAAAAATTGTAAGTTTGATTTTCATTTAATAATTATGGCCATATCCGCCATTATCTCCAAAAACTTCTACATACCACTCTTGAGACGTTTCATAAGGAGCAGGAACAGAACCAACAACAACAATAGGCCCAATAGGAGCAGTTATTTTGAACCTATAATATTTTGTTTCTCCTGCCGAAATAAAACTTATAAACCCAGGCGAATAACTCCCAACAGTAGATTTTTTGGTAACTCTTGGTTTTGACTTAATTGAATCATCAAGTATTTTTAAATCAGGTTTTGTTCTACTTTTGTCAGACCATATCGTTTCTCTATCCATTCTGATAATATCTGCAGTTCCTGAAGCATATTTAGGAACAAGTTCATTAGAAACAAGTTCTTTAATATCATATACTTCTGTTTCAATGTCCTTGAAAGAAAAAACTATATTTATATTTTGATCAACTGATGTCGTGTTTTCTATGCTCATATAAATTGGAGTATTGTTTCCAAAATCATTACCGTTAGTTTTGATGATTAAATTTTCTTGATTATTATTATCAACATAGTCAAAACTAATGTTTTTTCCATCTAATTCTTGGTTTAATGTTGTTGGTGGAAATCCAGCTATTTGGACAATTATAATTCCGCCAACAAATAAAGCAGTTAACCACTTCCATCCTCGTTTTAATTTATCTTTAATCCAGTTCATTATAATTTAAAATATAAATAAAATTCATCTTCTTTCTCCTTAGTAAATCTATTCTCAAAAAGTTTTACTGAAGCAATTATTATATTATATAATAAAATAATGATATTGTAAAATAAACTAATGATTGAGATAACCACATACTGTTACCGAAAATGAATCTAATATTGCGGAAGTTGAAGATATTACCACACTCAAAACATCACCATTTGAAACAGTTGAATTAGCAAACGAGGTATATTGTGAAGAATTAGAAGCTGACTTTTCAAGAGTAAATACTTTTGTTGTCTGGCTGTTTGCTGGTCCATAGATAATATTCCAACCTGCAGAATTTGATTGCGTAGCTACTTGAGAAATTTTGGTTATAGTAAATGGATTATCAAATTGAACTTGCCCAACCCATTTAGGATTATCAGAAGTTGGCGAATCAACCATAAATGTTTTTCTTTCTGTACAAACTGTATCTATGGCAGTTGTGTTTGTGCCATTCCAAATATCTAATGAGTTGGAAGCAGAATGAAATGATAAATCTCCATCAGAATTAATTGTTGCATTAAGTGCTAACGTGAATTGCGAAGCTCCATTAAAGTCAATTACTCCAGTTGAGGTTAAACCTGTAACTCCAGTAAAAGCACCCAGAGAAGATACATTCCAAGTATCGGAATCAATAATCACATCATCGCCATTGTCTCCAATCGTGAGATTGCCAGTGGTTGTCCATGTACCACTTACATTATTAGTGCTGATCGTGAGTCCAGTTAAAACTCCTGCTGTTATATCCCAAGTGCTAGTTGCAAAGTCTACTGCATCTCCGCCATCTCCAATAGTAAGAGTTCCCAAAGTTGTCCAAGTTGAAGTAGCTGATATGTTGTTAGAACCGATAGTTCCACCATTTATGGTTATAGCATCTGCTACGAAAGAATCTGTTACTGCTGTTCCTTCCCATACTCCAGTTCCAATAGTTCCAACAGTAGTTAGTGATGAGGTAAGTACACCTGTGCCAAGAGTTGTAGCGTTAAGGACTGAAGTATTGTTTATCAAATAGGCATTTCCTGTAATCAAATCTATGCCATCCAAGTCAGCTAGGAATTGGAGAACACCAGAACCATAGAACTCTAAAGTATCATCTTCAGCATCAAGTCGTATTCCTCCTGCTCCTGCTCCATCATTGGCGATAAATAGGTCAGTTCCGTCAAAGTAGATTGAAGCATCGTTACCTGCCCCAAAAACAAGTGAACCTTCAGTATTAAACCCTCCGTCAACATCTAATATAAATTGCCCTCCTGTAGTGTGTTCTATGTCATTCCAATCAATGTTAAATCCAGCCGAAGCCACAGTTAAGTTAGCATCCAAAGTCATTGCGTCCACAAACTCGTCAAAGTCAAGAGAGTTGGAGGAAACTCCGCCGCCGCCAGTCGCATCGGTTCCACAGCTAAATTTTCCGCTTGTAGTGTCCCATAAAAGTTTTGATGTAGCGGCAGTATCGCAGTCAGAAAGTCCAGCTCCTGAAAAAGAACCGGCTAATGAGTGTGAAGCAGTACCTCCGATGATTCTGGCAGAAGTTTGGAAGTTACCGGAGAGAGAGGCGGTTGTTCCGGATAAATGACCGGACAAAGTTCCACCAGTTAAGAGTAAATAAATATCCTCTATCTCTGTTGCGTTGATACAATCTGTGCAAGTTAGCTCGTTTGATACTGCCGCCAAATCAATTGTTATATCGTTTGGAATATCGGCGTCCGCAAGCGTCCCACAAGTGAATAGTCCGGCCGACCACAAGAGTTTATCGGTTGCGTCGTTACAGTCAATTCCGCCAAAGGCTGTACCTTGAAAGAACGAAGCAGAAGCATATCCTCCGACTTCAAAGTTTGTTGATACAGAAACTGAACCCCCTATTTCACCACTGGTTAATAAGTTAAGACGAGTTATATTTTTCGTTGTTGGTGTTCCCGAAGGATCATCTACGATTACAAGCAAATCTTCATCGGCGACAGTAGTTAATTCGGTTAGATTACTGATTGTTGAATCAGCCCCCACAAGACCCGGTTCATCTTTAGAATTATCAATTTTATTTAATAAAAAACTGACGATCAATACACCAACCAAGCTGATATATAAAGTTTTAAGATTCGTTTTTAGTTTCATTGGTATAAGTTGTTACATTTTTAGCCGCTATGCCAGTGTTGCCTTCTTCAAGTAGGATTTTAAAACCATCTTCAGTAAGTAAGAAATCATTGTTTTCCTGTAATAAAGCATCTCCACCCAAGCCCCAAGTGGTGGTGTTTTTTGATTCATTGGTAAGCGTGGTGGTGTTTTTTGATTCATTGGTAAAAGCCATTATGTAGGGATACCACTTCTTACTTCTTTAGGAGTAAATTTAATTCTTTTATCCTTGTTTTTAGTGCTGTTAAATTCTTCAAGTGAAGAGGTTAATTCTCCGATTTTCCTAAGAATATAATTAACATTAGTCATTTCTTTTGAAGCGGCGTAATCTCCTGACGCTTCAAGCGAAATAAGCCTGTGGAATGGTCTCGCTATTCCAGGCTCTTGAATTGTATCTGAAGAAGTGAAAAGGTCGGGAGTTCTTTGGAAATAAATCTTTAATCCTGCGGAAGCCGTTACGTAGGTCGTGCTTGGTTTAGGATATAGTTCTATTGAGTTTCCTATCTCACGGTAGAACTTCGGTAGTCCGGCGGTTTCCATGAATTCATTTAAACCTATAGAACCGATGTCTGTTTCATCTATGGGGTCAAGTTTTACATAGTCCCCGTTTATATCCATAACCTCAATGCGCTGAATTTTCAATAGGGTTGATGCGTTAGCACCACTTGAAGCTACGGGAAGGGTGTAGTCCTGTTGGTTGTTTACGATAGTCGCTGTAGCGATAGGGAAGTCGGAATAGTTTGAATCGTCCCACTCCCAAGTACCAGATGAAGCCAAAACCAAAGCAATCGTCTTTAGATAAGCGTTGTTTATGAGTGATGTAAACTGTTTGAGAAGAGTTGCGTTACCGGAAATTCCGGCATCTTGAAAACCTAAGAGAATCTCGCAATCCTGTATCAGCCCATTTTTATTTGTGGTATCGCTGAATTGCAATTATCTTGACACTTTACTAAAGACTGCCCTCCCCCAAAAAACTCAGATAGTGTCGTACCTCATTTTTAAGGGTAGGACAGACTACAGGACACTATATCAAGTGTATCATATTTAAAGACTTAAAACAATATTCGAAATGTAGTCAACCCCTTCTTTGTCTAAGTCAGGATACATCGGAAGATAACAACCGCTTAATGAAAACTCGTAAGCTCTAAGATTCTGATATTCTCCTTTGTATGGCGGTTGCATAGACATCGGCTTAAAGAACAGCCTTGATTCAATTCCATTTTCTTGCAGATGAACCATTAATTTATCCCTTTCAGGAACGACAATATCATACATCCAATTAACCGAACCTTCGGGGCGGGGGATTACCAATTCACCAAGTTTCTCATCATACCATTCGGCAACTTGTTTTCTCTTAGCTAGAATCTCGCCAATATTTTCAATCTGAGCTTTGGCTACTGCCGCCTGAAGATTGGTCATAACAAAGTTGTAGCTTAGTTTCTTGTGTAGAAAGGTATGATGAGGGTCAAAAGCCATTCGATTTAAATGTTTAAGTTGGTGATAAAGACGTTCATCATTTGTTGTTACAAACCCACCCTCACCAGAGGTTATTATCTTATTGGCAAATAACGAAAAACAACCCATATCACCCCAAGACCCAGCTTTCTTTCCTCCCATGCTTGCTCCGTGAGCTTCGGCTGCGTCTTCAATAACGTAAAGTCCATAATCATGTGCCAATTCTTTAATCTTATTCATATTCGCCATTCTGCCGTAAATATGAACTGGTATTATTGCCTTAGTCTTGGAAGTTATCTTTTCCTCAATCTTACTAACATCAATATTTAAATCATCCCCGCAGTCCACAAATACAGGCGTGGCCCCGTGATAAGATACCGCAAAAGCAGTCGCTACCATTGTAAATTCAGGCACAATAACCTCATCTCCTGGTTTTAATCCAATCGCTCCCAGAGCCAACGTAAGAGCCGTAGTGCCTGATGTGGTGGCTACAGCGTACTTAGTGCCACAGTAGTCAGCCCATGCTCTCTCAGCATCTTCTACGAACGGGCCTTTCCAACTCAACCAGCCGTCCCGCACGGCTTCCGTTACATATTTTAATTCATTACCTTTTAAATACGGCTTAGATACTGGATATTTCATAAAAGTTTTTTAATTAATTCTTTAAATGTTATCTTAGGAATCCAACCCAAATCTTTGTTAATCTTTTCGGTGTCAGCTTTGTATTCAGTTGGCTTAAAAGGAGGATTGTAATCATCATTATCTAGTACCTTAAAAGGAATTCCGACTTGTTCGCATACCTCTTTGATGTATTCTCCCACCGTGTGCCATTCTCCCGTCCCTACTGTATAGTCACCGGGTTCTTCTAGTTGCATAATTTGCCAGGCCATTTCCATAAATTCGGGGGCGTAACCAATATCTACCCTAAAGTCCAAATTAGACATATTAATTGCATCTTGTTTTCCTTCTTTAACCAATTTGGCCTGTCTGATAATCTTCTGTAACAGATAATCTTTACCTCTTCTTTCAGACTCGTGAGTTGTAAAAGTAGCAGTTGATATAAATATACCAAATTGTTCACGGTAATATTTGGCCAAATAATAAGCCAAAACTTTTCCGCAAGAATATGGACTTTGGGGATTGAAATCCATACCTATCTTTTGGGGTGCAGACCTATCTGCAAACATTGTTATTGATAACGGTTGAAATACTTTAGCTTTGGGACAAGTTGTTCTGACGATTTCAAATATCTTTCCAGGTGCAGTTCCTGTAATATCGTACGAATAATTAGGAACATCATAACTCCAACCTATATGGTCTTGGTCAGCTTCATGATATATCTCATCGGGCATGACTTTTTGTATTATATTTCTAAGACCTACCGGATCAGATAAATCACCCGAATGAATCTTAATCTTGTCGAGTAGGTGTTCTATTCTATACAGATTATCAACCGAAGATCGTCTAACTACGCCATGAACTTCATATCCTTTAGATAAGAGAAGTTCAGCTAAATACGAACCATCCTGTCCGGTGATACCCGTAATTAATGCTTTACTCATTATAGTTATTTAGAAACTCTAAAAATTCCTCGCTCATTTTTAACTGACGTTCTGCTTGTCTTATCTGTTGTTGAATTTTGCCTCTAGTTAAATCATTATCTTCAGAAGCAAAACTTCTCCTAGTCAAAAAACTTTCTATTATTTTAAATCGTTCCAACATTTCTTTTGATCCCTCCATCTTAGTTTTTTCTTCTTCAATTAATTTTTCTTTTGTTTTTTTCATATAATTTCCAGTTCGGGAGTGGTAAAGATAAACTTACCACCAGCACTTAACCATTCCGCTTCTCGTTTAATAAAACTCTCCTTAAAAGCATAGGGTAGGACTAATAAGTATTCAGCTTTTTCTTTTGCTTCCGCCTCGCTTACTATTGGAATTTCCGACCCTACTGTTAACTTCCCGATTTTGTCAGGATGTATTTCAGCAATTCCTTTTATTTTAATGTCGTACCACTGCAGAATGGTGTTACCTTTTGTTGACGCCCCATACCCATATATTACCTTATTTTCAATGAATTTACTAACTTTTTCTCGGTTTTTACAAATTCTTTTGTAAAAGTCCATATAATCTTTTTTGGTTATTTTTTCAGGATGTTTTACCGAACCTTTTACAAAATGTCTGGCGTAAAGACGATAGCTTCCACCATTGATTGTGTTTTCCTCAACCCTAAATATCTCCAGGCCATTCTTTTCAAACAAAAACTTTAAAGAATCATAAGAATAAAACTCTAGGTGCTCATGGCAGATGTTACCGACATCATTCTTGTCGAGCATGGCTTTAGAAGTCATCATTTGAGCAATGAATAGTCCGTCATCTGCTAAGTGCTTTTTGACATTTCCAATGAACTTATTGGGGTCTTCGCTATCGTAAAACATTCCGATTGCTGTTATAACTTTTGGCTTTTCTCCGGGAAGACCATTCACATCTTCCCACATGTGGGTAGAGTAGCCATCTTTGCCGTTTCTACGAATTATTTTTTGAATCTTGTTCTCTAAGTTCTTTGCCGGTTCAATACCTAAACGATAAAATTCTTTTGGAACAAAACTTAATAAAGTCCCGTCATTAGCTCCGATGTCCAAGAAATAATCTCCAACCTTAGGTTTAGCTATCTCAACCGCTTTCTGAACGATGTCCCTTAAGTCATCAATTATTACCTGATTTAAAGCACTCTCGTACCAATAATTCCCCGAATAAAGTAACTCTTGCGGGGCAGTGTGTTTTAGTTGAACAAGGGTACAATTCTCGCAATAGACCAACGCTAAAGGAGCTTTGCCGATATTCTCACCTTTATTTTCCACGAATGTAGAGATGTACAATTCCCCAAGCGAAAATAACTTAGTCAATTCTTTCGACCCACAGACCCGACACTTAGATATTGTTGAGTAAATTTTCATACTTTGGTTTTAGTACATCCCAAGAATTCAGTATTGCCCAAGTCCGGCCATACTCGGAAAACTTAGATATGTCTTTATTGGCGAATTCATCTATTTTTTCAGCGATACTTTCAGTTGAAATCTTGGCTGCGTCAGTTTCCATTAGATTATGAGCCGCTTGAGTTCGATATATTTCTGTCGGTTTGAACATTAACTCTTTAGGAAAATAATCATTAAAAGGATAAATATCAGTCGTGATTACTCCCAACCCTGAAGCCATGGCCTCCACTATCGGCAAACATATTCCATTATAATCTTGCGGATAAACAAGCACATCTCCCTCACGCCACAGTTGCCAATAGTTTTTAAAATTAACTTGTATAAATTCCAGTCGTGAGTCATTTGGCAGATTGTACCCTGGCTTCCAACTAAAGACTTTAAACTTCACATCTGATTTTACTAAAGGAATTGCGTCTAGAAATAATTGAGTACCCTTTCTACCCGACATTCCCCCATGAGAAGCGGAATGTATAAACGTATGAGCTTTCTCTCGTTTCTTCCATATAAGACGATCTGTAGCTATGGGGACGGGCAGATATTCGACCCTAGTTCCGAAGTCCTTAAACACATCATAATCTAGCTTGCTTGGGCAGAGCAAAAGATCGGGGGTCAAGGGGAAACCTTTGCTCGGAGTCATTTCGTACATTGTCATCAAGGCCGTCTTAACTCCTTTCTTGCGAGCTTCCCTTATAATATCCCAGTCATAAAATGTCTCAAAAGATAAAATAACATCGGAGTCCGTGAGCCATTCTATATCTTCTTTAGAAATTCTACCCTCAACTTTTCTTGTGTTGTATTCTGAAAATCTTTCAGGGAATGTCTGGTTAACTTGATTCTGTACCAAGAGAACTTTATTAGGTTTTAGATTTCTGACAAATTCCCAACACAAAGTCGCCAGTCCCGAATTATCATATCTTGCTATTATTGCTAATTTAGCCATTTTCTAAACCCTTAATTCTTTCTCTATTAAGTCCTATTTCTAAGACTTCTTCAGCTCGTTTTTTATCGTAGGGGATACCCTCTAAAACAATATCCAACCATTTCCACCACTTGTCTTTGTCCGCATAAATTTCACCTCTCCAACCGCGTTGGTTTCCTATCCCTACGAAACAGTCCCAGATCGAACCGAGGTCTAAGAAAAAACTGCCTGGTATCTTATCGTGTACTTTTGAGATAAGTGGAGCGGCGGCAAAACCTGCAGCGAAGACATAGACAGCCGGTTTACCGTAATCTAAAATCTTTTGAGAATATTTATTAAGCCAATCTTCTTCCTCATAAATATCCAACTTAGGAATCTCTATGAAATGCTTATAGGGTAAGAAGTAATCAATATTCCTGACGAAACTGTTACTAACAAAAACCACATCCATTTCTCTTAATTGTTTAATCCATGGGCCGATACCTCCTCTAGAAGCCAATACGTCAGTTACTTCATCCCTCTCGTAGAACTCCATTTTTTGGTGGTCAACTCCGATATGTTCCATTAATAATTCCATTCGCTTTTTTCCATAAACCCAATCCTCCTCATACATTCCAAGAGGGATAGCCCTATAGTAATTCGGGGAATCAACCTTAAAAGCGTCTATTAAAGAGTTGCCGATATTCTCAGTGTAAAGCTGTCCTCCGCCCGTACGATTACCTATGCCGTTGTTTTCATTTAATCTAATGCGAGTTTTCTCCATAGCTAACCATTCAGCATCCGAAAAACCTGGAAACGAAAAGTATTCTTTATTCTTTAATTTGTTAATATAAAATTCTACTGGTTGTTCGTGTATAATCATAAATTTGCTTTAATTAATTCTAATTGTTTTTTAGTTAAATTCTCGTGGCAAGGAACGTATAATCCAGTATCCCCCACCAACTCAGACTTTGGAAAGTCGCCTTTTTCATAACCAAGATAAGTGTATGCTTTTTCTTGTGTCGGAATACATGAGAATATCTTTCGGGAATCTATACCCTTTTGAAACAACTCAACCATCTTACTGTCTCTATTAGAATAGAAGGCAGGAAACCCATGGGGAACTATATATTCTACAGCTTTTTCTTTTCCGCCTAAATAAAGATAATTCTCATGTCTTTTTTCCAAAGACCTCTCTATAGTCTTCATATTTTCAAGGCCAATCTTTGCACTCTCGGCACTCATTTTTCCATTAAAACCGATAACGTCAAACTTAAATTTCTCTAATGGATGTTCTGAACGTGAACCGTGATTTCTTAAGATTCTGGCCATATCTGCGTAGTCATCGTCATTCGTAACTATTGCTCCACCCTCTCCGGTACGAAGCGTATGGGTGTTATAAAAACTAAACGTCCCCATATCTGCTATAGTCCCGCAGTATTTACCACGCAGTTTTGAGCCAAATGCTTCGCATGCGTCCTCTATGACAGGAATATCCGTAGGAACTTCGGCTGGAACTCCAAGTAAGTGAACAGGAAAATAACAAAGATAGTCTTCTTTGAACTCAACCTCTTTGTCTATATCAAGGAATACCGGTTCAAGTCCATTATAAATAATTGAATTTATTTGAGCTATAAACGTAAGTGCCGGAACTAGAACTTTCTTTTTATCGGGGAATTTGTTTTTAAGAATTGCTAAAGCTATTGTGTCGGCCATCGTACCGGAAGATGTGCCGATAACATGCTTAACTCCCAAAAAATAAGCTAATTCTTTTTCAAAGTCTTCAACAATTCCCAAACCAGATTGTATGCCCATTCTTATCATAAAATTTCTTTTAATCTTTTATCTACTATTAAAGCGAATTTGTCAGCTGTCATATCCTCAACTAATATTTTGGCTTTTTTAGTATCAGTCTTAATTTCTCCATTATAAACCTTGACCAGCTTATCTTTAAAATCCTCAAAATCATCCCACTGGAAATATGCGATAGAATCTCCCAGATAATCTACAACACCCATATAGGGAGAATTAGAAGCAAGGATCGGCTTCTCCCATATCGCACCCTCAAACAAAAACATTCCGCCCGTGGACATTTCGTAGATGGGGGATACCATTATTTTCGCGTTGGCTAACAGTGGTCGGTATTCGTCCTCTGGTAGAGGGAAGTCAGGATTGGTCATCTTGTAGGGTGTACCCGTCTCTTTACAAGCCCTTTCAAACCAATCCATGTGTGGATCGGGGTTTATTCTTAATCCTTGAAAGGCATAATCGCCGGTGGCCGGAACGCTAAAAGGAACGGTAGGAAAATATGACTTCATAACCCTAGTATCCATATCCCAGACGTTCTGTATGCTCCTCCTGACCGCCTCAGACGGCACCCAGACCTCTAAACTCTCCTCGCAGAGCTTCTTGTAAGAATCATAGTCATATTCGTTAGGCCTCGGATTGTTTATGGCCCACGAGTACACATCCCAGTTATAATTTATCATCGGAATCTTTGGGAACATCTTACGGACTTTCCACGCGTCCCTCATCTTAATAATGGATTTAATGATAACCACATCACAATCTTTATCGCAGTCATTCTTCAAGATCGTATGCCCCAACTTCTCTAATTCGGTTATTAGTAAGTTCTGCCACCCATCCGTAGAAAAATGAGCTATTCGCATTTTGGATAGTTAAATGTTTTAAAATCTATATCATAAGCCTTATTCACGAATTCTATTTGTTCTTTGGTTAATTTCTTATGCTTCTTACCTTTGTTTAAATGAGGTAGTTCTTTTTTAATTCCCAATAAATTACAAATCTTTTTCCAATCTTCATCTATATTCTCAAACCTGCCAACAAAATCTACCGCTACCAAACCATGCACCTGAATAAATGAGAATTGAGTTTTAGTAGCAGAAGTATCCTCGTAGCCATTTAAAATTGAAGCATATCTGTCGTAAGGATTTCTAACGAAAGCAAATTTAAAATAATCAAGTAATTTAATGTGCTGATTAAGTTTGTAATAATCCAAATTCTGATGCGATGCTTTCTCGTCAAAAACACTGGCAATACTCGTTCCTCCCGTTTTGGGAATGTGTATAAAAACGAAATTGTCTTTTACAAAACTCATAAAATATTTACATTAATGGGTTCTTTTACTAACTTACCACCTCTTAATTTATCTCCATAAAAGATACAGGGCTTATCGGCGCAAAATATCTCTCCCGGAACTCTACGGCATAACACTCTCTCTCCTTCCCACGGATTCCAGCCGGGTCTTAGGTGTTCCAATAAATATTCTCTCCTTTGGATTGAAGCCTCAAACGATACCATATAGGGCTGATTAGGTTTATATCTCCATAATCCGTCTGATTTCTCAACTCTTTCGGGACTGTGATTCCCCATTAATGATACCCTGTCCGCCTTGCGTTTCTTGGCCTCGCCTATTAGATAATCAATTTGTTTAAGGTCTGCCGGTGCTGTTTGGTAAAAGTCCTCATGTAAAAGTATAAAATATTCATCGTTAATTTGATTCAGAAAATCAATTACCCCGTCAGACCATTTTTCTATAGGTGTCTTTGAAATATATGATGTAAATTCTCCGCCCCAATGTTTCTCAAATCTCTCGGCAAATTCTACGAGTAAATTCTCGTACTTCTCACATCCCAGAACATAAACTTTAGTATTTTTTAAATTCTCCAAATTNGTCATATTTTTCAGCGATACGATTCTTAGCTTCGGTTCTTTTATGAGTAAGGTCNCTAAGGAGTGTGTATAAAATCCCAACCTTAAAAAAATCATACTGATTAATTGCGTAAGTGATTACTTCCTCATAAAGAAACATCTCCTTGTTTAGCTCGTAAAGATTTTTAACCATTTGGTCATCAATATCCCCGATCTTCTTAATCAGTTCTTCGTATTGTTCTTCACAACCCCTAACTCCTCGTTCAATTTTGTATTTTAGGATGGTGGCCTTATCGACCATCTCCCATTTTTGCATTTTCATTTTTTTATTATTAAATCTACTTTACTTCCGTGTGGTTTAAATATTTCGTTTTCAGTGGCTATTTCTCCTTTAAGATTATAAATCCTGAACCCCGCTTTTCTAATGTCCATTATGAATATGTAGGGATTAATTCCGACATCTGCTCCCAGAACTGATGGCATAAACTCCATACACATCCCCTTTAATCTGTGCCTATATCTTCTGAACCCTTGCCATGCGTACCACTCTGCCAGTTCAATATCCATTTTAATAACAACCTTTCCCGTGAGATAGTTGCTCAATATCGTATCTAGGGTCGTGCAAAACATGGCTACTTTTTCAACCTTCTCCCCGTTGGGAGAGAATCTGTCATATAAAGAACTTTGAATATATGAATCCACGGGGATCGTCAGAACTTTTTGCATTTTGTTTTCATACAGTATTTTATTCAACACTATGCAGTCGGTATCTTTTAAGTTTTCTTTTAACTTCTCAAATGAATAAGGATTAGCTTCTATGGCAATGGCTACCCTCGGATTTTTTTCTTTAATCACCCGATAAGAAACTCTACCGATGTGCGCCCCACAATCTATGAAAATATCCTCTGAGGAAGTATTAGCAACACACCAGTCAGCTACAGGGTCTATATCTTTTGGATTTTGTGTTTCTTGGTTATCAAACATGGACTATGCAAATATCCCACTTGTAGTCATCTTGAAATAAATCATGCTTATTAAAAGGATGCCCGCTATAATCTACTATTCTAAAACCGTCGTTTTCTATTTCCTCAAAAAACTCCATTGGGTTTACTCCTGCTATATCCCTTAGCTTACTCGCCATGAACTCCATATTAATCGCTTTTATAAGATGCATGGATTCTTTCATGCCTTTCCACGCAAGTGGTTCTGAAAGTTCAATGTCCATTTTGATTACTATTGGGGATGTTATGTTGTGTTCCTTGACTAGACTATCTATGGTTATGGTCGGAGTCATAACGGGTTCTCCGCCGTAATAGAATGATCCATGTGCGGCCACACTCCCGCCTTGATAATAGTCCTCACCCACTTTGTCCAGTACCATTGCATTTATAACCGTGTAATTCTTAATTCCGTTTGTTATTAAATTCTCTTCCAGTGTTTTACAGGCGTACTTACTTGGCTCTATCATAAAAGATTCTTTGGGATTTGCTTTTAAAAGAGTTGGTACTGAAATAAATCCTACGTGTGCTCCGCAATCAATAAAGACATCATCTTTTCTAATAATCTTAGTTAGCCATTCGATAGTCTTGTTCCCATCTCCACTGGCTACATCGTCTTCTGGTTTGTGTTTAATATGCATTTTAATCTTTTGTCGTATGTGTACTCGGTACTACATAGGCTAAAGTTTTTTAACTTAATTTTTTCTCTCTCTTTTGGGTTTTCCACGTAGTAAATTATCTTTTCTTCTAGGTCTTTGAAATTTCCGAATTCATAGGTAATCATATCGGGAAATTCATCTTTAAGTCCGGGAATGTCGGGCATTATCAGAAACGCGCCCCGACCTATCATTTCGTAAACCCTATTAGACCAATAGTACGGAGAGTAAACAGAATCTCCAACCATAATGTCTATCGTAGCGATAACCTCGTTTAGATTACGACCATAGAACACACCGTTACCCGATCCTCCACCAACCCATTTAAATCTTGCCCCGAAAGTTCTTGTCAAGAATAAAAGTAGCTCCTCCCTATACGGCCAAAACCTTTGATTATTCTCTCCTACAAATCCGACACGTTTTTTTTTAACATTTCCTACCTCTGCGATATATGCTTCGGGTTTAAAAATCCCCTGCCGGACACAGACGTGGTTTATTACTGCCTCCTTCCACTCCTTATCTCTACCGCCATCGGTTGTAAAAACAGTATCTGCTCTAAATATTGGATTCTCTTGTATTAAATGCACCCTCTCATCTATGGCCCAAAATACGTTGGTCAGCCACGGGATAGTTTTAATTTCTTTCATAACCTTTTCCATACCTCCCAAGCAGTGGTCTTTCTCTCCTTTCCTGTAATTTCCGTAAATGTAATCTTTTCTTAATCGAGCCTCTTCGGTAAATAAAAGTTCTTTCCCTTTTATGGCTTCGAGCAACTGATCAACTGTAATGTTATCCTCGTGCTTTCTGGTAACTTCATGGCCAAATTCTTCTAGGGTCTTTGATATGTATTCTGCGTTAGGTGAATTGAAATTACCGAGATATAGGATTTTCATTAATAATTTTTATAAACTCCTTAGCCCTATGGGTCATGGTGTGGTTATTTTTCGTATACTCAAATCCTGCTTCTGAAATTGTGCGACGTAATTCAGGGTGTTCTAAATAATAATCAATCTTTTCTTTAAGTCCCTCATTATTAAAAATCGTGTAAGGTATAAAATGTTTGTACGGTTCATACTCTTTCTCAATGCCAGGAATTTTACTGAACATCAAAAATCCGCCCCTACCCAAGGTCTCGTAGATTCTATTACTCCAATAATAAGGTGCGAAAAACGAGTCTCCTACTACAATTTTGGCACTTGCGTATAGGGCATTTAATTCTTTACCTCTTACATGATTAGTATCTCTTTGCCCGAACCACCTAAATTTGTAATTCTTTGACAAAAAATCACACATTTTTCCTCTTGGAGAGTAAGAATAACCCCAGTGTCCTACGAAAACCACATCATAGTCGTATTTCTCGTTAAATTCACCTTTAAAAAGGTAATCATCGTTAATTCCTTGCCTCAAAAGATAATAATTCACTCCCCTACGCCTTAGATTATCTACATTTCCCCCATCCGGCCCAAAGACATAATCGCATTTAAATATGGGGTCTATCTTTATCAGGGTTTCTCTCGGAAGTCCCACGTAAAGATCAAACGTCCAACTCGCAGTTTTAATACCTCGTTTTTTAAGAACTTCTATCAACTCATCTCTTCTTTCCCCTATCTTCAATTTAGCCATTAAAACTAAGTCGGGTTTTTCCCTATCAACCATTTCAAGAAATTTATCAAAGTTAAAGTTTTCTTCGGGGACTCTAATGACTTGGACTCCGCAGTTTTCAAATCCCCTGGCATTTGATTCCTCATTCCAGCCTTTCGTGAATTCCCCAATCGTAATGATTTTTTCCATTGTTGTTGCTTGAGTATGCGCATTTTAGCACCCCAAGCCTTATTCTTTCTACCCATGAATTTCTGATTTATGATGAGCTAGTTTACCCTCGCTCTCCGCAACCAGACCGCACAAAGGACATTCAAGGGCATCTTCCACAATCAGTATGTCCGTGTTGGTTCTGGTTGGCGCTCCTTTAAGTTCAAGGTCAATTATTTTTATAAGTTCATACTTCTTTCTTTCAGATGCAATCTTCATGTAACGATTCCAGTGTCTTTCTGGCATATCGTCTATAGAGCCTCTTACCTTGTCAGGCCACGAGTCCCCTATTCTTTTATATTGTACGAATCTTTTTTCCATGTTTTTCTACATCCCTTACGACTCTCTGATGCATTTCATCTTCATCAAATTTTCGTATAAGATCGTTGGTTTTTTTTGTGTCATCTATTGAGTCGTAGAACTCTGTGCCCTTAAAAACGTGTTTCGGATCGTATTTTTTATACCTCTCCACTTTCTTTTTCCTATCCTCCGGTTTCATCAACCCATAATGCTTAAGTAGAAATGGGGCTTCTACTCCGTATTTGTAGACAATCCTAGGAGCAAGCCCACAATGAACGTTTTTCTTTTCAAAATGTAAATCTATTTCTTTGGTCTTCCGGTAGTTCCAAAATCGTATATTCCAAAAACTTCTGGTGTGGTTATAGTGTTCTTCGTCATTCCAAAGGTTTATAATCGCAAAAAAATACCCAAAAACATCGTTTCGGGCTAACTCTTGAGCTGCAATTTTTGTAAACCTTGAATCATATAACTCATCCGCATCTGATGCGAGTATCCAATCGGGCTGAAGTCTCCCGACTCTTTCAAGTAATCCCTGTTTAATACTGGGCTGATAAATCCCCCATTCTCTGTCATCTCTATAAAACCAGAATCCATATTTTTTAATAAGTTGTTCTGTTTTTTCATCGGTATTGTTCCCGCAGATGACCATGTCATCAACCAACTCTTTCCTTTGTTCAAGCACCGGGCGAAGCCTCTCCTCGCCCGGGCCTACAACCATAAACCCTACTATTTTCATTAAGTGTGAGCGGAAATTGTCCACGTCCATTTGTAATCCGTATTCGCAGCATCAACCCCGCCTTTACGATTAGTGTGCTTGTTATAATGGGTTTGAATATCTTTCTTAATCTCATCCAAATACTGAACCATCTCCTGACGGGTATCTACTGCCTGAACCGTGATAACTACTTTTTGCTTTGCCATAGTTACGACACTTTAATTTTTTAATCGACCTGTTTGCCTAAGCCATCTTAGGGCTTGGGGATCATTTTTAATATTGTGTTTCGGAAGCCGTCCTGCTCGTATCTCAGCTCTTATGGTTTCTTGTGTGTCATACTCTATTTTCCTAGACATCTTTTCGTTAACCTCTAATCTTTCTCTATCAAACATACCCCTAGCTAAAGCTCTCCTTAGTTTTTCTTTTCCAGCCTCGGGAACTTTTGGATTTCTTAAAGCTTCCTCTGCAATAGCTTTCTGCTCAGCGAACACATTGCTTTTAACGAATAATTTATTCAAGTCCTTTCTTTTGTGGGACTTAGCTTGAATTTGCTCCAATTTTTTCATTAATGATTTATCCATTTTTGGCATGGTACACAGCTTCGGCTCGGTTCTTGGCATACTGGAGACTTCTAGTATCTCTGGGCGGTATCTTGTCGGGGTTAGTTTTGGCAAATTCCAGTTCCTTTGCTTGTGCTTCCCGTATTTTATTCTTAGTCACTTCGCTGACATCTATCGGAAGACCGTTTTTGTCCTTCTCAATTTTTAATTCGGCTAGGGTTTTCTTTAATTCTACCATAAACCTACCATCAGACCAACCCACATATCTGTAAAGTCTTTTAGTTTTAAAGTAGTTATGGGCTTGACTTTCATCTTCTACGTCAAAATATAATTCGGTTAAAGTTCCGTCTTCTGTGTTTTTCCTTTGAAAAAAATATATTCTCATGTTGTTGGCTAATTGTCTTGGGCTTACCAATTAGCCGAGTAAGCCCAAGAACAACCTATGAGGCAATAAATGCGTTACTGCCGTCGATTCTGACTGCTGCTTCTTCTCTCAATTCCTTTACACCGTTGATCATGTCCATAACGGTCAAAACGCCGAGGTTCTCCAGCCAATTAGCTGATTGAACACGGATTCTGTTTCCGCCTGGGGTTTGGGTCGCAAAAGCAAATGTCGACTTATGGGCTAAAAGGTTCTTGCAAGCAAGGAGTGTGTTTACAACCTTTGAAGAGGTGTAAACAGGGATTCCGAACAATGCACCTTTTAACGAAGCCTGTTGGTTGGCGGTTACACCGAAGTTACCTGATGTAACGGGGGTGTTGCCCATCCAACCCGCCTGAGAAGCATCGTAATACTTCTGTATGGCGTGGATTTGTGTCCAATATGAATACGGATGAA
>C687J35021_10001005_pt1 | contig 21550 bp, 22 predicted proteins | sample RifCSPhighO2_12_FD_35021 | JGI IMG/M metagenome (IMG submission 35021)
CACCAGGCATGGGCTTGTTGTCACGCGTTATCATGACAGTCCGCCCGGGACGCTGCCTTATCTTTGCTGCTGCGTTCCTTACGCGGGTCAACGAATGCTCATGCTCGATGATGGGCTGCTGGACGCCGTCGCTGTCGATCATGTAGAGCGAGTATTTGTGCTCCCTCATCAGAGGCCACCAGCGTGCTGAAACTCTGAAGCGCTGCAGATTACGTTGCAGTTCATTTCGTTCTTGATGCACGTGGAACAGGTGCAACCTATGCCCGAGGCCAGGAACATCGGGCCCTCAACTGTGAGCATAACATGCATGCGATACGTCTTCTCGCCTCTCCGGAACGCAGACCCTAGATACAACGCTGGACCTGTATAGCTAACGTCCATGGGATTGTCATCAAACTGCGCCATCTGTGCAGCCTGCAACTCAACCAGGTCACCCTTCACCATCACCCAAGCTCCTCAACGGTTGAGATGACCTCATAGCCGATGTCGGACACATAGAGCTTTATCACTCGACCGTTGGTGCATAGCAGGTCACAGGCTGTCTCATATCCTCTCACGTCCACATAGAGGACGAGCGCAGGCTGGGATCGGAAAAGCTGAAAGTACTTGAGCGCTAGCAACGGCGTCACGTGTTCAAAACGGATGAGGTCTCCCACACGCATCATACCATCTCTTTGCCGGTGGCGACGACGTCAAAATCAAGATGTGTAATGTAGTTACGCCGCACAGCTCCATCCCCGTATAGCAGCGTACAGCCATCCCACGTCATGGCTCCTTGCTCATGCTTCCACGTGTTGAGACAAAGGGCAGTGTGCTGAAATGGATTGTGCGGAGCCCCTGGACCATACATGACAAACAAGAGCTTTATTAGGTCACCGGGCGCCATGACATAGGGAGCGGACACTGCTACTCCAGCGACGCGCTGATGAAGTCAAAGCTTGGAAGGATTGGCGTCCTGTCGCTTCTCAACTCAGCGAGCCCGCACTCAAGGGCAATGATTAGCTCATCCTTCAGCTTGATCGTCCTGTCCATCTCTTTCAGCAACTGCTCAGACAGAGTTATCCTCTTCTGGAGGTCGAAGATGTAGTGTTGTATCGCTAGCCCGCGCAGGTCTGTGGCAATGTCCTTCATACCACCATCCTAACACACAGTGCACATTCTGTGCACGGGCGTCCTGATGTGTTATACGCTACGCACCCGTCGAACCCCATCCATTGGCTCCCCTCTCTGTGGGCTCAGAGACGTCCGTCTGGACCACGCTAACACCGTCAGCGACTGTCAATGCAGGATACAGAAGCAGCTGTGCCACCCTATCACCCTTCCTCACCTCATGCTTGGGATGCTTGCCCAGGTTCAACAGCATTATCTCCAGCTCACCACGGTATGATGGGTCGATGATGCCTCCCACCGGAAAGATGCCCTGTGAGGCGAGGCTTGAACGACCCTCAACCTTGAGGAACGTGGAGACGTGCGCATACACACGATGTGGTGCAGGTCCCATCAGGGCGAGCGCCGGCGGGTCCGAGGCCAACGCGATGCCTGTGCGCACACGGGCTGTCTGGCCCATGTAGATGACAGCATCCTCAACAGCGTAGACGTCAAAGCCCACGTCACCCGACCTCTGTGTGGGAAGTGTAGCGTCGGGATGTAGGAGGTTGAACTGAAGCTTCATGTTAGATTCTCGCTAGTGATATCAACTGATATCAAAACTTAATATTCAAATATGGATAAAATCTCGCAGGGACAAAACATTCATAGCTCAGGTGTTTCAGGAGAAGTCAAAATAAAGACGCTCTTGAAAGAAGCTGGACTTTCTTTTGTACAAAAAAGACTTCTCAAAGAAGGCTGGGGTGGCAGAAATCGCACGTCCGATTGTTTTATTGAACAAAACAGCGTCCGAGTATGGGTTGAAATTAAAAATTACGGAGGAAACCCTACAAAGGGATATACAGGAGGAACGGCAAACAGCGAAAAGTATCCAGGATATGCATTTGAAATCGTTCATGGTTGTTATGATAAAATTATTGATGCCTTCGTTGTTTGTTTTTCATTTACATATCCAGCTGTTAACCATCCAAACGTTAATTCTGCTGTGCGACGTGAAATGCAAAAAGTAAAACGATTATGTGAACAGGTTAACTCCCATGAACAGAACATAAAAATGTTCGCATGTTATGATTTCGAGCTGGTAGAATTGCTTACGAACATCACCAGCTAACTAACAGTTCAGACACACTTTTTCGACCGCTAGCGCTTTGTGAGATTGCTCGAGGGGCCATTAGCGTATCAACATTAAACACATCATTGTCATATAATTCACGCGTCTGAGGTGTGTCACTATTTGATAACATTCCATTCACACCTCTTTCTTTCAGATTTAGACAAAGGTCTTTAAGTCTTATTTGCTCTGGCATCCCAAACTGAACACCATAACCGCTAAACCATTTCTCATCTGGCTTAAGAGGAACATACGGAGGGTCAAGATAGACGAAGTCGTCCTTTTTGGCTTCAGATAGCGCTTCCTCAAACCCGCAACATCTCAATTCAATGTTCTGTAAATAGTCTGCTGCGCTCTTCATCACACATTCATTGATGATGACGTCTGTTCCATGACCCCAGGGTGTGTTAAATCCAGTCTTTCCAGTTCTGTATAGTCCATTAAAACACGTCTTATTCAGGTATAAAAAACGCGCAGCACGAACAGACGGTGACAGAGATGAATATGAGCCAGCATCTCTGTCCATCTCTCTGACTGCGTAGAATGTCTCTTCATCGTTTTTCCACCCGCAAATATCTTTAAGCAATCCGTCAGAGTCATCACGTACGACTGAATAAAATTCAATCAATTCCTTGTTAACATCTGACGCTTGGGCATTTGCATGTTCTAAGGCAAACAACATCGCTCCTCCTCCTAGAAAGGGTTCGAAGTAGCGCCCAGAGAAAGAAGGAACGCGCGGAAGAAGATGCTTTAAAAGCCTTGACTTTCCTCCAGCCCATTTAATGATAGGTTTCACGCGACCTCTGGGCTCACGTCTCCAAGGATGTCCTCGACATCGTCAGCAATGCTCTTCATCTCAACGTAGCTGTCATCATCGATCTCTACGTGTGCCTGCTCAGTCATCTTCCTCACCATGTGTGTCTCGATCAGCGCATCAAGGTAGGGCTTGTATTCAGGGTCCTCAAGCACCTCTTCAAACTTCTGCTTGGTGAACTTCTTCTCGACAATGACCTCACCCGTCGATGGGTCGGTGACAACGAACGTCTTCCAACCTCCCGTTCCGTCGACAGACGCCTCAAGCTCCCTTCCCTTCATGACGATCCGCGTCGGATCGAGGGGCCTAAGGACATCGAACAGCTCCTCATGCTCCTTGATGCCCACGCCGAAGTGTATCTGGAACTCACACTTCCTGAACGGGGGTGAGACCTTGTTCTTGATCGTCTTAGCATTCACGTTGATGCCTATCGTCTCACCCTTTGCATTCTCAATCGGCTTGCCTGCGCCCAGCTTGATGCGGACAGAGGCATGGAAGGGAATGCTTTTTCCTCCACTCGGCACCTGGTTGTCACCGTACATCACTCCGATGGCTGTACGGGTCTGGTTGCAACAGACGAACGTAACCCTGTTGCTACCGACAACCTGCGTTATCTTCCTGAAGCCCTTTGACAGAGCACGAGCCTGGAGACCGATGCTGTCCTTGTCATAGTCACCTAAGATTTCAGCCTTGGGTGAGGTTGCAGCGACACTGTCCCAGATGATTGTCACAGGGACGTCCTTCTTTAATGAACGTGTCTTCAGGATGACGCTCTCAGCCAATGCAAAGACGTTCTCTGTGCATGTCGCTTCACAGTAGATGAAGCGCTCGCCGATATTCACGCCCAGAAGCTGCAGATTTTCTGGAGAAGAAGCGTTCTCGCTATCGATATAACAGACGATACCACCCATCTGCTGGGTATTCTTTGCTATCTGTGCAGCGATGTGTGACTTACCCAGCCCTGGGGGACCGAAAATCTCTATAATGCGTCCTTCTGGAAGTCCTCCATTCGGTCTGTTGGCAATGATGTAATCTAGCTGCCTACAACCCGTTGAAATCCAACGATGAACCTTCGTGGGAGCATCATCCTTCAAGAGGTTGTACGCGACCTTACCACCATCTCCGTGCTCCTTATTGAGGGCCTTAATCAGTTCATCTGTGAAGCTAACGATATTGTCAGCATCAGACGTTACATCTGTCACCTTCTTTGCTTTTGCCATGCTCTTTTCTCTCCCAAAGACAAGGGAATAGACCACCCGTCAAACGCCCAGATGTAAGCTCATCGGCCTCAGCTATGGGTGGTCCCCAAGGATTGTGATGGGGCAGGTCTCACCTGCGTACGTTCCCAAGCGACAGCTTTAAGCTGTCATCAGCCCTCTACAACCTCGCCCAGCTTCGCGAACACATCATCGATGCTAGAGTGCTCTTCGCTGCTGACGTCAGACGATGCATTCCTGCGCCCTCCGTTGTCCTTGCTGTCAAGCCCATCCCCGCTGTCGCCGTTGAGGTGCTCATTGAGACGCTTCTCAATCTCCTCAGCAGGCGTCTGCTGGTATATCTCATCGAGATCAGGCACGCCCTTGAGCCACTCCTTCATCTTCGCGGCAGGACCCAAAGGCGTCTGAGGGATGCGAGGCGCAACCGTAGTGTCGGCGAACTGCTTCCCGGGCTGCTGCTTGCAGACGACCTTGACGTCGCGCCCTTCCTTCGGGTCCGTGATGTCGCCAAAGTCACCCAGCATGTAGTTCAGCAGGCTCTCACAGATCTGCTTACCGAAGCTCCATAGCTTGACACCCTCATCCTCCTTCCCGCGGACAATGATGGGGGCGTAATATCGACGCTTCGGGTAATACTGCTTCGCGAGCTCCATAGCCTCAGGGCGACCGTCTGACCGAAGCTTGTTGATGAGCTCCTGGACAGGGTCCTTCTTCCCGAATTGGGAGGGGGCGAGGATAGCCCGACCGTTGCCGATGTTGTAGTAAAAACTTCTCTCACGAAACGGTTGCCCATTGTTGCCATCGGGCCACGGAAGAAACCTCACCTCATACTCATTTCCAGGCTCAGGACGCCACATCGAAGACTTCTTTCCCTGTCCAGACAGCTGCGCCACCTTCTCTCTAATCTTGTCAAAATCAATAGCCATTCTATTTCTCTCCTATCTTAGTCTTTCTTTCACTAGCTCTTCAAGCTTATCATTCTTACGTGCTAACTTCATCTCTTTATCTGTCAATCTCACAAGCCTTAATCCATTCTCCTCAAACCAGCTCTCTTGTTCACGATCCGTCTCAAACTTCTTCAAGATGACCCTGTCTTGCGGGCTCTTGAAGCTTGTCATCGACAACAAGATATCATACCACGCTCGCGTGCAGATGTTTATCGCCTACTTGGCTTCTTCGGCGACCGTCGCAGCCCCTTCCTACAGAACGGGCACAGCAAGACGTTGTCATACTCAGGAGCGCCCAAAATGACGTGGACGATCATGCACCATCCGTCAGCAGCCGGGCCGGCGAACGGGTCAGCGAGACGCCACGTGATGGCCCAGGACCCACTGTCACAGCATGTTGCGCGGATAGGAGGGTCAGCCACGTAGATAATTATGCTTGCGTGTTTGTGTTGAAAGAGTTCGTAGGGTTGGTCGTTGAAAGCTTTCAGGACCAGACGTATAGCGATGGAAGCGGAGAGTGGAGCGTGGGTGAAATCCTACGCTTTGTCATGCACAGACCCATCAGACACATCCTCATTAGGACGCTGTTACATAACTTTGAACCAGATCAGCTCGTAACAACAGACGAACCGTTTGAGTCACCTGAATTCATTGAGCGCGCAGAAGCAGCCGACCTCAGCTATCCCATCATAATAATCAGATACGATGACGGGCTATGGGTTGCAGACGGTCTGCATAGGCTTTGGAAGGCAAAATCGTTGGGACGAACAAACATAGCAGCGTTCGTGATGGACGCCCACGAGCTGCAAGACATTCCACAAGTGTCATAGCTTTCCTACGATTGCTCCATTTCCAAAACACTTTGCGTTAAGCTTAGCATTCTTCCTTCTTGCTCTGCGTGTCCTCTTCTTTTGGTTGCTCATGCCCAATGGAAGCGTGTAGCCTGAGATGGCACCACCGCCCACAGAGTTGAACTCATTCTTCTTGGGCTTGGTCGCGTCCTTCTCGTCGATGTCGTCAGGCTCCTTCAGGACCCTCTTCTTCTTGCCCGTCTCAATGACGAGCCTGATGAACCTCTCAAGCGTCTCTCTCTTCATGTTCCTGTCCGCTCCTTCCACGTGCACATGCTGCTTGCACATCCCTGCCACACACGCAAGGCATGTCTGCATCCCAAGCCTCATTGAGACTGGACTGCCCATGTTCCAGACCTCGACCCTATCGACGACCCACGACCCGCAAAGCGGGAGCTCCTTCTCATGCTGGCCCGGCGGAAGCATCGCAAGCGTGATGTGTCCCTTGAAGGACCCACATGGGTTGTCGCCGTATCTGTGTTCTACGGGAATGCCAGCTGTCTGTAAAGCTGCTTTAAGCGTGTGATGCAGGTTCTCTAGCGCAGGTGACACGACACATGCATGGAACACGCTGCTGCCCGCATTGTCAAAGTGTGACGTTCCCTGAACGCTGACATCAAAGGGCTGGATGTGGTCGAGGACGTCCAAGCATGCGTTTCGCATTGCCTGTGCCTGGAGGTCATCCAACTGGCCCACATAGAGCACCGTCACGTGCAGCGGACTGTCATCATGGCTCTGGTTCCGCACGACAGCGGGATAGGCTGCCTCCAGGCCCCTGACCACGCTAGGCGGGACTGGGATGAAGACGCCGTACGTATCAACTCTGTGGTCTGCCCCGTTCTCAGCCAACACTGCGTTGCTCACACGAATGAATGAACACGACAGACACGCGTTACCTCCGGGTTGCACGCTGAACCTGGGCTTCAGGAAGCTCTTGTGGTTCTTCTTGAACAGCTCCTCATACCATTCCTTGTCATCATCGTTCATGATAAGGTTCTGCATCAGCTCCGATGCATTGACGTCTGGTGATGCAGATGGGTCGCCGTCCGTCCAGATGGGAGGCATGCCCGTCCTGCGGTATGGGTGGTCCGTTCTGTGTGAGCCCGCTGAACCACCCGTGACGCCTCGACCTGAGGGCGCTGGAGCTGCCCTTTCCTGCGGAACTACGCGTGAGTGCGGAAGGGGACGAGCGCTTCTGGGATGCTTCGGCACATGACTAAGTATCTGTCTTGACAGGGGCTGTGAGAGCATCTATAAACGATGCGTGCGCCTCGTAGTCTGGCCTGCCTGCTAGATGCGTCGTGTATTCCCTGAAGCCCTCAAGGCACAGACGTAAGTCATCATTCGATGCGATCGATTCAGCCAGCGAGCCGAACGACCAAACATGACACCATTCACCTGATGGCAACCCCAGGTTTCTTGCGACGATAATGGGATGCGACGTTCTAGGAACAACGACATCACTCCCCGCGACAACCTTCACACCTCCAGGCACTGTGACAGTCACTCTCTTTCTGCCACGTGAGGCATGCCTCGCAAGCAATGAGAATAGCATGTGCCTGTAGACGCCTCGCATCAGCCAATCAGCTGACCATAGGTCGATGACTGGAAAGATATCGAGCTGGACAGACGTGTCAGACGGGCCCTCATACATCAGTGGGGAGACGGGCCATGCCACATGGACTGAGCTGCCACCCTTGACAGCACCATGGGGTCGAAGCTTCTCAAAAAGCTCATTCTTGAATGGCCTCACGCGAACGTCTTCATCTCTCTTTCTATCATCCACGACATCGGGTCGCATCACGATGACATCGATGTCATGCACGTCGCCTAAGCCATGCTTGTAGCTACCGACGAGCTCATAGTGGTGCACATCAAGCCCCTGCATGATGTCGAGCAGCTGGTCCTCGACGAACCTGATGGCCTCCTCACGTGTTAACGACGATGTGACGCCCTTGAACACGTTACCACCCATCAGCGAACCCCGCGGGCCCAGAGCCATACTTGAAGCATCCCAGGAGGCGATTGAGCGCCGAGAACGCGCCCACCAGCTTCCTGCGCTGTCCCATCCATGTGAAGACGATGCCCTCAGCGTTAGCTATCAGCCCTACATCCTGTAGCTTGCTCCTGGCCGACATCACATGCTGCAGCTGCTTCTCTGTCGCTACCAACCTGCGTGCTGGATCCTCAAGGGCGAGATCGAGCCTTGAGATGAACCCTCTCATCTCACTCCTGAACGCAGCATCATCGTGTCGTGAGAGGACGGGGGCATACGTCCGCAACGCAAGGGCTCCCAGACCCTGGAAGAACGCCTCGAGGTTGACGTTCGCAGCAGCGAGGATGCCAACACGTTCACGCTCCAGCCTCTTCAGGATCGCTCGGCAGCCCGATGGTAGCTCCTTCATGCCCACAGCAGACTTGTCACCCAATGCCAGCCTGCGCGCCACCATCGGTCGGAACGCGCCCAGCTCAGTGCATGCCCTGTCTCCCTTGATGGCGTTCAGGACGAGCCCGACCGTAACATCACCCATCGTGGCATCACGGCCGACACACGAGCGGGTGCACAGCAGGTCCAGCGCATGTTCAAGGGCCTGCGCCGCAGCATCATCACGACATGTAGGTTCAAGCCTGGGCGCACGAAGGATGCTGCATCCACGCGTGAGGCCCTGCGAAGCCAAGAGCTCAAGCCTAGAGCAGACATCATCGAAGGCTGCCCGTTGGGCATCATCGAGCGTGCTTATATCATCCACGCTGACAGCATCCAGCAGGCACAGGCTTCGTCCCCCGTACATGATGACGTTGCGACACTCTGGAAAGAGGACCTCAGAGCTGATCGCAAACCCACCCGATCGAAACAGGCCCTGCTTCTCTGCTGGCAGGACATACCTGAATGCGCTGTTCAGGATGCCGTGGACGAATGTGAACGCATCCCTCACGCTGGGGATGGCTGCATGCTTCTCAACGATCCCAGCACGGTCGAGACCTCCCAGGCTGACCAGGTGCTTTGAGCAGCCCTTCCCAAGGAACCGCACCTCATCATTGACGAGCGTGAATGTGAAGTTCTGGCCGTCGAGCTTCTCAACGACATCCTCCAGCTCACCGCGTGACACGGCCCTGATGAGCCCATAGAGCTCATGCACGGGCATCTCGTGGTCCTCATAGGGATGCAGAATGTGTGCCGCCATATGCTACATCATATCACGTTCCACTACGCGGTTGCACATGCATGCCGTGCTACGACTTGGGACTGTCATCATCAAGGAGCGTCTTCCTGCCCTTCTCACACTCAGCACTCCACCGGTCCGCAAAATGAATAAGCGTAGCAAGCCGCCCTTCGCGCATGCTATAGGGCTTATTCTCAGCTGCATACTGCCCATCGTTCAGCAAGATAGCGAGATATTCGTCCTCAGACAGCTTCACACCGAACTGGCTCATGACGAACAGACCGAGCTGTGCATTGGGCATCCTAATCGTCTCATCGACGGTGTATACCTGCCCACGCTTCCTGTGCCAGTCTGAGTCCTGGTAGACATAGTAGTCTCTATCAAGCGTCCCCACCTTCCCCCAGTCATGGAAGATTGCTGAGATGATGAGACTCTCCTTGGGCACGCGCACCCTCAATGCCGCCGCGAGGTCGATCGTTCGTGCGAGGACGCGGAGGCTGTGGTCAACGAGCCCTCCAGGGAACGCATTGTGGAACTCAAGCCTTGACGATGCGGGGGCGGTGGCCGCACGTTCACCCATGTGCGCCAGCATGTCATTCACGGGACCCTGACGGTCGCCCAACTCAGTACACCACTTCTCAAGCCTCTGCCAGTTCAACTCAATGCGTGCAAGCGATGCCTCATCCTTCCACGATGCCTCGAGCCTCGATAGCTCATTGTCAGTCAGCAACATAACATATCTCCTTCGTGCTCACGGGAAGCCTGCCCAGCGTCGGATCAGACGAGCATGCCTCCTCGAGGCGTCCCATGTGTTCCATGTCATCAGGATGCGCGTCGATGATGAGCGCGTCGTGGATGAAGAACAGCGGATGCATCCTCCATCCCATCATCCTCATGAGGTCAATTGCGCGGCCGAAGCCCAGCATCGCAGCATCAACAGCCGTCGATTGGGCAAACAGGTTCACGAGCTTTCTCTCTGCGCCCGCGTCAGGACGGATGGGCCTGCCGTATCCGTTCCTCAGGCAGCTGGCCTCCATCTGCTTCTCAAGGCGTTCTTCAAGCCCGTGCAGATCAAAGTATCTACGGATGCTCTCCATCAGGTCATACAGCTCAGACCCATGGACACCCACGAAGCGTTCAGCCGTGGCCTCCGACGCACCATAGAGGAGTGCAATCGTGGCACCCTTTATCCTGGAGCGCTGGACCCTGCCACCGAACGTCCTCTCATTGATGTCATCGTAGATGTCATCGGCTGCAGATTGTCCCGATGACAACAGCAGGACCCTGGGTTCAAGCGACTTGAAGTCAAGCATCATGACGTGCCCGGCCTCATAACGTGACATGATGATGTCCCTGCAGCGCTTGGGAAGCGTCAGGATGCGCGGGCCTGAGGAGACGGTGAGGCGTCCTGTCACAGTTGCCAGTTGGTCGTAGACGATGGGGTTGCACAGGCCAGACACATCAGGCTCAAACGACCAGAGCGCTGCCCTGTTCGTGGGGTTCAACTCATCGTCCATGTGCCTGCCCAACCTAGCACCATCGATGCAGGCACGCTCTAGTGCTCCCAAGCATCGTCTGGTGGCCTGGAACACGTCAAGGTAATAGGCAACACAACCCACATCCAAGACATTCCTGAGGCCATCCAGCATCCCCCGGGCTGAGGACGCAAGCGCCTGCGGGCCCAGCACATGACGCCAGGCGATGGGTCCCTCGTGGTTCAGGGCCTGGAACGCATGGCGGTGGCGCGCGAATGGATCGGGCACACTCAACCCAGAGAGCCTCATGAGCGCGTCGATGCTGAGAGGCGCAGCAGCGTCCCCGTAGACCCACGCATCGGTGGGCGCATCGGCCCTCCATGAATACCTCATCCTCGAGACGATGAGGATGAGGTGGTTGTCCTCACCCAGGATGTCACGGTGCAGGCAGACCATCATGCATCAGACGTCCCAATCAGCTCAAACCTTTCATGCCCGATGTCGTGGAATACCCTAAACACAGACACATCAGACGACAGAAGGATGTAGTTCGGATCACCCCGGTGGCATCGGCTCAGTCTATCATTGTTGACATAAACGCTCTGTGGATCGCTCCATGTGTTATCGCTGACATGCGGCATGACGTCCTTGCCTGGGTCGCGGTCGTGGATGACCAGACATGGTACATCATTAAACATCACAAGGTCACCGACAGAGAATGTCCGCATCATTCGATCCTCTGCTCCAGCCTCATCCATCGCCGGGCAATGTCGTAACCAACACGTAGGAAGCCTCCATCGTCCGCGAGGATGATGATGCAGTCAGGCAGCGTCCAGCTCCTTGATGAGTTGTATGGGATGACGTCGTAGCCAGGGTCATTGAGGCTGATAACGATGCCGATGTATCTCTTTTTCGCTCCACTGACGAATGACACAAGATCGCCAAGCCAAAACAACTTCTCTACATCATGTGTCATAGCTTCATACCCAACCCAACCCCGAACAGGAAGCCGGTGATGCCAGAGATGATGATGAACGACATGCACAACATATCACACATCCTCGATGTCCTGTGCGGATTGGATGATGTTGAGCTTGGTCCTGTCCAATGAGACACGCATTATGCTGCCGTCTGTGCCCAGCAAGATGTAGTTCGGCGCACCAGGGAAGCAATCATCATGTAACCAACTCGACGTCCAGGACTTGTAACCATCATATGGGACGACGCCGCAGCCTGGGTCAACCGTAGAGAGCACAAGGCATAAGCGTTTCAGACGCGAAATCTCAACAAGGTCGCCTGCATTGATTTCCATGCTGATATGACATGGTAAACCAAACATGGGAACGAATGCACATCATTGACCCTCTTCCAGTTTCGCTAGCTTTTGCAACGAGATGCCGACTTGGCCCACAAGTGACTCGTATCTTCCATACGCGTCTAATGGCACGAACTCTATCTTCGTCTCAAACTTTCCAGATGAAATCTCATGTGACATACGGTTGACGCCGTATATGTTGTCAACAGTTGTTCCTGTCTGAAAATCAATAAAGAACTGCTGCATGTAGTTTATCAGCGGACACCCGATCGTCGTCATCGACACACGGGCAGGCAGCGTCCTGAGCGGTAGATTACCTGCAGACAGGCCCGTCGGTTCCAAGGGTCCTGCATCACCCGCCCGGAGCATGTGCACGGTCGCAAGCAGCTGCTCCTGGATGGTCGCAAATGAGGCGTCCTTCACGCCCGTGTTGTTCGTCCCGTAGACGATCGTAGGCATGTTCCTCATGAAGAAGCGCTTAAGCGTTGTGACATCAACGTTCAGCTCATAGACGTGTGACTTCCTACCATTCCTGTCTGACTGGATGACAGACGTCAGGAGGCCGGCCTCCTTGGCCTTTGCGACGAACCTGTTGAACGTCTCCTTATGGTCGTTGTGGTCCTTCTGCGGGAGGTCACCCAGCGTCCGGAGGTCCTCCTCCCTGTTCGCAAGCAGCATCTGGCCCAGCGACTCGTAGGCTGAGGCCGTCCTGTCGATGAAGTGCAGCTTTAGGACTGTCTGTGAGGCCCGCTCCGATGTGGGCTGCCCCTCCGCCGCGGGCGCAAGCGGGACCGTCTCAATGAAGACGTCGAGCTGGGGCATCTTGAATACGCCATCCTGGATGCCCAGCTTCCCCAGTATCCTCTCTTCCTCGCTGCGCAGCTGCGTCTCTGTCAGCTTCTCACTCCTGGGTTTCGGCGGACCGCGGACGCCTCCCTCACCAATCTCGGTCCTGTATAACCTCCTCAGACCGTAGCTAAAGTTCGACATGTCATCGATGAAGTTGTTCGCGATGTATTGCATGAACTCACGCAGCGGTATGAGTTCGCCGCGGCGGGCGATTGTCAGGTCGGTGAAGGCCTTCTTAAGATCTTTGTAGTCGATTACAAACTCGGCGATGTTGAGGTCTGCTGCGGCACCCGCCTTCGGATTAAAGGGGTAGAACAGAAGCTGGACGTCGGCGTACTTTCCTGTGGACGCAAGCGGGACGCCCACGAACATGGACATGAGCCTTCCGAATGAGACGCCACCCTTGTTGGGCAACCCAATGGAACCACGCTCACCAAGGACATCCTTCAGCTTCTCCCTCGCGTTTCTCAGGAACGGGTCCTCATCCTTCGACGTCTTTCCAAGCGTCAACATCCTCTCCTGTATCTCATTCGTTACCTGGTTCCTGAACGTCTTCGCCTTCCCAGAGCTTCCCCTGGGCCCATAGAGGTCCTCGAGCTCCTTTCGTAGCGAAGCGACTGCCCCGTTGGCGTTGCGCGTCTTACGTAGAAATGTCGTCAGCTGTTCCTTCTGCTCCTTTGTCAATGTCAGCGATGAGCCCACATCCTCGGCTGCAGAGAAGAGCTGCTGCTCACCCCTGACCTCCTTTATCGCCTTTGTGTTCCGCTGCGAGAGCTTGAGCCTAACGTCTGCTATCTTCTTCTGCAGCTCCCTGACGGCCTTCGCGGCCTCAAGGGCCTGCCCGCCCTCAGCGAGACGGACAACGTTGATGTCAGAGCCTCCCTTTGTGAACAGCTTCAGCTTCAGCTTCACCTCACCCGTGCGTGTGAACGTATAGGATGCGTTTACGATACCATACTTCTCACGCGAACGCATGCCGTTCAACAGGACCCCGAAGACGTTGTCACTCGTGTTGTCAGGGTGGCTCCACCCGTACTCAATGTATAGCTCAGTGTTGCTGTAGAGGTCGGGCCTGATGAAGTCAGCTATCTCTGTCAGCCTCGATCTGTCATGGAGCGTGATGTCGAGGTTCGCCGAGCGGTATGCGAAGAAGCCCACCTGAGGCGTTATCTCGACCTCGAACCTGTCTATCGACATGAGAGGCCTGAACCTATCGAGGATGGGCTGGGCCCTGTCTGAGTCGATCAACGTGTCGGGATCGACAAGCGTCTGCGGGCTCGTGAACAGCTCCATGCCCGACAGCGAGGCAACGCTCTCCTTCTCACCCTGAGGCTGGCCCAGGGCTATAACCATCCGGCCGTCGGTCGTCTCACTGTTCACCTTCGCGCTCCCACGTAGGAAGCGCAGAAGCGATGGGCCCTGCAGCCTCCCGTCCTTGTTCATGGGTGGCCTGCCCGTCTGCACCTCGATCGTGAGGTATGGCACGCACCGCGACAGCTCAATCGTTGGGATGGTGTTCAGGAGCAATGAGACAGCGCTGACATCACGCCCGGCGGGCGTTATCCTGATCGTGTTGACCTTCAGGATCGACAGGCCCTTGGACCTCCCCTGCCCCACAAGCCTCGACATCTCGTTGTCCTTCTGGTATGTGTTGCCGTCAACGTATATCTCAAGCAGCTTCTCATACTTCTTGGCTGCATCAGGCGAGGCGCCCGCGATGAACTCGCTTATCCTTGATGCAAGCTCCTTCGACGTTAGGGCACCGTCGACGGTGCTGATGACGTCTGCCGCTATCCTTCCCTCAACTGTGGACTCTGTCGCAGCTCCCGTGTCTATGGGCTCAAGCTGGACGATGCCTTCCCTTGATGACGTCTCAAAGTGCTTCTCAAGCGCCCGGACGGCACGTTGTAGCTTGTCGTTTGCCATCAGCCTATGATGTCATTGACCTGGCTCAGGTCAGTCGGGATGAGGAGCCTCGTCCCAGGCGGGACCTGCAGCGCCCAACCTATGCCTGAGGCTGCTGCGATTATCCACCAGTTCCTGCTGTCGCCGTAGAGTTGACCCGCGAGGACATCAAGCCTCTCGCGGCCCTGGAGCACACGCTCCTCAACTGCGATGGCGCCTACGTCAACAGCACGCTTCAATGTCACTGCAGCCGTTGATGTTCCGTACTGCGAGCCTCCCCTGATGATGGGTGAACGTGCATACCTGTCTATCGCCATCCCTATGTTACCTCTTCTTCAGGTTGCTAAGCACGCGCCTGTGTGTGTCCCTGTATAGCTCATCACTCTTTCCATCATCGTACGGGTCACGACCGACAGAGCGGACCTGTTCTCCCACGTTGTAGATGGGTGCCCTGTTAAAGCCGTCTGCGTCCAGGCCGGGAGCAATGTCGTGCATTGGATCAAACGTCAATGAGACTGTGCAGTATTGCGGCGCTCGACGGCCGATCGTCGTCTCCCACCTGGGCGCCTGCCAGTCGAAGTCCATGGACGTTATGACACCCGCGAGGCCGCGGCCCCTGACGCTCTCAAACGATCTGACGACCGCATTCGACGTCTCTGGGTCTGCATCTGACTTGAAGAATTCCGCGACAGTCTTTGTCTCATTCTCATCAGCTTCTTCATTTACGAGTGCCTTTATGGCTTCAGGATCGGGCATTAAATCATCATGCACAACAACATACGGTCCTGGTTCAACACCATCCATGGGTTCAACGAACTCAATTTCATATTGCGTTCCAAAACGGTCACGCAGACCAACAGTTCGCTTCAAAATCTTAACAAGCTCATGAGTTGTAGTCTTAAGACGCCTGCCCTCAGTAAGCACAGACGCAAGCATTTCAACTGGCTTTAAGATTGCGGTCTCACTCTCTGGATATCCATCACCAGGATGATGAAATGCTGGATCGTTTTGTCTAGCACGAAGTATCTCATTAAATTTCTCAAGTCTTTTACGTTGACGTTGGGCTTGTGTTCCTAAACCCAGAAAACCCTCAGTTCCAAGCCCAAACAGTCTCGCAAGCGCGAACTTTGAATAGTTGCTTCTGAACACATCACCAAGCCTCAACCTTATCACGGGAGATGACGTGGGCACCTGAGAGAAGGGCTGGATGAATGCGTTGTCTCCCACCTCAAGCCGGCGGCCCTTTGACCATTGCGGGTAGAGAAGCGTAACGAGCTTGTTTATCTTCCACCACATCACGTCGAAGTCCTCTTCATTCGTGGAGACGATGTTGAACGTGATGCCTATTGAGCGCTCAGTGTCACCGTAGATGGAGACAGGATCAACGCGACCGTAATACTTGTCCTTGCTATATGTTGCGCTGAACTTATCACTGACAGCTGATAGGAACGCGTGGAATGAAATAATCTCATTCGTCCTGAGATCGTGAAAGTAGAACGGGACGTACTCACTGTCTAACGCATCCTCAACTGACTTCACAACCTCCTGGCTCAGCCTGCCCCCTGCCTCGTCCGTCAGGCGCCCTATGTCATCTTGGGACCTGCGGACAGTTCCTGCCAACCCAGGAAACGTTCCCGCTGCATTCACAATGCTATCGGGAAGCACGTAGAGCGACGGTGTCGTTGCCCCTGCCCAGGCCAACGTGGACCTGCTTGCGTCGATGCGGCTCTTCATCACACGCGAGGCTGGATTGTATCGCAGCTGGTCTATGAACGATGCGTTCGCCGGGATGGGCCCAGACGAGGGTGCCATCCCAAGCTCCTCAAGCGTCAGGAGCTGGTCACCGATCATCGTCGTCATGTTGATGAAGCCTATGAGCTTTGAGCCCCTGAGTATGTCAACTATGCCCAGGAGCGCTTGAAGCGCGCTTATCGGATTGGGGTTCTTCGAGAAGGCGTCTGTTATCGCCTGGATGGCTGTCGCTGAGCTCCTGACTATCGACCTCACGAGGACAGCGTAGTATCCAGGCGACGTGACAACACGTAGGAAGTCCGTCCCATCGAACCCAAAGAACGCATCGATGCCCTTGTCGAAGGCTGCATCGAAGTCATGCCTCGTCGCCGTCACACCGAAGGCTGANGCTGCGAACCTCTCACCCTCACCCACGCGTCTTGAATGGCCCATGGTCCTTGGCGTCCTGTCCTGCCCAGGCAACGGGAGGCTGTTCGCCCCAGGTCCTATGGGAGGCATGGGAGGGTTCATCAGGAACGTCAGGCCCTCAAGCACAACACGCAATGCAACAACGAGCGCTGCACCAAGCGCGACCATGCCGACAGGAGCAAAGCCCGCAAAGGGCTCTAGGAAGCTGTTCAAGTTACCGTATGAGCCCTCACCACTATCCAGCGCGAGATCGCTGTCTGTCTTGAAGCCGTCCCTGATGCCCCTGGGCCTTCCCTGTTCCTCAGACAGGCTGGAGGCATACATCGACGTCCTGTCAACGCGTCCTGCAGCCAGCTGCGCCTGCCCAGGGACAAGCGCCCCAGCGCCCACCGCAAAACTTGTCGGGTCACCGTCCTTGCCGATGAACTCACCCGTCGCGCGGAGCATCAATGCGAGGCCCACACGCTTCATCTGTTCATACGTGACGTTGGCATCTCCATCATCATGTGCACCGAGGTGTGACTGTCCCGTGCCTATCGACCGCTGATCGATCGTGCTCGACGTCGTGCCCATCTCGATGAATGGCGTCTTTCCAGGCGTTGGATTGAAGCGGTTGCGCTGCAGGACAGTCGATATCTTCCTCTGCATCCAGGACGCGTCAGGAGGGACCTCGGACGTCGCTGCGCCTCCTGTCGAAATCTTCGTCCCGTCACGCTTTGTGAATGAGTTGCTTGGGTTGGCGACTATCGTCCGCAGCAGCTCATGCGTCCCGACGTTCGGGTCCCTTATCGCCCTGATGGTCTCATCGTCGAATGTCCGACCCACAATGTCAAGCTCAGCCAGTATCTCGCCTAGGACATAGATGTCTGCGACATCTGATGAGGGCGTGACGAGGGGCGCAGGGTTGCCGAGGTCATCACGCAGTGAGACGATGCTTGGCTCACCCTCAAACTTGGGCCCGTATGCATTCCACGTCGCTGGGTTCTCACGTGTGATATGCTTGAGCATCCTGGAGACCGCCTCAAGCGTGAGGGGCGCTGGGGATGCATCAGGCAGGGAGGGCGCATCGGCATCAAGCCGCGGGATGTCATCACCATCACGCAGCGTCTGGCCCGGACCTGAGCCCTTGACCACGACGACGTGCTTCTTATCCCTCTCGTCAGCCATCGTTCACATTACCCTTTGACGCATCATCCGCTGGGACGTCAGGGAAGCTCTTTGCGAGCTCTGTTATGAACGTCCTGACGACGAGCTCTATGCTGCGGGCGACGTCATCATCGACGGCTGAGACTATGCTCTTATACTTCTCATCATCATGCACGCGCTGGAGCAGCTCTTCTGTTATAGACATCATCCCCTCTTGCTCGATTGCTTCGTGATGATGTTCTGCTCGCTGAGGACCTTCGCAAGCTTCTCAGCCTCCATCGTCACATCGAGGTTGATAACGATGTTCAGCTTGTCGTGCTTGATCGTGAAGTTCTCCTTCTTCACGCCTATCCTGTCAGCCAGCGCCTCCAGGCGTGCCTCAAGGTTGATGGGCGGAAGCCGTGAGAGACTGTCATTTATCGCGTTCGCCTCATCAACCATCTGCTGGATCGCCTGCACTGCAGGCATGCTTGCCCCGGGGACGAGGGGACCAACGAACATGCTTGCGGCCTCATCGTTGAACCTGTTCATCCTCTGCGCTGCCACAAGGGCGCTCTCAATGAGCACGTCCATCCGCTTTATCCCCTGCGTCGCAGAGTCGAATGTTGAGGCATCACCCAGGCCAACTGCGAGGTTCGACGCAAGCGTGCTGACGTGGGCAATGCTGCCCTCATTGAAGACGGACGCGATGCGTTCAACGATGTTACCCACCAGCGTCCCTGAGAACCCTTCAACGCCCTTCCCAAGCCCGACGAATGACATCGACATGTCAACGAGCGACTTCATCATGTTGACCATCGATGAGATGACGCCTATCTTCTGCTGCGCCTTGGGCACATCGCCCACTGGGATCGAGACAAGCTTCTCAATCACGGGACCCATACGTTTGTCCATGACGTCGAAGAGGTCGTTCATGAACCCTATGATGGGAACTAGCTTGTCGCTCATGGTCAGCGCATTTTCATCGAACGCCTTCTCCCAGATGCTTGTCTCAGGGAGGCCGTCGATGACAGCAGCCATCGCGCTCGCGAATGAACCCACGCTTGACACGACGCCGGCCACGACCTGGACAGCCTCAAGCTGCTCCTTCTTTCCCGACAGCTCCTTCCCTATGTCGATGAGCCGGTTGATGACAGCGACGAACCCACCTGACAACATCGAGTCAACGAGACCTCTCATGGCCTTGATGTTCCCCTCGAACGTCCCCTTGTCGAACCACCCGGGCGTAGCAGCCTTCGCTATCGACGCCATATTGGCCGCAAAGTGGTTCACAGCGTTCATCACGCCTATGACGGCGTCCGCGACTGTCTTGAACTGTCTCGGGTTCGGGATGTCGATCGACGCGATCATCTTTATCGCGGGAATGGCTGCGCCCACAAGGGCTGTTGCGAAGACTGACAGACCTGCTATTCCCGCTGTTGCCAACGCAGCGATGGGGGCAGCCCATGGACCCGCGAGGAGGGCGCCCACGCCCAGGACGACTGGTATCGCAAGGGCGACGGTCGCAAAGAGACCCGCGATGGCTGCGACAGCGACGCCGAACTTCACAAGCGTTGACGTCGCCGGAACGCCTCCCACGGCCTCAAGGGCTGCAAGCATGCCCATAGTCGCAATCACACCGGCGCCGAGGGCCGTTATGCCTAGGGCCAACATAGCTGCACCCTTCAGGATGACGGACCATGGGATGCCCTTGATCGCACTCGCAAACTTGCCCATCCCAGATGCAGTTCCTGTAGCTGAGTCGAGAACCTTTGAGACCTTCCCAGCAGGGACAGCACCTGGAAGCTTATCGATCACCTTCGACATTATCGAGGCGATGCCGCCCACAAGCTTCATCGACGTCATCGCAATGAACGACTTGATGACAGCAGAGCCCACTATCCCAGCCGCCAACCATCCGAGGATCGTCCAGCCATATTCCTTCACGTGAGGGCCCAGCTTCAGCCAGGCACTCTCTATGGCTGTCTCAATCAGAAGGACGAACGCATCCCTGACGACGGGCCATGCATCACTTAATGCATCGACGATCGGGTTCACGATGTTCGCTGCGAAGCCTGTTCCTGGGACACGTGGGAGGGCACCTCCCTTCATGAAACCAACAAGGATATCAACACCCTCCTCAATGCCTTCAGCTATCAGGCCCACCATCGATGCAACCGTCGCGCCAATCGCTCTGGTGAACTCATCAACGCCCTCGAGCATCTTCCTGCCCTCAGGTGTATCAGGCATGAGATGATTGAAGAATGAGTCCTGCAGCAACGTCATCAATGACGATAATGACATTGGACTTGTCCCACCAAGATGCTCACCGAACAGCTTGAAGTCCTTCTTTACGCTCTCAAGGAACGCTGAGAATGGTCGAAGCTTTCCCTTCGCGTCCTCTCCTATGCTCAAGAAATTGCTTAGTCCAACAAGCACCTTCTCCATGCCCGGGAACGCCTTCACGAAGGCCTCTCCCACCTGCATGCCCATGCGGTACGTCGCAGCAAGCGCCCTGTTTAGCTTCGTGAGCATGCCCCTGAACTGCTCCTGCGCAAGCATCCCACGCGTGAAGCCGTCGGCAAAGGCGCCCAGGAAGCTCTTGAACTTCCCAAGGGGCTTGATGGCACGCTCAATCTGGTCGGCCATCTTCTGGATGGCTTCTGCGGTCGATAGCTGGCGTTTCTCCGTCAGCCTGCCCTGCTTGTCGAGGTCCTGCATCGAGACGCCCATGTTCTTCTGCGAGAACGCGGCGCGTGCAGCCTCCTCAGAGAGGCCAGTTGTCTGGGATAGAAGCTTCAGCTCCTGACGTGTTAGTTGCTCAGCAGACTTGCCAGCAGAGAAGAAAGCCCTGCGCAGCTCATCGACCCTGTCTGCAGGGCTCTCGGCCCGCATCAGCTTCACAGCGTCCGTCTGGGCCCCGAAGGCCTGGGACAGCATGGCTGCAGAGATGGCTGCATCCTCAAACGTGTCGAACTTATCGATGACGCCCAACAGCTCCTTCGTGTCGATCGCCAGCTTCTTTGCGTAGACGGATATCTTTGCGAGCTCCTTCGGTCCCATGTTCCCGAAGTGCTGGACGTCCTTGACCATCTCCCCCATGTCACGCGAGATCGTCTTCGCAGAGATGCCAAACGTGTCGCCGAACGACTCAGCATACTTCGTCATCTCACCTAGCTCATGGCCCAGGGGCCTGCCCATTGCCTTCGCCCGACGGGCCAACGAGCCCATGTGCTCACCCGTGATGCCGAGGCCGCGCTGCATCAGGAGAAGCTCACCGCCGTGCAGCTGGAATTCCTCACGGAGCGCCTCGAAGGCTGAGCCCATCTCTGTCGCGACCTTGTTGACGTGTTGGATGACCTCGTCCATCGAGCCGAACACGCGGAACGCGCCCAGTCCAAGGTGCTCAAAGCCCTTTCCCACATCACGTGCCATCCGCATGACGGCGCCACCCGCGTTTGTCGCCAGGTCACCGAATTGCTGCCTGACCTCCTCGGTCGCACGTGCGAC
>C687J35021_10001006_pt1 | contig 21532 bp, 33 predicted proteins | sample RifCSPhighO2_12_FD_35021 | JGI IMG/M metagenome (IMG submission 35021)
TTCGTTATTTATTCTCCTTTAGTATCTGGTTCATCCAGATTTAGCTCTTTCTTATCGGTTTCTACTGGCTTGTTTTCGACTTTGTTCTTATCGGTGTTCTGGTCTTTCTTATCTTTATCTTTGTCTACTCCAGGCTCTCCGGCGTAGCCAGAGGCAAAGAATACTCTAAAGCCTAGCTTCCAACAGACGTCGGCTATGCGCTTGAGTAAGAATTCCATCGGCTCTTTGGTTGATTCTACTGTATTTCCGGCCGCCTTTGCAAGTCCGACTAGCATTGCCGGAAGCTGCGCGCCCATTTCTGCTAGAGCATTTACAGGATCAACACCAGCATTAGCCGTATCGTTAATATAAGACGCTAATACCATAGAGCAATACTCTTCAGGAGAGACCTGCTTCATAGGCGGCTTTCCTAAAGGACTGCCAAACGGCCTGCCGTCTGGTCCTAAAATTGGTGTATTAGCCATCTATTAGGCCTCCTTGTGGGCTCTGGTTTGATGAATAGCCAAGCCGCCAGCACTCTTACAAAGCCTGCCACAAGCTGGACAGGCTATTTCTGAGTCATTGACCCCCTCGAAAGGGGCCTCCAAACGCTCCAGGATCGTTTCAGGCGCGTTTTTTGAGGGTGGGTGGTGTCCGGAGTCGGCTAGGGTATCTAGCGCATCACCTGAGGCATCCTGGACGTTTTCCAGCAGTTCAGCTAATAGCTCTTCTGAGTCTCTAAGCCTCTCAACAAAGGCAGGTTCACTGGCATACTTTTTGCCATTAAATTCTATGCCTTTGGTTGGTAAGTTAATTACCGCTCCAGTATTGATACCGGCTCGTACGGCAGCAGCTATGTCGTCTATACCTACTCCAAAGTAGAAAGGAATTCTGACTTCTTGGCCCTCATTGACACAGAGAGAGGTCTTTTTGAGCTCTGCTTTCATCCAGAAGCCCAGGTCTTTCTTTGTGCCACTTTTTGTCATAGAGATCTTATCGGCGCGGCCTATTCTAACTACTGTAGAAGCATAATGTTTAAGGGCTAAACCTCCCGTAATGTCTAAAAAGGCGCCGCTATTGATATTAGAAGTTCTAACCTGAGCAAGCATTAGCACTGGAATTCTCTTGGCTTTAATGGACGAAGTAGCTCGTCTAAACCACTTAGATAATAGTCTAGCCATCGCCGCCATAGTATCTTCGTCTAGAGTTCTGTCTTTACCCGCTTTGTCTTGTAGTTCTCCTCTAGCAGATTTAGCAGTAATAGAATCTATTGCTAGGGCAGTAAAGAGGCCGCTCTTTACACCTGTCTCGGCTATAGTAAGAGCTTCTTCTAGGTCTGTAGCGCCCTGAATTACCGTAAGGTTATTCAGGTCAACACCTTGTACCTTAGCCCACTCTGGGTCAAAGCGCTCTTCTAGATCAAATAGAGCCGGCGCTAGTCCCGCTTCTTGCATGCTTCTAATGGCTCGTAACATGCAGCTAGACTTACCTGCTTTTTCTCCACCATAGAATATGGTGTAGCCGCCTCTGAGTATGCCTCGACAGAGCTTATCTAGTTCTGGTATACCGAAAGAGATAAACTCTGGTCTGACTTCTGGATCACTACCTAAGTAAATTCGCGCGCCCTTCAGAGTCTTATTAGCTTTAAGCTCTTTCATAAGAGCTTGTAGCTTATCTTTACTGGCTTCTACTGGATCTATATTCTCTTGTTCTTCTTCAGTCATAATGTTAGCAATATTCGTCATAGTCATTTTTGCGGTTTTGTTTATCTTCTAGCTGTTGCGCAGTATCTTTTAATACTCTAAGTAGTGACTCAAAGTCGCTCCAGCGCATTGTTACGTAAGTTCCTATATTGCAACGAGTTGCAACGATTGGCATACGGCCAGATAGCTTAGCAGCTTTCTCTGTTCTCTGTAATACAGCTTTGGCTATAGATACTGAATCGGTAGCGCGATCTTTGGCTTCGATTTCGTATGGACCTCCTTGTACATCTCCAGATTTCCATACAGATCCAGAGGCTTTAGTGCGTCTGGCATCTGGAAAGAACGCTAGAAGCGACTCTACTATCCAGTCTTCAAATTTAGTACCAGGATTCTTTGCCATTGCTATAAATAGTCTCCTTGTCTAGCTCAAAAGCTGCTTGCTTCTGGCCGTTTCTATATCCCTTGATGGCAGCAATAACACAGTCTATAATTACTAGTTCTATTACTGCCTTAAGGATGTTTTTGGCTAATATAGACAAGGGTTAGAAAGGCACGTCATCGTTAGCCCAGCCATTATCGCTGGTATCGTCTAGTACTGGCCGATTAACCGTAGGCTTCGTTGCTACAGCTTTCTCCGTTGAAGGCTTTTGTCCATTAACGGCAGTGCCAAGCTCACGCCACTGGAAGACCGTAATAGTCCAGAACGGCGTATTCTTGCCCTTGTATTCACTAATCGGTCTATTAAGAATAGCACTTCTGATGTCTAAGAGAGAGCCTTCTGATGGAGGATTTACTCCCTGAGGGATCTTGAGAGAAGCTCTTAGAGGAGCAAGCTCTTTGTCAGTTCCATGGCTGCTTTCATTGACTGAAGGAGCTTCAGCAAGCTCAACAGTGGCCCAAGTTCCAGCCTGATTGACTTGAACATTCGTGACGGTACAAACTACAGTAAGATTAGCGGTCGCTCCCTGCATACTTTTAATTACCTCTGGGGAATAGTGTTTTTGGTGGATCGCCGGCTACTATTATTCCCTCTTCTAGTGCCGGCCGTAACTGATTAAGGGCTAATTCTACACAATGTTGCTTATCACAGCAATAAAAGACATCATAGAGTATTTGAGAGTCTTCCCATCGCCAACCTGTTGGCTTGGCTACTCTTGTGGGAATATGATCAGTAGGCTCTTTACAAAAATCACAGATAGTATTGAACTGAACGGGCTGAACCTTCCCGTTGACTCTCATAAGTGTGCCCGGCCGCTTACCTTTATAGCCAGCTTCTCTTTCTCGTCTGAGCTTTCTTTTTCTACTGTTTTTGCTCATAAGTCTTTTGGCTGCTGCCTTCGAACATAATCTTCAAAGATACCAGCTGCAGTAGTTTCTGTGTTCAACACTACGAAATACAGTTCTAGATTATATCTTCGTTAATCGATACTTCTGACCGCCAATGACAACCGTCTCTTCATCACAGGATGGAGTGGGCTTCGACTGAGTCTGGTCTTTCCACTGTTGTTCAGTAAGATGGACATCATTCAGATACCAGTACTTATCACCGCTGGCATACTCAATAGCAGGACCATCTTCACGATGGAGCTTTCCATCGCGATACCAGTACTTACTCCCACCTACATGCTCAACAGCAGGGCCATCCTCTCGATGGAGCCTCCCGTTGCGATACCATTCCTTACCACCGCTGGCATACTCGATGGCAGGACCATCTTCACGATGGAGCTTTCCCTCTCGATACCAAAGCTTACCACCGTTGGCATACTCACAGGCAGGACCATCTTCACGATGGAGCTTGCCGCTCTCGAAGTCATACCACATTATGGATTTACTGTCTACTGTAACCTTATAGGTCTTCATGGTTTCACTCTTTCTGTTGGTTTACCGATGATCGCACAAAATTCTTATCTATTGTTTTTGCTCATAGATCTTCTGGAGATATCGGTATGTTCTTAGTCTTCCAGTCTTCGGGATATAAGTATATTACTTTACTTCCAAACTGACCAGATGGATGATTAAATACTAGTACAGGAAGCCAGTCTCCGAAAGGTCTGGGCTTTACAAGATATTCAAGAGATATCCAATGTAATTGGCCCAACCAGCCTTCGAGTAGTAACGCCTGTACTTCTGGTTGGTAGACTAGTTCTGTCTCTCTTACGTCGGTTAGTGTTTGTATAGCTCTTGTAGTTAACTTTGCCCAGACAGATCTATCAACTGCACAGGTATGGTCATAATCTACGAAATTATACCTAGGTATTAGTCGTCGCTGTGCGTAATCTTCGAAAGCACTAGCTATTGTTTGATATATGGTCACAAGGTTTCAATTTCAGTATATTATAGTTAGCTTGGCTGTTAAATTCTAATACGTCCCATAATTCTGGGTAGATAGCTATTAGAATTTCTGTGTTTTTATACGAGTTCTGTCTTCTACCGAATGCTACAAAGGGCAGTGGGTCTCCGAACGTCTCGGTTGGAAAGGATTGGCCAATGGGGACCGGTAAGTATTCGGCCATAAAGCCTTGAAGAATATATTTTTGTATGGTTTCGACATATACCAATGTTGTCTGTCTTATATCTGTAAATGATAAGGAGTCTTCTAGCTGTGATACTTCTTCTATTGCTGTGTTAGNAACGGCGCACACATTGCCATACTCATCTATATTATGAATATGGTTTTTAACTAAGTACTCGGCATAAGCTTCGGCTACCNTTTTCATACGAATGGTGACCTAACAAAGTTTTTATTTATAGGTAGGTCTCTCCATTCTGTAGTATCCCATTCTTCTGGATATAAATATAAAAGAAGCTCCGCGTACGAAGACTTACCTATTAGATCTGGATGTGTTCCTCTGGATGCAGAAGCTATAAGAATGGTAGGACCTGAATATGCTTTCATAGAAGAACAGGAGTACCTTGTATACATAACTACATAACATCCGTATAATAAAAATTCCTGAATGTGTGGATTGTTTACAAGATCGGTCGTTCTTATATCACCTATTCGGCTCGTATTTTCATTCCCCAGTTTGTTGTACTTTTCCCAAAGTAATGTGTCGATCGGACAGACTCTGTACGGCTGTTCTTTTCTATCTGGTCGATCTTTTACAGCTTGTTTAAATACTTCAGCTACAGTCATCGCAGTTTGGCATCTCCTCTCTCTTCTCGCATTGAAGACTGAATGAGTATGCCCAAGTGATCAGTAAATGTTCTTACGGCCGCACGCACCCAGTTGTACATTCTTCCTAGCTGTCTGAGTTCATACTCTACTCTATATAGATCAGTAGCATCGGCTTCGGCTTCGTGTTTAATATCAGCTTGGGTGTATTTTTCTGTGATAGTGCCGTCTCGTAGATTCTTTCGAATGTTCTTATAGCTCAGACTTCGACAGAGCTTTCTCTCTTGTTCGACATTGTCAGCATTAGACTCATACATAGCTGCTTGAGCTGCTAGATAGCAATTGAGCGCGGATAGATGCATCATATCTTCGCGCATCTGCTCTATGTCACCGAGAGTTACTTTTGGATACTCTTTGTTTTTACCGTCGTTCTTAGGATGATAGCTATAAATAATCTTTAGAGCGTTCTTAATATCTAAGAAATTAGCATTATTAAGATACTTACTCCAAGGACTTGTGCCTTTGATAATGCTCTTGAGAAGATCTAACTCAGCATAAAAGCCTAGTGTATGTGCAGCAACTTCTCCGCTTGGCGTATCTGTGAAAGCGGCACTTGGAGATAGACTAGAGCTCTTAGTGCTATCTTCTTGCCACGGAGCTTCTTTTGTTGTGTCTTGGTTTGGATCCATTGTATTGAATTTTCCCTTACTATAAAATCTACTAAGCTTAGATCAGGTCCCCACCATAGTTCCCAACTAGTTCTGCGCTTTACCTTATTGCAAACTTTCTCGAAAGGTGACCAGAGCGATAGAATGTCTGAATTAGATCTGACGACTTGTTCTGGTACCGAGAAGCCGCCGCACTCAGCAGAGTCGCCGACGCTCCATATCTTCCAACTGTCTTGTTTTAAGATAGAAGAACCGGTAGGTAGTATCGCCGGTCTAGTTGATCGAAAAGCGATTAGTGCTTCTGTTTTCGTACTAGATCTATCCGACGTAAGTTGCTTTTACTAGAGGTCTACCGTCAGGCGCCGCTCCTAGAGTACCTAGAGCAGTAACATAGCTTCCAGCACCGTGTTTTTCTGGTTGGAAGTCAGAAGGACAGGCGACTCGAACATAGTAGTAGCCAGCTTCGGCATCCTTGCCTGGCTTCATATAGCGTAGTCCAATCTTGGCGAACTGTGCGCCTTCACTATTACCTTTTACGCTATCAATTTTGCCGGAAAGCTTTACCGTCTCGTTCCAACCAGCTTCTATTAAGGACTCTACAGTACTTTGCGGTAGCTTGTGAACGTCGCTTTTCGAAGCAGATAGCCCATAAAAGGTCGTGCCGTCTTTCTCGTAGCTAGAAAAACGCGCATCTACCAAGGCATACTGGCCTTGTAGTTTTGGTAAGAACTCTATTTCTTTGCCTGTCTTTTTGACGCCTTTAACGTCAAACCAGGTGTTTAGACCTTTGTCGTTAGTGATTTTCATACCACAGCGCACCCAGGTATCCATGTCTTTAATCACTACGACTTCTATTTTGCCTAGTAAAGTAACGCTATTCATTTAATTCACTCTCCTCTTTTTTCTCTTCTGGAGTCTCTAGAAAGAACCTTCTTAGTCTTGTACACGCAGCAGTATAAACAATTAGTGCTACTATTGCAAATAGCATAGGCTGTAAAGCAAGTACAGTAGAAAACACTCCCAGTAAAGCAGTCTGAGCCACAAGTAAAGTAGCTACTAATCTGTTCCACTCTCTTGTTCGTAAGTCTTTATCTGGCATGTATTTAGTTCTTTCTGTTCTGATTTACCGCTTCGTCGACACACTCTATTAGTCTTTTAGCAGCGTTAGTCCAAGACAATGGAAAGTCTTTTCCTGTAAATACAACCGGAGGATCGTCTTTCAAAGCATCTTTCGCCGTTTGTATGAGCTCTGGCATTTGACAGTGCAACCACTTCTTGCCGACATAATATACACCAGGGTACCAGCGATCATGACCAACAATAGGCGCTGGTTCTGTTTTAACTAGTCTGAGTCGGTAAGAAGCTGCTTCCTCTCCAATAGCTTCTTTTAGTAGCTCGTATTGTCTTCGATGAGCATGTATATCTGAGGCAACTACAATGCATCCTTGGGCTAATGCTTCACTGAGTAATAAATTCCAGCCTTCCGCTGTACTAGAAGTAACAAATACATGAATAGTAGCTAAGAAAGCCATAACGCCTTCTTGAGAAGCTTCCCAAGGTAGTAATTGAACACCTGTTCGATCACAAACTGCCTGTATCTCTTGGATCTCTTGGGAATTATGCAATGGTGATGTTGCTAGTGCATAAGCTGTATCGTATTTTATCTTAGGTAACAACTCAAAGAATTGGTCATAGCCTTTTCTTGGTTCGTACTTGCCTGCAATTCCTATTGTTCTAAGCCTGCGCTTAAGTCCCATAAATAGTTCGCTGCTAGAACCTTGCTGTACCAGTGGAAAGCACGTTTCCGGCATGTCCGGATTTACCTTCATAATTTCTTCTTTTATGAAGCTATTGAGGCAGAACATTCGATGCTTTGGTGAAGGTAGTACAAGTGCTTTCTTCTCATCGTTTCTAAGAGGAAGCTCAAACGTAGGAACTAAAGCATTCCAAGGACAGCGTTCGATGAAAGCCGGCTGATCGACTACAACGTGATAAAAAGGATCTGCCCAGCCGGCTTTTTGTCCTGAAACCGTACAAGGCCGCCCTAGCTTTTTGACAGCATTGCCAAGATTAATAAGTCCATAACCTATTCCGGTAGTTCCGGTCGGACCGTGCAGTGCTATGCCTTGTTGGATTGGTGTTGACATTAGTTTTCTGCGATCATCTTCTCAAAAGTGCCGTTGTTTATCATAGCGCAGACTGCCGCGTGGCCTTTCTCAGCTTCATACCACGTGGTATATCTATTCTGGTGTATTTCCGATCCATAATCCTTTCCCTTGAAAACCATAGTTTCAAAAAGTAAAGGCGGTCCTGAAGTAGCATGATCTATTGCTAAAAATACTGTAGAGACCATAAACCTGCCAATAATGGTGCGGCCTACTGTTCTGGCCTCTATGTTTTGTATTGGTATGTCTTCCATTTTGCAAGGTTTGGGTTCTATTCCTTCTAAGTTATAGAAGAGAGGTCTAGTACTAGCTGCGGCTTTCGGCATGAAAAGCTAATCTCTTGAGAACAAAATAAGGAGCTTCTGAAGGATCGATAGTAGCTGGTAATTGTGTCGGCTTTATATTATGTCCATTTTCTGGAAAATAAGACCACCGTTGAAAAGATCCATCGCCTACTAGTTTCGCAGCCCATATTTCTTCCCATAGTCCAGTCTTGGCGTTCCACCAGCCTATTGTTCCTTCATTGGGATCGTAGGTAAACCTGGCTTTGTTATAGAACTGCTCGCTATTTTTATAAAGAACGGTTGCTCTGAGTCGAGTCAGTTCGACAAGCGCTTGAGTAGTACCGTTCAGGTATAAGTCTAAGCGCGGCGCTCTATCAAATGGACCGGTGCTGTACGGACTATCGTTAGGCATTTAGTCTAGTCCCAATCGGGCGGTACAGAAAGCCTTACTGGTTTGGCATCAGCAGGAAGAGCTTCTCCAAATAGCTTGCCCTTTGGATCACCAGGCATATCAGTCGCCAGAGCTAGCTCGGCACCATTAGGCCAAGAGAAGACCCGCTCACCAGCAAAACTAGCTGTAGGCACGCCGCCTACTGGTTCCTGGTCCATAAAGGCCGCCGCTTCCTTTACGAGACGCTGTTGGTGCTTCAGTCTCTGGGCATTACCGTCAAAGATCAAGAAGACCTTTGCGCCCCTCTTTAGCAGATCATAAATAGCTCTGGGAGAGGCTGTGTCTGCTTTCTTATCAGAGCGTTTGATCGATCTCATTCGTGCTATAAGCTTTTCATCCATGCCAGTGTCCTCGGCGCATACTTTTCTAAGATATCGTCTGAGATTCGCGCAGACTTACTCTTAGATAAGCTAGGCTTTATTTCTATATCTATTGGTAGAAGCATTTCGTTCGGTTTACCTGGATATAAAGTAAAGGGCATGCGCGCCTTTACAATGTCTACTACTGTATCTATTTCTTCGTACGGTGTCAAGAAGACTAGTTCGTCATGCACCTGCATGACAATAAAAGTCTTAAGCTCTTTCTCTAGAATATCTTGCTGGCAGTATTTGATTGCATATTTGACAACATCGGCGCCTGTTCCCTGGATATTAGTATTGGCTAGTTGCCTAAGTTCGGCTTCTTTGACGGCTCTATTATCAGTCTTCCATAGCTTTTCTGGATCACCGTACCGGCGTCTTCCAAAGTAGGTCTCGGCATATCCGTTGTTTAGGATGAAAGCGTACATATCATCCTTCCACTTCTTTAGTCCAGCATATGTAGTATCAAATGAGCGTAAAGTAGATTCAGCATCTCTTAAGGTCATCGAAAGCTTTTTTGCTAGTCCTTTGGGTGTTATGCCGAATATCGCTGAGTAATTGGTTGTTTTGGCTTGGTCGCGCTGCTTCTTTTCTGGTTCGGTATCTGGCGAAAGTTTAAATATACTTCGCGCAGTATGTTTATGAATGTCAAAGCTAGGGTCTCTAGCTCCTTTCAGAAGAAGTTCATCTTGTGATATAGAGGCTATGATTAAATACTCCATGGAGAAGTAATCGGAAGTTATGAAGACATAACCTTTGTCGGGGAGTATATTCTTCCTAACTTCAAGTGGCCCAAGGACTTTGGGAAACTGCTGGGCGTTTGGCTTCATAGAACTCATACGACCCGAACGAGCCCTTACTTGCCAGAAGGTAGGATGTATTCTAGACTTATAAGATAGATCTATTAGAGTATCTGTAAAAGAAGTATGAACTTTGTAGGCGTCTTTATAAGCTAGATAAGCTTTGACAAAGGGCGCTAGTTCTTTCTTTCTATCTTTTTCTAATAGATCAAAGTGAATCTCTATTTGCTTTCTATCGGTGGCGTCTTTGCCTTTTATTAGTGCAGGCTGTAATCCTAGCTTGTCATAGAGCATAGTCGTAACATGCTCTGTTTTGTTAGGATTAAACGGAAAGCCGGCGATTTTGCGCATCTTTTTGATTGCACAATTGATCTGATGAACTGCCCACTCGTCTGTTTTTCGTAAGCCGGCTTTATCTATAACGACGCCACGCATTTCCATTCTAGCAACAGCTTCTATAATCGGCATCTCGAGCTTCCAGAAGACGTCACTTAGTCTTTTGCTTTTCGCAAGCTTGTCTTCTGTGAACTTCTTAAGAGCCAGAGCATTACAGGCGTCATCAGCAGCGTATTTAGCTACAAGATAGACGTCTACTTCAGTAAGATCGGCGTCTTTATTGAGTTCTGTAATCTCTTTGGCTTGTATACCTAACCATTCTCTAGTTAGGTCTTTAAGACCTAGGTCTGATCTAGTATTGTTAGTAACAGCCGCTGCAAGGTATGTATCGTAAGCGTGCCCTTCTCGAAGTGCTTGCCAAATTGGTAAATCAACACGATCGCAGATCTGCGCATCGAACTTTAGGTTGTGCGCAACTATTTGTTTCTCTAAAAGTATGGGATAGATGTATTTCTTTATCAGCTCTATAGATATACTAGGAACTGTTTCGCTAAGAACTGCTTGGCCGCCAGTACCAAATAAACTACCGGTATCCGGCAGCCTGTGGTTAATAGGAATATAGTACCCAAGCTCTGGATCGGCTGATAGAGCCAGTCCTAGTGCTTCGAAGTCGTCTGTCCAGAATTCTAGACCTCTGGTTTCCCAGTCAAATGCTACTACGTCTTTGCCTGATAAATAGTTGGCTAAGTCTTTGAGCTGTTCTTCAGACTCTATGAGTATGTGTTTTCTTGTCACAGTTAATCAGTTGGAGCTCGTTCTAACAAGCAGTGCTCTTTTACTGCTAATGGACAGTAGTACCGTCGACTTCCGTACGTATCGTTAAATACAACATATATCTTGTGTGTAGAACATTTATATAATGGATTACCGCCCAATAGAACTTTTTGGCATTCGGGATCTTCGAACAGTTCTGTCTTATTTTTAGAATGGTATGTAATAAGTGGACCTATAGTTTTAGCAAACGCTACTGGGCTGGAATTGCCCATTGTATAAATAGGCGCCCTTTCTCTAGATACTAGTTTTACTATCAATCAACAGGTCCTACTTCTAGCTGACATGTTGGTCTAGCACCCATATATTGTAAGCAGCCAAGTGTAATATCGCCGACTATATAATAGTTATGAGTAATACATCGATATAAGTACGCGCCATTCAACAAAGCTTTTTGTACATCAGGATGTTCTAAAAACTCTTCTTTGTTATCGCCAACATAAGCCCAGATACTATTGTCATACCAATGGTAAGTAAGAACTCCGGCTCGTTTTCGTATTACTACGTTTTCCATGTCTCTTCGTTGAGGTCTTTCTCGGAGTCTATATAGACCGATATGCCTCTATCTTCATCAGTTGCTCTTAAATATCTTCCGTCTCCTCCAAACCCACTCCCTACGTATACAGACGTTATTTTGAGTCCACTAAGAATAACCCGTTGGACATCTGGAATGTCTATTAATGTATAAAGTAGTTCGATAAGCTTTTTGATTTCTTGTTGTCTGTGGCCTTCTTCGTAATTACCGTTTCTTCTAAGTTCTTGTAGCCAATTCCAATATATCGAAAACTGACTTTCTGATAATACGATCTGATAAAGATTATCTGATGGTATGTAATATCTAGGCCTGCCCGCATAAATATCCATCGCTACTAATCTTCCCAGACCTCTTCGTTTCTATTGACTCTGTCTCTCGATCGCCCAGTAAGGGCATAGAGAGCCGCAGCCTCTTCAATACGTATCTGAGCATAGCCTGTAGTCTCCGAGGCAAGCTTACTAAGAAGTCGTACCATATCTAGCTTGCTCTTTGTGTCTTCGAATAATTGCGGCCGTTCTACTACGACTAGCCTGACTGATGACGGAAGAGATCTATCGTCAACAATGTCTATGAACTCGTCTTGTGGAAATCTGAGCGTTTCCTGGCCTCGGGCTTCTAGACACTCAACAAGATCGCCTGTTTGAGAGAGCCCTTTAGTAATAGCATCTGTTAGAGAGTTGGCGGCTTTTGCTCCTGAGCTATTGTATGTAAGCCTACCTACAGGCTTTCCGTCTTTTAGAATAGGCACAACGTAATAGCCTTTGCCTGACCATAGCCCTAATACGGTGTCAACCCTAACGTGAGGCATAGCGCCGACCTCTGATCCCATTATCCTAAAGCCAACAGCATACGGTTGCGAGTTCTGTGACCAGCGTACTATCCGCCAGTATTTCTCTGTTACAGAGAATTCTATAGTGTCTTGTCCTAAGAAAGGCTTTAACTTACTTGCTACGTAGTTGGCATCAATAGGCGCCCACGTTCCAGATAGTACTGCTCTGATATGAGTCTGTTTGTTTTGGTCTTTCTTTAGCCTAATAAAGACTTCTTTCTCAGCATTAGCTCTAGTCCAAGTCTTTAGGTTCGCTATTGCTAAATTAGGAGTACAGTCTCTAATATAATCGGCAGTGAGTGGCGCGCCTTCTGGCTTTATTCTTCGGCAGTACTGATTCAAAGACCATTTACTAAAGTTCAAAGCAGACGGCGCTTCTTTGCCTTCTTTAGTTTTTCCGTCATCATCGAAGAGCACAGCCTGGGACTCTTCAAGATAGAAAGAAAGATAGTCTTCTGTCTCGTGAACCATTGGAGCAAAATCTCCTATGGATACGCGTCGATCAGAAGCGTCCTTTACGTATTCATTAGCGACTACGCTAAGAAATTGATCTATATCACTCATGGCGATCCTTTCTTTTCCAACTTCGTCTCAGTAGCAGGACTTATATACGGAACTGGGCAGTTGCGATTACAGATAGAGCAGCGGATATATTCTAGACGGTGTAAAGAATAAACTATATGATCGTTTAGAAACAATAGGTCGCATGCCTTGCATTCTATTGGTATCGAACCTTTAAGAATAAATTCTTGGCAATAGGCATTATTAATCCAATCACTTGGAGGTGATTGCCAAAAGAGTATTCGTCTTTCTGGTCCATCATTTACTCTAGTAGTTATGTTTGGGTTATCGCACACAGTTTTATTGGTGTGGCTTTGTGACTAAGATCAAACCCGTATTTAACAGTGCTTGTGTTCGTATATTTATAAGTTGGAACAACACATGAATAGGCTTCGTCTATTTGTAATGTGTGGCACTCATTACAATACCAAGCAGTAGCTCCTGAAAGAAGTAAGATTTGGCAGTTAGGATCCTCAAACCAATCGGCTGGAGGATTACGCCAATAGAGCCGTCTTCGTAATATAGGTTCTGTCTCTATTGTTATAAGCTGTCTTTCTAGCTTAGTATTATATGTCTATGACATAGTTTGTTCTAAGCTTAGGCTAATAGATCTGTGTCTTCCGTTTCTAATAGCTTGGCTTCGTCTGTAGACTTGTCGCCAGCCTGTAGAAAACTGGTAAGGTCGTCTAACAAAATGCTATGGTGCTCTTCTAAAGAAAGCTTAAGGCTGATGCTATTTAGCATCTTCTGTCCCATTGCTAGCTCTTTTGGGACTTCGCCGCCTTTCTCTTGTTCTTGTTTCGCCTTAGAAATCATTTGAAGACACTGGATAACCATTTGGGTGTCTTTTAATAGATTGGCGACGTTTGTGAGATGTTTCTCTAGGTTTTCTCCAGTCAAACTAATCTCGGTAGCATTCATAATCTTGTTCCTTTCTTGTTTTAGACATTCTTTTGGACTTCGCTAACGACTGTCTTTCCCTAAGCTTTTCTATTTCTTCATCGCTGTCTAGATCTGTTTCTATTTGGACCGTTCTTATTGCATCTTCTGGAATCTTAAAGCCTGCTGCAATCATAGTTCTAAATCGTTCTTGGCAGTGCTGGAATGTTAGATAGTGCTGTTGGTCAATAGTATCTATGACCGTACAGTACTCTTTATCTTTCTGAGCTCGCAGACCTCTACCGATCTCTTGCAGCAGCCTGACCTTAGACTTCTTACCACCAGCTAGTACCACGACAGAGGCGCTTGGAAGATCCAATCCCTTCTTAAGTACTGTTCCTACCAGTACTTTGATCTCGCCTCTCTTGAATTTGGCATAAATTCCGCTTCGTTCTTTTTGACTGTGTTGACCAGTCACTTCTGCAATATGTTCTTCAGGAATTGCCGACTGTAGATCTAAATGATCCATGTGATCAAGCTCGTCGACATCTACAAGAATAGACTCGCCCGCCTCATATTTCTCTTTAACAGCTTGTCTGAGTCTGGTATTCCTGCCTTTGTGCTCTACGACAGCAGGGCGATAAACTTCTTCCCAAGTCGCGCCGCCTGTCTCTATCTTTTCTGACTGTGGTATATGAACAGTTTCGACTTCTACCTTGGCTAGTAGGCCTTTCTCTTGAAGCTCGTTGATTCCTACTTGAGCAAGTACGTCACCCAGAGCCGCCTCTAGTACTAATGAGTCGCCGCCTGTTCTGAGAGGAGTAGCAGATAGTCCGTATCTGTAATAAGCATTTATGTTGTTCAGATCCTGAAGGACGTTATGCGTAATACAATGGAATTCATCGACAACTAGCAAGCCTGGGGTCCAGCAGTGCAACTTCATAGCCTTCAGGCACTTCTTTAGACTGGCGCCGGCCGCCGCAATAGTAACAGTGCCTAGCTTAGCCTTGCCAGTACAGAATTGGCCGGCCTTTATGCCAAGATATTCGTACATGAAATTGGCAGTCTGTTCTACGAGGTCTAGACCAAAGACAACGATGAGCGTACGTACACCAAGCTGTTGAACGAGGCTGGCAATGATTTTCGATTTGCCCGATCCTGTTGGCGCTACGATTGTTCCGTAACGATTAGACGACTGAACAGTATTGATTATCTCTTTCTGGTGGTCCCACAGTTCGGTGCCTTGCCACTTAAAATTAAAGCTAGCGGCAGGGAGTACCGTCTGTTGCTTATGTATAACAGTGACACCTTGTTCTTCAAGTGTTGTAGTAACTCTGCCTAATAGACCTACAGGAAACTGTTTAGTTTCGGCGTCAAATAGTCGTATAGGCGGCGACTGCTGCTTAGTAGCAGACGTCTGTAGATCTTTCACTAGGTCTGGATAGAGTTTCTTTGCTAATAGAGAGTCGGAGAACGAGCACGCCTCCTGGACTTCAGTCCAAGGTACATCGCCTGTAGACTCAGTAACTTGAGCAAAGGCATTTCCTACAGTAATTGTGACAGTAGTCGTCGCGGTAGCCATAGATCTCCTAAAGTTTGTCTCTCGTCTCTATATAAATATCTAGCTCGGAGTTTTGTTTTGTACTAAATGTAACAGTAACTCGTGCATCTCTTTCGCCTATATAAGTCCAAACTCTATCGAAGCCTTCTAACTCACATTTTTGTACTAGTGGATGGTTTCGTATGTCTAATTTGTCCAACAGCTTTATATAGTTTGGCAGTCTATTTTTTGTAACGGTATCAGCTGTTGTTGTTAAAGACTCCAAGGTTTGTCGGCTGCCGTTCCATTCTCTTAGGCCTTGTCTAGCGTTATGAAATTTATCGTCCTCGGAGCGCACAAACTTTATTATCAGTTTTAGAACGACACTAGGAACCAATATAGTCAGTATAGGCGCAACTATACAGCCGTTAACTTGTTCTAAGAAACTTATGCTGTCTGGTGTTTGGCTCATTAGCCTGTGTTTCTATCTACAAAATTTACTATAGAGAACTTTTACATTCTCCATATCTTGATTTACTTTCTCAGCCCACCTAGTCTTTTCTCGTCCGGTTGCTCTTAGTAGTACAGCAGGATGATTAGCAGTAATACCTGGTATACCTTCGTACATGAACTTCTTAGCAGCAGCTTCTTTGTCGTTTGCTACTGAAGGACAGAACCGTTCGGCAGCTGGTCGGCCCAACGTTACTATAGCTTTAGGCTTAAAGATTCTTAACTCAGCCTCTACCCTTTCCCAGCAATTCTCTACCCAGTCTTTTCGTACTTTTGAGTCTTTAAATGTAACACAACAGAGAATATTCGACCATATAATCTCTTCGTCTGGAATGTTTGCGCTAGCAAATAACTTTCGACAGAGCTTACCGGCGGCTCCAGAGAATGGTATTCCCGTCTTGTCTTCTTCGCCAGCCGGACCTTGGCCCACGACATAAAGCTTTCCCTTACCTGGAATACCTTGAGCAAGAACTACTGAATGTCTCTGAGCGTAGAATGGACACTGCTTACAATCATTCCACTCTTGCTTTAGCTCTTCAAGAGTAGTAGCTTCTGAGCGCTTTCTAAATAGACTCATAAAGATATTTATGTATAAGTTCTAGCGTGTCTTTTGAAGTGTATAACTGTAACAGTTCACAGTTACATGACGTATCTAGTGTGTCATTAGAGCAAACTAAAGATAGCTGCCCAGATCGTAGAGTGTACAGATAATAAATCCTGTACATTTTTGCGGTATTAGGAGTCGGAGAACATGCGGAAAGACGAACGCCGGCGGATTCCAGACCGTGGATACGAATTTGTAAGCCTTGTAATAGAATACTTTGAATAAGTGGATGCTCTAGAATAGCTTGGTAGAGCTCTTCTGGTTTTACTTCGGTCATGTTTACTGCTTTCGTAAGTATTCACTATCTTTTGGTTTGTGCCACCTAAATCTTTTGGTCGCGCCTGGAGTAGTAGAATCTCTATTGCAACAGGCATAGCCTAAAGCTCCGCAGTCTTTACACCAGACGATCTTATGTACAAAGGTGGCGAAATTCCCAGATCCTGGCGGCGAGCGTACTAGTACACAATCAGCCGGTTTGATATCGCTAATTCTTAGTATCCTTTTATGTTTGCAGATACTGTCTAGATGTCTTTGCCAGGCTTCTAGACGCATAGCTATTTACCCTTTCCAAGTATTCTGTCTCTGGCTTCGTTTATAGCTTTCCGAAAGTAGCGCTCGCTTATTCCTAGTTCTTTGATTATGATGCTAAAGACACTAAGCTTTTCAATTACAATGCCGCGTTGTAGCATAGCGACATAGACATTAGCTAACTGTGCCGTAACAGACTTCTTAGTCCAAGACATACTAGTTAAATTGTGGGTCTTTGAGTATTCTATACAGCCACTTCAGCTGGTCTATATTCGCTTCTTCTAAATAAACATTTCCGCATATAGCAGCAGCAGAGTACCAATAAGCGCCGCACTCTATCTTTCCAGAAGTAAGCTCTCTAATTGTACACACTGCTCAATAATAGGAACGCTGTTGGCCTATCAGACGCACGCCCTTGGTGCTATCAATACTAACTATTGCATTAGTCATCAAAGGATCGGTGTTTCGTATTCTACTCTCGGAATCGAGATTGATAAATATTAGCCTGTGTCCTGATAGAATCTCCTTCTGTATGAAGAGATGATTCAAAATCTTTCGCATTAGCGAATCTCTAGAGCTAATCGTTTGTGTAGGCATGCGTCTTATCTTGTACCCCTCTTCTATGGGCTAACACAAAGGTATAAGGCATTCCAGTTAGCGACTTTAGAACTATTCTATCGGCTTGAGTTGTACTATATAGTTCAAGTTCTACTAGGCCTAAAGACTCTACGATATTTAGTAGCTTCTTTAGGTCTATAGAAAGCTTTATCCAATTTGTTTCTGTTTCTAATAGATCAAACGAGGCTTTAGCAGTAGTAGCGCCGTCTGAAGCTATGCCATGGCTCATAGAGTCAGTACTGACCGTACAGACTCTATTGCGTATCTCTATCCAGCCATTTCTTGCTAATAAAGTAACGGCGCGCAGTGCTTCTGACAGATCTGCCGAAGACATCTTTGCTGATCTATCACATGGAATAGACAAGACGCCTTTCCAGTCAGGGAAATTCCCTGCCAGAGGCGGCGCACACCACTCTGATTGATCTGGTGCTGTAATTTTAATGAGCTGTTGGTCGTCGCCTACAAAACTCATTCTTAGAAGTGCTGAAGGCAAGATAGATACCAATTCTCTAGGAATAATAGTAGTAACTGAAGGGCCGCTACTTTGTAAGTGGCCCATACAAGCTAGCTCGCAAGCCGAGTAGCCCTCCGGTCCTGCCCAAACACCCGGAAAGGCGTTGTAGCCTGCTACTGTAGGTGCTGCTGAGAGTAATTTCTTTAACCAACCGCCTTCAAAGACTATCTCATCTGAAGACGACTCTTCTGAAGGCGGTTTAAAGGCAGAGCCTGGTAGCTTCGCAAGCCTAAAGTTCTTGCCCTTGCTTCGTAACGTTACGCCTTTGTCTGTTTCTTTAATATCAGGATCTGTTAAATGAGTAAGTATGCTGCGAAGAAGAGAGGCTGATACAGTAGCTTTAATACCAAAATCATGGACTACTTTGGTGTAGACTACTCCGTTAAAAGAATAGCCGACGTTTTTGTCTATAGTACAGACGTCATAGCTGCGGCCGTCGGCCATTTTCTTGCCGGCTCCTACAGCAAGCCGAGCAAGTGCTGAAGCAGTATCTTCAACGGCGTCAGGAACTTCTACGCCTATAGCCTCGGCAGTAGAAGAGTCTGGGCTATCTTCTTCGGTATCTAACATTGAGTTATAGGCCTATCTTATACATTCTTTACAGTATCACCACTAAGAATTACTGGTCCATGCTTTACAACTGTAGCTCCAGCTGGCAGAGTTATACTCTTAGTAAGAGATGACATGCTCCTAACTGTCGGCGCCTTAGCCTTTATATAGATGCGGCGACCGGCAGGAATTACTGTAGTCTTAAACTCAGCTTGGGTACACACAAAGCCTCGTACGACCTCCACTTTTCCTGCATTGGGAGACAACGATGACGCTCTTCCAGCAACAGACTGGACAACTCGTCGTACACCACTATCTTTGTACCGCACAAGATCTAACTGGAAAGTCTTTACATCTGGATTCAGATCAAAGAATCTTTCAGCACACTTGTGTATTAGCGGTCGATATAGTCTCCACTGACTATTAGCCGATGAGGCTACTAAACAAGCGTTAGCCGCTTCTTCTACAGTATTGTTAGTTAGTCCTGGCTTCTTCAAAAGCTTGACTTTCTGTACCTTCATTGTGCGATCCTTTCTGTAGCTCTTCGCCATATATCTCTATCTCCTCTATTAATTGTTCCTCTTCCTGTTCTGTTAGATCAGGAAATATTATTTCTGTTTGCTTACTGTCTCTACTAGGCTTCTTACTATCAGTTAGGTCTTGTATATAGTCTTCTATTCTTCGAAGTTCTAGTTCTAGCTCGGCCTTTCTGCTTTTAAGTTTGTTAAGTAATCGTGTGGCGCCGCTTGTTGTGTTGTTTGTAGTAATAGGCGTTAAGATAGAAGTCTCTTTAAGAGCTTCTTTACTAAATCCAAACTGTAATTGCTCTCCTGGAGGTAATCTGTACTTAGCTAATGCAGCCTTAGCAGAGTCTGATAGTTCGTAAAGTCCAGTATGAAGTCTAGTGATTCTACCCTTTTCAGACAATGTATGCAGCATGGCTCTTGCGCTGGCCATGTCTTGATACCCAGCAGCTATGAGATCATGTGCACTAAATTGGTTAGGCAGCTTCAATAGCTTACTAGCCTGGCCAAAGGTTATTCGTATGGTATGATTGCTCTCCATGGTAGATCTTTCTTTTTAAAATCGTGCCGAAATACTGCCGGATTTGTCGGTGTCTTGCTTGCAACCTGCGCCTCTACGTCGGTATAATATACACAGTAAGGAGGGAGCCAATGAAAGATACTAATGCTAAGACTCCCAGTGCTACAGCCGAGGAAGCTCTAAGGAAGTTCATCGGTAAAGCAGGTAATAATCGGATAGACGCGAACAGTCTTGTACGCGAATTGGTACAGCTGTTTTTGGAATCCTATATTAACGGTCAGACTCGACGATCGTTAAGCGCGTTCTATACATATCTGACTGAAGAGTTTAGTGTTTCTTTCAGTTACGACTCGTTACGGCGATACTGTAAGCGCCATCATACAAAACTGTGGAACGCCTACAAAGAGGTAAAGAATGTCCAAATCTAGTAAAGCCGATGTGAAGATACCAGATTCTTTTGGCGACTTTCTCAAAGGTCCTAAGATATTAGTCTTTGATATTGAAACGTCGTTCAAGATTGCCGGCGTCTGGGGTACTTACAAACAAGACATTGCGCCTATACAAATCTTGCAAGACACTCATGTGCTTTGCTGGTCTGCCAAATGGCTCGGCGAAGAGCATGTCTATACTGACGCTCTACCCTATCACGTCAAGCGTTATAAGAAAGACTCTACAGACGACAGTGAAGTAGTAAAGTCTGCTTGGAAGCTACTAGACGAGGCCGACTATGTAATGGCTCACAACTCTAGATTCGACGTTGGTACTATGAACACTCGATTTATGGTTCATAAACTAGGGCCGCCTTCTTCTTATCAACAGATAGATACTCTCAAGATAGCTCGAAAGCACTTTAGATTTACTTCTAATAAGCTTGGAAGTCTAGGTACCTTCTTATCCGTAGGCGAGAAAATGGATACCGGCGGCTTTCAACTCTGGAAGGATGTTGTTCTCAATCATGACAAAGAGGCCTGGGAACATATGATTAAATATTGCTCCCAAGATGTGCTATTGCTTGAAGATGTATACAATGAGCTAAAGCCTTGGCACACTGGGCATCCAAATACTGTTCTCTTCGGAAGTACTTCTGAGATGTGTTGCTGTGTATGCAGGAGTAATAAGGTAAAGAAATCAGGAACACATGCAGCCAGTAGCAATACCTATCAGAAGTTTAAGTGTCTCAGTTGTGGACACAATATGAGAGCCAGGCGCGCCAATACCATCCCCAAGAATGAGAGAGACAACATACTGAGAAGTGTCTAGCTTTTTGACAAGTCTGTAAGCTTATCAAGAGCTATTTGAAGTATATCAACGGCGCCGTTTGGTACTCTTAGTTGAGCACCGACAAACGCTCGATAAGAAACGCCGTGATTAGCTAGTAGCTTAGAAGAAAGGTCCCATTTAATATCCATCTTGGATTCTACAGGACCATAGATAATCTCTTTGATACCTGCTTGTATTAGAAGTAAAGAGCAGTTAGAACAGGGCTTTCCAGTAATATAAACCTTGGCGCCTCTTGGTTTGTGTTCACAAGCTAGTATAGAGTTTGCTTCGGAATGCAAAGCTACTGAATATTTGGCATCAGAAGTCCAATCATATATAGACTCGTCGCCACCAGCTGGATGGCCATTATAACCAGTACTAAGCACATGGTTAAAAGAGTCTACGATTATAGAGCCGTGTTTCGTGCGTTGATCAGGCGAGCGTTGTGCTACCAGAAAAGCCATCGCCATAAAGTAAGAATCCCAGTCTGGTCTAGCTTGAAGATTACTCATAGAACTTACACTTCTTAAACCATCTTAAAGAAGTAGGAACGTTAGTTGTGTCTAGTTGACAAAATGATGAAACCTGAAAACTTGTAGTTGGTTTGGCTGCATCCATACGACTTGGATTATTACCAAATCCGTGAGATTTCGTCATGCACTGTTGTAATGTTGTCTCGTCGTTCGAAAGAATAAGATACTTTCCAGTAATATTCAGCCTCTTATTTTGCTCAATATATATCCAGCAGGTGTTATGCTCAGCACACCAATAGGATAGAAGTAGTTCTGGCCGAACACCCTGCAGCCATATCTGTTGAATATCTGGCAGGTGGCTGTTAGCTGCCACAAGCTGTTTGTGGAAATCTGCTCT
>C687J35021_10001018_pt1 | contig 21410 bp, 10 predicted proteins | sample RifCSPhighO2_12_FD_35021 | JGI IMG/M metagenome (IMG submission 35021)
ACGAACGCTTACGTTCCAGAGCCACGAGACGCCAGCTTATCCGGCTCTTTGGCTCCTCGATGGTTCGCAATACCAGTTACCAGTTCGCAAATGGGCAAGGCTTCAGGCCGCCAGGGTACATTGAATTGCCCTTCTTTTCGCACAAGGACATCAAAGAAATTATTCTTCTGCCGAATCATTATCAGGAAAAGGTTTTGGCGAAGCGAGATCCCCGTTACAAGGAATCGGAAGATCGCTGCTTTGTGTTTGAACTCTCTGGTGATCCGGGAGCGATGGCTGCCCCAGTTGATTTCAGCGATGCCGCGCCACTGGATTTCAGTGATGATGCGCCGGTCACTATTGGCGACGGCGGGGGTGAAGTCATCCGCACTTTATCATTTTTCTCATTGTCGACAAGCACATACCTCAAGAACGCGACCGACTACACCATTGTCTACATAGGGATCCCTATGTACGCCCTCAGTGACATCACCGGAGGAACGACGAATGAATCCTTCGATACGATTTTCCACGGGCGCATTATCGACTACACCAAGAGAATCGCAATCCAGAAAAACATGATCGACGCGAACGCACTTAATCGAGCAGGGCAATAAAATGGCGGACAAATTTCTATCCTCGACAATGGAACTTGGTCGTTTTGAAGGCAACGTCCGCGACCGCACGAAAACCGAAAGCTCTCAGCTATCACTACTCTTCAATGAGATCATCACAGACATTTGCCATCAAGCGTTTGTTCAGTGCGCGAGCACATTATTTTCTTTCGTTAAGGAATTCTACCGGGAAACAGTCGAGGTCACAGAGTCCGGTGGCGTTATCGACATCAGTGGTCTTGCGATGGCGAGCGTAGACCCCAAAAACCTTTCTCTGCGCGATAGTGTGTACGGTGAAATCACGGTTGTCGATGACCTAACCTACAACGAAGTCCTCGGCGGGTATACAACCGCCGAACTCGCGGAAGCTCTTTTTGCAAGAGTGACCACGCAAATTGTTGGGACGGGTGAGACGGCGGCAAGAAAACTTGTCATCGTCCCCTACCGAGGAACGAACAAAACCACCGGCCCCGGCGACATCTTTTTAACCTTCATCCGAGTACCGAGCAAGCAAACCGACCCAGAGAAGATGGTCGATTTCCCAGACCGCTACATGATGGTGCCGGAAGATTATGCAGTTCACTTGGTTACGAAACGGCTCGATGCCGAAACCGCCGCCGATGTGGATTTAACTCAGGGCGAAGGCGCAACAACAAAATCAATCCAAGAACTCGCCGCGGACAAACAACTTGAGAAACCATAATGGTGCAAGTATCTGATGTCGTCAATATCGTAGCCGGCGATAACACGATCACCTTCCCGAACGAGACGGTGTTCGCCGACACAAATTACGTCCTGATCGCAAAAGCGTACAAGAGTCAGAATTTTGGGATTGGTCTCGACGTTGTGAAGTCTCAAGGTGGGTTCGTCGCTACTGTCGATGATGGTCCAGCCGTGCTCGAGTATTTTGCTTCCGGCATCGGCGCTCAGACGATCCCGCAGACGACGATTCCCTTGTCTCGGGACTGGACGTATGCGAAACTGTGGAGGGAGATTGAACGCGACTTAACACTGACCGGGATGCTCAAGTTTGAGAAATTCACCATCATCAACAGAGCTATTCTGACGGTGGTATCAAGATTTTACGCACTGATGCAACGCGCATACCTGACGCCCCAGACAATCGCCGTCGGTGAAACCGACGTTATTTTCCTCGACAGTCTGAGGATCATGAGGACAGGCGAGCCGATCGCATTTCATATTGAATCAACGGGGACAAGGACAATCTACCCAGTGAGCGAGCAGGAGTTCTCAGCTTTCGATGTCACCGATTTTCACAACAAATCGAGAATCGTTTGGAACTACATGGGAGAAAAAATCCGGTTCGCCCGCGGTGCTGGGCTCTCGACTTGCGGTAATTGCACGCTCTATCTTCCACGCGTCCCCTACTACGGTGCGGCGGATGATACGAAGGTGGATGTTGCGGATGGGGCGACGATTCCACTTGTGATGTTGGTCGGGAAACGCATAGCCATCGAACGATACGGCAAAGGACTGGCGCCAGTTGAGCCGGAACGGTTTGAAGAGGCGGTACGCGCGCTCTATCAATCGTTCAACTTCAAAGTGAAAACCGAGACGATCGCGGACGACGTAAAGGTGTTGGCTTGAAACCCGCAGGTATACTCCCCGTTTTCGTACAAAATCTCCTTGATTGGGTGACGAACGTGAACTTGGCAAAGCTGGCGACACAGTTTGCATCTCGGTTGCGTGGTGTGCGGCAAAATGAGGCCGGGTTTGTGGTTAATCGAGACTTTGGGACGATACAGAGATACTCAAGTTATCCCAGCACCCCAGACCCGGAACCGGAAAAAGACCCGATACAAGTCGTGATGAAGGGCGGTTACACGCTCTACGACCCAGAGGATGCGGCAGAGTTTGAAATCGTGGCCGCTCTTGACCCGCCCGGAGACGCGAACAGCCGGATGCGGCTATTTGCTGGCGACACGACGGTCTTGGGAAACTGGAAGGAACTCACTCGGCAAGTCGTCTGCAAGATTGCGGGGATAGCTGGTCAAGTTATCACAATCTATGATCCTCGGGATGACCTCGGAAACGTCATTGTCTTGGCAGACCATGAATTGAAAGGCTGGACAGTTAGAAATAGCGATGTTGTCGGCGGCGAGGCCGATAAAGAAACACTCGTGAAAGATAATGCCGTACTCTCAATCACAACCGCTCCAAACACAGTGGATCTTGGCTGGACAAACGACAACCAACTTAGACTGGTACAGTCTCCGGCGATCCTACACACCTACAACTATGCGAACGGTGCTGAACCGCATCTGCGTTGGATCGGTCTTGACGATCAGCGTTCGGCGATGTTATTGTACGGCGATTCGAACCTGCCAGTCGGGAAACGCATACCAGTATTGATTCAAAGCGAGAACGAAAGGAAGTATTTTTTCAACGTGTTTGGCAATGAAGCATTCTCGCTCCCAAAGGGTTTTTATCTTGAGATGGGCGGCGGCCTGATTCCAAGTTTTACAGAGGTTGGGACGGCGAAAGTCCCACTCGTTACAGGCGACGCGATAGAAACAACCATAGAAGACCCAGTAAATAATCCATGGCTCTATGTACGCGTTGCCGTCACGTCATCCGCTTCCGGGAAAGATAGTATTTTGCAAAAGATTTACGTGACCTGCGTGTACAATGGATTTCAAGAGAGCGATCCGATTCTCAAAGCATACTTGAATTTGAATAGCGCCACACCAGACTCTCCCCTCAGTGGTTTTTTGAAAGCACGCATCAATCCCGCGCGGATGCCGAAAAATCTAACGTCACTAAGAATCTATGTCGCGAACAAGGACATTGATACTGGCGTGGCGAGTTTCGCCGATTGGATAGAAAGCGCGGCAGAGTACCAGCGGTATTACGAAATTCTCATCAATGAAAAGCCAACGGATGCAGAATTTTTATCCGGCACCGCAGGATGGACTCCTGATTTCTCGGATGATAACTACCGTCTGTTGTTCCCGGGCGCGGGCGACATAGAGACAAATGACCCCAACATACAAGGCATAAGTTTGGTCGAATCCCTCGGGCATCAACCGATCTTTGAGCGCGAGAGGATACAGGCTCGCTTTGGCGATAAATCTCCGGGCGCGGGCGGGACGCTTGTGGTATTGGATGGCGATGACCGGACGTTGTACGTTTCGACGATCACCGGGAGCGGGGCGCCAACGTATAATAATTTCATTAAGTCAACCGTTGACTCCAAAGGACGGCCTATCTTACTTTCGCTCAATGGCCAGGGTGAACTTAAGGGCATCGCCGTCGCTGGCAATGCCGTTGGAGGCTTCTATCGCTCGACGGTTACATTGAACGATCTGAGAACAGGTGTTTTGGTGACTATTATCCAAGTCGATTGCTGGGCATCAAGTTCAATATTCCCAACCGGAGAAGGAATAGATTTCGCCGGGCAATCGGGACTGTACATGCTTTCACTGCCGAATGAAATCAATCCGTCCGGTCTTAGCTGGAAAGAATTCGCAGCCGGGACGGTAGAGCCTGCAAGTCGTGGCCCCGTTCTACTTCTGAACCCGAATTGGAAAAACTGGTACGACGGCACACTGAAGACCGGGGACGGCATATCGCCATTCCTGACCCAGCAAGCAAGGAAAGCGATTCTCACCGGCTACGAACCGACGTTCCGGGAAAAGATATTCTTCATGCGAGCATTGGATGAGAACGGTGATGAGGCTGAAAATCTTCTCGTGCGCTTCAACGGCAAAGGTTGGACAGTGAGGCCAGTTCCCTTCATCGTAAGATGGTTCAGTCAACGCAAGGATGGCACGTTGACAATCGGCACAGAAGACTCGATCTTGATGTACCCAAATCGCGAACTTGGCAATATCTATGAGGATGCGCTGGCTCCAGATGGAACAAGTTCTGGCGAGGGTAAGGGAGTAGAAACATTGGTTCGGTTGAACGTGGGGGAAGTGTATGATCTTCGCAAACTCACCGGACTATACAGCATCTACATCGACTGCGAAGGTGAGTCTATTGATGGTCAGGGTTATTTCGAGGTTCGTTTCTATCGGGACGGGAATCCGGTGCCGTACGATGAGCAAAAGTTTTTCATCGACCGAAGACAAGTACCCAGACTGCTGAAACAACGCGGACTCTTGAAAGAACTTGAAATCGAAATTGAAATACCAGCGTCCCAACGAGGGAATATGCGCGAACTGAAAATCTCTACAATTAAACTCGAAACAGTGCCACAACCAAATTTAGTTTCTGCTCGATAAGGAGAACGTATGCCAAATACAGGCGGTGCTTTCAGTGGTGGTGCTGGCGCGGCGATGAGCGCATTCACCCTCAGCGGCGGGAATCCCTTCATCACAGCGGGGGCTGGGCTTGTTGGCGCTATCGCAGGCGCCTTTGAACCTTCTGCGGAAGACTACTTCCAAGAACTTCAGAGGAACCTTCGCCAGCGCAGGCTCGAACGTCGTCGCGAGGCCATACAGGGTATCAATCAGCATACTTCAGCCGAGCAAGCCAGTGCGCGTCAAGCTGGTATCGAACGTGCTCGCGCTGCTGGACGGGGTGGTTTCGCCGAAGCGTTTATTGCTCCATTGGAAGGCCAGGTTGCCGATGCCGGAGCGAAAGCTATCCGTTCTACACTGGAAGGGATCGACCGTGAATACGACAGTTACCAAAATCAAGCTGAGATGAACCGACCTCGAGAAGCCGGATTGAGTGATTATTTACTACCAGTCGGCGAGAGTTTGCTTAACTACAAACTCGGTAGCGATTATATCGACGCTTTGAATACAGATGAGTCGCCATATCCAACAACGTCTCGTCGCCGTCCATTTGGGCCATGATAGAAGGGTGGAAAATGCCTTTATTCCAGAAGGATCTTAGCGGCCCCGATCGCCTCAGAAATACATTGCAAAATGTGGCGAATAGGGCATTACAGTTCCAAGCCCAACGCGCAGAACTCCAACGTCAGCGCGAAGAGGACTCCTACATCAATAACGTGATCTCCAGAACGCGGGAACGGCTTAGTCCGCGACAGGAGGATGTTTCCCTGTTGCCGCAGCCGACAACCGATCCCAGCAAGTATTCTCCGTACCGCAGAGTACAACCCGGTGAGACCCTACCGGAAGGTGTCACACCGATTCGTAGAAGTTTCACGACCGAACCGACTGATCTCGAAAAGACTCAAGCCTACGATGAAGCCGAACTTTCCCTGTTGCGACGCAGACCATCGGAGAGAATGAATCAAGCCGTCGCCACTATTGGCAGGATGCGACCGAGAGTCGATACGACAATGACCGACACCGAACTTGCTGTCAAGGCGGCGGACGAACAGCAACAGGGCGCTCCCGGCAAATTCAGCGCAGCTTATGAGATGAGGAAGAAAGAACAGCAACCTCATCAAGACCAGAGGATCGGCGAAGCGATTGTCAAGGGCAGGAAAATCGCGACGATGAAAAGGCCGTCTGGAGAAACCTACACGGTTGACCTCGGAGAAGGCATACTCGGAGGCGCCGGTTCACAAGACCGGAAACTCGGGGAAGCCCCGGTCAACGGGAGGAAAATTGGCACGTTCCAAAGGCCAACGGGTGAACGCTACACCGTCGATCTTGGCGAAGCCACTGGCGGGAGCGGCGCGGGGAAAATCATCACCGAAACAGTGAACCGCGCGAAACCGGGCGCAAAGGCAGCATCTCCATTTACCTATCGCGGCACCGCGCAACAAGTCATTACGAAGATGGAAGAGGACTTAAAGCGCATAGAGACAATGCCGCTCGGGAAGAAAAAAGAGAGTTTCATAGGAATCGACGCTCTTGCAGCCGATGTGCAGTACCAGCAAGAGTTCGACAAGTTTAAGGCTGGTGATATTGGGATCGCTGAATTGCCCGAACCCTTACAAAACTTGGCGACAGAGTATTCAGAACTGAAGGGAAAAATCGAAAACCTGCAACAGCTTTATCCAGCCGAAGGGCCAAAGCAAGAAGCCACAGGCACGGCAACCGCGCATGTTCAGGCACCGGTAGAGGCGATTGAACATCTGAAGAAAAACCCGTCACTAAAGGACGCGTTCAAACAGAAGTATGGCTATCTGCCCCCAAGATATTGATGCCGAATCCCTTCGACATATACGATACTGATGTGGCCGTCGCCGATGAACCACGGCAGACAAAGAAGCCAAACCCCTTCGATGTCTTCGATAAGAAGCCCGCGGGCAACCCGTTCGACGTTTTTGATAAAGTGGCCGCTCCATCCAACATTCCACAAGAGACAGCCCTCGCCGAACGGACTCCAAGCGGTCAACCTATCTATGACAGAACGGCAGAAGGTATGCCAATTCTGCGGGAAGTTGCCGGAGTAACCGCAACGGGCAAGCAACTACCGATTGAAACGCCCGAACAAGCCGCGGCAGTCGAAAAATTGAAACAGGAGCAGTATTGGAGAATAGCGGGTCAACAAGCACCGCCCGTTACGACGCCATCAACTGCAGGAGAAATCGCTTCCGAGAAAATGAAGGGAGCGGCAGATTATCTCACCAGCAGTCCATTTTTCGCAGGATTGCTTACTGCGCCACAACTGGCGGCAAGAGAACTGAAAAAAGTATACGAAGAAGCCGCTTCTGGAAAGTTGCAACCATTTGAAGCGGGTGTACGGAGCGGTCTAAATTTGCTGGGCGTGACCCTGCCAGTGATGGCTCCATTATTTTACGTTGCGGCCCCTCTTTTAGAGGGGATCGGTTTTAACGAAGTGATTCACAAGGGGGAAGCATTTGCCGCAGAGCAATTACAAAAACCAGAGGCCGTGCTATTCCTATCTCAGTTTGGGATCAATCGACCGCTCACCAAGGGAGAGGCCGAATCGGTAGCTGCACTTGGTTCGCTCGCCGCTCAAGTTGCAGTGTTTCACAAGGCGGGGGAATACTTTGGGAAAAGCGCGAAGGCGAAGGCCCCAGCAGAAGTACGCCCAGAGCCGATTACTCAAGCAGTTGACGATGTGTCTCAGGCCATTGTCGATCGAGGCAATGCCCTCCGTGAAAGCCCAGAGTACAAACAATACGCCGCTCCCGCTGAGAAACCAGCAATCATTACAGGGAAGAAACCGTCAATTCAGCCGTCCGGCCTCGTAGACGAAAGCGGCCAGCCAATCCCAAGCCAAGCACAACGAGAGGCTCAAGCCGCTATAACAATCGCCAGAGAAGCACAGAGCCGGACGGTCTTTTCAGAGAATATCCCAAACCTCGCTCGGACAAAAGAAGAACTGCGATTGAGCGGTGTGCCACAAGCGGACATCGAGAAGATGGGATTCCGAGAACTCCGTCAGGAATGGACGAGTCGAAAAAACCAAGCCGGAGGAATAACCAGAGAGACCACGATTCCGACCGGGGAAGCTGGTGCCTTCCCGTTCGTACCGAAAGAGCCAACGGCAAAGGTAGAGCCGACGATCATCGCGCCAACGGGATACACCGGCGGAACCGGAGCTCGTACGCCCGAGTTTGAAGCACGGCTTCAGGAAGCGGTTAAGACTATCGTTGAGACGAAGGTAGAACCGGAGAAACCGCTTGAACTCCCGCCTTCATTCAGAAAAGAATTGATTCGAAGACTTGGCGGTCCAGAAGCGAAGACGGCAGCGGGAATCGCTGGAGAACTCACTGACGAGGATCTTGCTCGGGTAGCCGAGGTACGTGGGGTTGCCACAGGTTCACTGGATGAAGCTCCGGCCTCTCAAGGCGGGGACATCAATGTACGCGGTGCCGCGAACGCAGAACAGATTCGACGCTTTCAGGAAGAAGGAAAGATACCAGCACCAGAGAAAGCACCAGAAGCCGCGCCAACACCAGCAGAACCCGCGCCTCTTCAAACTATATCGGATGAAGCTCTTACCAAAGCCATCGCGAGTGCACGGTTCGGAGTAGAAAAAAGCAGTGGTCAGGCGAAAGATATTCTCCAGCGTCGTTTCGACGACCTCACCGCCGAGCAATCACGCCGGGGTCTCACGCCACGAGAACCACAAGCAGCACGAACAGGCGCGGCCAAAGGTGGCCGTCCGCCAAAGTACGCCGGCCTGAATGATTTTGAATATCCAGCCCTCTCTCAAATTGGCAAAGGCTCTATCACGCCCGAATGGACTATTGATAGACAAAGCGGAAAAGTAAGACTCGCTGGTGAGTACGAGAACATTGACCCCTACCTACTCGACCTATCAGGGAAACCAAAGCCAGAGGACTTCACTGGTGGTCGCACGATCGTCGGCAAAGGTAAAGTTGGTCTCGACGAACAGGCAGCCATGCTGGGGTTCCCCGATACCGAAACATTCCGGCAGCAGATTATTCAGGACACCGAGAATTTCAACAAGCATGGTAAGGACTTGTGGGATTCTCAAGAACGAGCGGCAATGGAACAATTCACCGAGGAGGGTTTGGCAAATGAACAAATCACATCCGTTAGTGATAGAACACCAGAGGAAATTACAAAGCTGGAACCAGCTATCACGGCTCTTGAAGATCAAAAAGGAAGCGCAAGAACGCCTGAAGAACTTGAGAGGGTCGTCAGAGACGCCGACAACCTCATCGCCCAGTCCACAGAAGTAAAGGCAGTTACGCCATTGCGACAGCAGTACAACGAATTGCTTTCCAAACGATTGAGCGGTTCTGGATTTGAGAACGATCCGCAAAGTCCCGTATATCGGAATAGTTCTCAGGATGCGTTTAACGAACTGAAGAAGATAACGGGGCGTAAAGATTTAACATTTTTTGATCTTGATAAGCCGACAGAAGTAAAAGGCAAGCCCGAAGAGAAACAACTGAATGCTTTCAAGGGAACGGGCGAGCCTGCCTATCAGGCAAAAGTCCCCGAACCACCGAAGCAACGTGAAACCAAAGGCACGGAAGGCACTCCGCTCTTCGAGAAAGAAAAGAAAGCATCCACACAGGAGAATATATTTAGCGGAGAGAAAGCCGTTGATGCAGCGAAAAAGGCTGGTGCATCCCCCGGAGACCTCCTTAGCATAGGTTCCCTTGTTGCCCACCAAGCCGTAGATTTTTTGCCAGTTGACGACGACACCAAAAAGAAACTGAAAACCCTCTTTGGAATCACAGGAGTCGTCGGTATCGCCGCGATGGGCGTTCCGACCTTCTATTCAAAACTACGAAAATTCATCTCCGAGCGTATGCCGAATGCCATGACCGCCGAAGCCCTACGCGGTATGATCTCCAAAGGCGAAGTGAAACCAGAAGAAGTCAAGTGGACGGGCTTAGATGATTTCATCGAGCAGAACAAGCGGAAGAAAGTCACCAAAGCTGAAGTAGAGGTATTCTTGAAGCAGAACGAAGTGCGGGTGAATGAGGTCGTGAAGGGCGGCGGAACGAAGGAGCAACAGATGGCTCGTGTAAAGGCAAAAGTAGACGCAGCCATTCATCGCCGTCAGGAGATTGCTCTTTCACTGAAGACGGATAACACCTACGTTTCTGGACAACCGCCACGTTGGATGTATAAGGACGCGTCCGGCAAGGTGAAGGATGTGCCGAAAGTTCTTGCCGCCGAATTGGACGAAGCCCAAGACTCTATCAGGACTTGGGAGAAGATGTACAACGAGGGAGAGTGGGACGATCTAACGCATAATCAGGGTCCAGACGAAACCAAATTTTCCCAGTACACTCTCCCCGGAGCTAAAGAAGGATCGTACAGAGAACTACTGCTGACGTTGCCGGACGTTCCCGCTAAAGCCGAAAAGTTTCGTGCCGAAATGAAAGACAAGTATGGTCGTGGCTGGGAACTGAACATGTCGAAGGAAGAGCATGGAAAATTCTCACAACTCAACCTTGATATTATAGAAGGTGAACATGGTTTCAAATCCCCCCACTTCGACGAAGCCAATATCCTCGCTCACGTACGCTTCAACGAACGTGCCGATGCACAAGGGAAGAAAGTACTATTCATTGAAGAGATACAATCCGATTGGGCACAGAAGGGAAAGAGAGAAGGATTCCAAACCGCAAACATCGCCGCATTGCCGGAAGGATATGAAATTAAGCGAAGAGAGAACGTGCGCGGCACCTTCATTGAAGGTTTTAGCATATTCGACAAAGAATCAGGCAAGGACATCACACCAAACACGAAAGGATTTGCGACAGAAGAGGCTGCGCTGAAAAATGCACTCTTTCTGTTCAATTCACAAGACTTTGCTCGCGGTGTTCCCGACATGCCCTTCAAGAAAACATGGCCCGAAGTTTCAATGAAGCGTATGATCCGCTGGGCAGCCGATAACGGGTACGATAAAGTAGCATGGACGACTGGAGAGCAACAGGCGGCGCGGTATGATTTGAGCAAGCAAGTCGAACAAATTACATATTTCAAGAATGGGAAAGGCAGTCCTTATGGTTCAGAGGGAACATTCAACATTCACGTCGACGCGGTAGACGGTGAAAACACCATTCGAAAGAACGGATTAAATCCTCAGCAGGTCGAAGAATTGGTTGGCAAGGAAATAGCTAAGAAGATTGTAGAGAATCTTGGGACTAATACCGAAGGTAAATGGTACGCGAGAGACATGTACGAGTATGCTGGCAATTTGAAAGGAGAAGGTCTCAAAGTCGGTGGCGAAGGCATGAAAGGCTTCTACGACCAAATCCTCCCTTCGATAGCAAACAAGATCGGGAAGAAGTTTGGAGCGAAGGTAGACAAGACGCAACTGCCACCAACTCGTGATGTACGGTATCTTGAGACGGGGATGCAGAGAATAGAGGGCGTAAATCAGCCTGTCCATTCCCTCGACATCACCCCTTCCATGAAGCAAGGAGTACAGAGAGAAGGTTTTCCGTTATTCTCAATCGCTTCCCTCGCCGCCCAAACAGTACCAATAGACCAGCTACCAGTAAGCGACGAAACAAAGAAGAAACTGAAAGCACTTCAAATCGCACTCGGTGTCGCCGGCATCATCGGTATCGCAAAAGGACTATCTCCAAAAGGTTTGGAAGCTCTAAAAGAAATCGAATCCTACGTCAAAGGTAAGGGCATCACCCTGAACGAAGGCATCCGCCGCTTCATCAAATCCGACGAAGGGAAGGCTCTGGGAGAGAAAGACGTGCGGGTTTTGGGGAAGATCGCTGGTGAAGGCACAGCGAACAAGGTCGCAGAGCAAATTGCGAAAGCCGGAGAGACAACTACTGAACCAGTAAAACAAGTTCAGCACGAAGCCGTCAAGCAGGCGCAGGCATCACTCTTCAATGATCCAGCTTTACAGAAAGTGAATGCCGAAGCACAACGACAAGCTGGCATGAGCATCGAACCTGCGAAACTAAAGACGAGTTTGGCGGAAGAAACCGTTCAGAAAGTATTCGATACGGTGAAGAATCTCGGCATCCGTCCAAAATCGCAAGATAAAATCTTGGCACAGGTTCTTGATACGGGCAACGTGCTTGTGGCCAGAAACGGCAAAGGTGGCAGCGAACTCTACGATAAGGGAGTTGACGCTACGAATCTCTTCCGAGAGTACCTGAATACAGCGAATGGATTCCTGGAGGAAGCTCGTGATGCGAGACAGTCTTTGCCGCGATCCGAACGCCTGCGTGTTGACCAAAGAATTGTATCGGCACTTGAAAACAGGGAGAAGGCGAACGAGATCCTCCAATCCCCAGCCGAGAAAAAGTATTACGAGATGATAGAGAATCTCTATGATTTCTTCCGAAAGGAGATGGAGAAAAAAGGATTGCCGACGCGGGACGATTATTTCACAAGGACGCGTAAAGCTGACGCGCTCACTGAAATGCTGGACAATGCCGATAACTACAATATCGAACATCCAGAGACGAGTCCACTTTTTAAGTTAAACGACATCCTCACTGGCAAATCCGACAGCCCGTTCTTCAAGAAACGCACGAATGCAATGTTCGACTATGCAAAGTCACCACTGGATGTAGCGCGACGTTACACCAATTCCGTTGGCAGAGCACTCTCCATGAACGAATTTTTAGACTATTATTTCACTCGTTTCCTTGGCGACATCCCGCAGTCGATCAAAGCTCAAAGTCCGCATGGCGCGGACGTTTCTTTTGCGACGAGATACGCTCACGATGTTGCACGACCGGAATATATGTTCGGGACAGTAAACAGGTGGATACGTTCTGGCATGAATAATTTTTACAAGAACGCACTGAACTGGAATGTGGGTGCAGCAATCCAGAATAATCTCCAAAAACAGTTCTCGAAAATTCATATCTCCAAAGAGGCCGCGAAGCTCTCCAGCGAACTTTATTCCGGGCGCAAAAATCTTTCTGGAAATACCTTGCGCGCGCTGGAACAAATGTCTAAAGATAAATCAGTTCTTCTCGAACAAGAAGAGCGCCAAGCGATCAAGCCCGAAGGGTCCAAGACAAGTTGGAATCTTTTCAATGCGAAAGTGGAGGAGATTGAGCCCTTCAAGGCGGCAGAGAAAACAAACTGGGATTCCTCTGAAATAGACGGTTTATCTCAGCAAGCATTCCGCATACCGGAGTTCAGACAAGCATTGGCCTCGGGCAAAACATCTGTCGAAGCATTAGAGCAAGTACTATCTGATCCGCAGAATTTTAAGAACGCTGTTCGTAGCGGTAAACGACTGGCCGAGGCAACGCAGTTACTCTCTACGGTCGCGGCAAAGCCTGAAATCTTCAGGACGCTTTCTCGCACAGCCCTTTATCCGATTGGTATGTTCAAACGCTTCAAGAGCGGTCAACTGGAGAATTTGATACGAACAACATTCTTTCAAGAGGGGGCGACCGGCCAGCGCGCACTTTCCATCCTCAAGCGTGGGATTGACGAAGAAATAACTCCCGTCGAACATCTGCGAGCGGTAGAATTCATCCGAAAGAACGTCGAAGCCGCGCATAAACAAGTTCTGAAAGGCACCATTGATTCCGACGTGCCAAAGGAAACGTGGCAACAGTTTGTCATCGACCTGAAGACGCAGGAGAAAGAACTGAACGGTGTTCTCAAAGAGATTGAGCCATTACCAGGGAAGGCGAGAGTAGGCTTGCACTGGGCAAGATATTTTGCCATGCAGTTTGCTTTTAATACGACCTACAGCGTGCTGGCGGATGTTCTTTTGCCAGAGAAGGACGACAAACGAACTCCACTGGAACGGGCGATCACATCCTCGCTCTACAATACAATCCCGTTCTATGCAGAATTACAGAATCCGTCACGGCTCATTTCAACGGCGTTGGTGCCGGACTTCCAGTACAACAACATCCGGTCAAAGGCTCAAGGTTATGTGCGTTGGGGGTTCAACGTCATCCCCTACGCTGGCATGGTCGATCGCTTGGTTGGTCGCAGGATCAGTGATTCCGTTGTCGATTTAATTGCCCCGAAGAAGGAAAAATCCGTACATTCATTCTAATGAAAACCTTCCTGAAAATACTGCTCGGGACTTTTCTACTGGCGAGTACTGCGATGGCGCAAATCCCGCGTAATTTCGGCAATCACAGTATTTCTACCGACAGCATGATCGTCAATCAGTATTTCAAGTTCAGCGCTGGTGGCGTCAACGGCTATATCCTCAAGTACGGTTCGAACGGTTTTGCTTCTTGGGCGGCGCCATCTTCTTTTGTATTTGGTATTTCACAGATTACGGGGTTGCAGGATACTCTGAATACCAAAGAGAAGAATTTAACCTTCCAACAGTCGCTTTCAAGATCCGGCAACACGATTAACTTAGTGAACGACCTCACGAGTCCTGGACTCGACAAGAGTTATGGAACGGATGCAAGTGGTACAAGGGGATGGTTTGATAAAACCGCCTCTGGTGTAAACGCGGTTTTGGGAACTCTGCCGATAACCTCAAGCGGTGGCACAAATCCGGTCATTTCTTCACATAAAGCAAGCGCAAGCGATAGTGGCTATGTGACCTCGACGGATTGGTCTACATTCAATGCAAAGGAAAGCGCACTGACATTCAACGCGCCATTGACTCGTTCTGTGAATGCAATCTCAGCCGATACAGGTGCTTCAAAAATCGCAACGAAGACGGATTTACTTTCTCTTTCGGCATCAAATCTGACTTCAGGGACATTGCCGGATGCCCGGTTATCAGGCACATACTCATCGCAGTTACGATTATCCAACACTGCCAACGACGCGTTCGGCGATACGGCGAAGTTCAGTTACTTCATCCCAGCAGGTACAAGCGGACAAGCGGGATGGTGGATTCGTACGGGCGGACAACTCACCGCGGCCACGACAACCGATACATCAATTTCACCTCAATTTAAGGTGGGAACAATCATTCTCCGCAGATCGGGTGGACTGGAAATCGAACAATCCACCATTGCAGCAGCCCTCTCCACCGCAACATCGGGGGATGAGATTGTTTTGAACGGTGGAAGGTACATCATCACATCGTCTCTCACGGGGAAAACGGGTGTTAATATCCGGGGACTTGGCGGAGCGACTATTCAGGCCAATGACACGCTGATCAACATCCTAAATCTTCCATCGGTCACCGATGTGCAGATCACGGGAATACGGTTCGTTGGCAAGGTCAATTATTTGCAGACGGCTACCGATTACACCATCGTCTATACGCGCAAACTTGGAATCTATGCAGACACGACATCATCCGACATCACGATTGAAAATTGCAAGTTCGATTCCTTGCAGGTTTCGATCCTATTGCAAGGCCAACGCTACGCGGTTATCAAAAACACAGGCAATAAGTTCACAAATGCATTTGTCCTAACGCAGGGCGCGAAAGACGTTCTCGTATCTGAAAACCATATCATAGGAAATCACACGGCATTGTTGGCGGCTGCGTCTTGGTCACATCAAACCTCAATCTGGTTTACAGGCAATACGGGGGAACGATGCGTCGCATCCAACAATACATTCACGGACGTTGGCAATGCGATCAATATCAGCACGCCATACAGTTCTGCTTCAGGCAATGTTGTTGACCTTGGATTTTTAGGGATTATTTCAGAGACCGCGGCAACGCCAAATCAGCTTGAGGGACGATATGTGAGCATCACCAACAATATACTAACCAACATTTTATCGGTTGCTGGCGGACCTGCTGGAATAGCAATCCATGTGGGGGAAAACATCGGGAATTATACAACCACGTCGCATAGGGTCGTTGTAGATGGAAACATTATTAGGAATGCAACAACGGGGATTATTGTTTCTGGCAGGGCAAATGTTTCGGGCGATGAACGGCCAACATTTGTGACTGTCAATGGCAATGTTATAGACAGCACAGCCGCGGCAGGAATATCGCTTTCAATGGATGACGGGATTGTGTCTAACAATGTTATCCGTAAGGCTGGAACCAACGGTATCTCTGTCGGGTATGCCAACAGGGTGATGTTTCTGAACAATCGAATCGAACAATCGGGCAGTGCCGGTATCCAGGTTGTTAAGCAATCATCTGACCTGCTAATTGCCAATAATATGCTTCTCTCGAATGGCCTCCCAACCGGGAGCGGGATTTCTGTAGACAGCCTGACGAACGGGAAAATCATCGGGAACATCGCTAAAGACTTGGCGGTCAGTGGATTTGCACAACAGTACGGGCTTGTTGTCGGTGCTGCATCCACTGGCACAACCTACCGAGGAAATTTTTTCAAGGGCAATACTCTGTACGATTGGAGCATATCGGGGAGTGCTACAAACACAAACATTGATACCGTTTCATTTGGACACGGAACCCAATTGAGGTTTTTTAATGTTTTTGGCACGTCGAGGTTTTCTGGCGCGATGTCCATCAATGCTGCTGTTGATGCGACTGTCTTTCAGGACATAAACGATCAATCGTTTTATCTTGACCCATCATCGGCGAGTGCGTCGGCTAATCTCAATGGCCCAGTTGTCGCAAAGGGTACAAGCACATTTAGGATTTTAAATATCGGCCAAAGTCAGAACACAACGCTGACTCCATTCACAGTGAAGAACTTCGCCGGGACAAACAAAATCACAGGAGATACAACGGGGTTGGGTACATTTGTTGGATTGACAAGTACGGGGGCGATCACCGCCACAGGGCAAACCATCTCCAGTGGAGCCATCACATCAACGGGAACAAGCGCATTCCAGATCCTCAACGTCGGTCAAGGCCAGAATACCGTATTAGCGCCATTTACCGTTAAGAACTTTGCTGGGACAACAAAGATTGCCGGGGATACAACGGGAAATATCACGTTGACAGCTTCAAATGCAGACATTATATCAAGCGGGAATCTTTTCCTTGACGCAGCCTCTGGGAGCGCGGTTAATTTAAGAGTCGGGGGAAGTGCTACCGCCTTGACTGTGCAGACGACATTGGTTGGGGTTGGAGCTACGGCGACACCAAAACACGCACTTTCCCAATATAATACCACGCCGAATCTTGCTTTTACATCAACAACCAAGAATCTGAACATCTCGACAGCAGCACAGGTGATTGATACCTCGGCAATCGAACTCAACTATACCAGTAATACAAAGAAGCCCTACATGAATTTTATAGGCCCGGACGGCGTGAAGACGTTTGGCGTGGATTCCAGCGGAGCCACTACGATAGGCGGCGGTACAGCAATCGCCAAAGTTGTTAATGCAACCAGAACCTATGACTGTGGTGAAATCGCGGCAGGGGTGGACTCGACGTTCAGCGTAACCTCGACCGGAGCGATTGCCGGGAATTCGGTGTTTGTGGGAGTCTCAGTTGCGGCGGAGGCCGGGCTTATCATCACAGGAGAATGCACGTCGAACGATGTGGTGACGGTTAGAATCTCAAACCATTTTTTAGTCGCGGCAGTTGACCCGGCTACGAGAATCTACAAAGTAACGGTGGTGAACTTCTAATGAAACGACTACTCTTCATATTGATGGTGTGCGCAGGCTCGGCGTTCAGCCAAGGCACTGGATTCCCCGCAGTGCAAGATACGTGCTGTCTGCCAGCAAGCGGAAATTTCTCACACCGGCTGATAAGGGTGGCTCCCAAAATCTATATCTATGAAGCCGACGCTTGGCAGGTCTATTCGGAGTATAGTTTCTACAGAGCTATCGGCGACAGCATCACAGGAACGATGGTATCAGCGGATTCTACGCACTGGAAGACATGGATCAACGATTCATTGGCAGCGGTAAGGGCGGATTTCCCCCTTGGCGGTGAGACAGATACGACAAGTCTTTCAAACCGGATTGACCTAAAAAAGACAGCCTCTGATTCAGCGCGTGGAAATCCGACAGCGTACAGAACGCAAGCACAAGCGAAACAAGATTCCGTAACAATCGCAACAAAAGCCACGGGGAGCGGCACTGCCAGCGGCACAAACACCGGAGATCAAACACTTCCCACCGATGCGACGCTTTCATTCTCCGACATCACAACAAACGACGCCTCTACGTCCGCGCATGGGTTCCTAAAGAAGCTCGACGGTCTCACCACGACCTTTTTGCGCGGTGACGGAGCGTGGGCATCCCCTACTGCTTCTGCTGCATGGGGCAGTATCACGGGCACGCTCTCAAGCCAGACTGATTTGCAGAATGCGCTTGATCTTAAAGCACCATTGGCAAATCCGACGTTCACTGGCACGGTAACAGTCCCAACGCCGTTCACAATCGGTGCGGTATCCATGACGGCAACTGGGACGGAACTGAATTTTGTTGATGGCGTTACCTCTGGCATCCAAGGACAACTGGACGGCAAACAAACCTCTGACGCAGACCTCACAACTATCGCCGGATTGACCGCAACGACAGACAACTTCATAGTCGCGGCAGCGAGCGCGTGGGCTTCCCGGACTCCAGCACAGGCAAAAACATCACTCGCCTTGGTCAAAGCGGATGTCGGGCTGGGTAGTGTAGACAATCTTCAACAGCAACCCATTGACGCAGACCTCACGGCTTTGGCTGGACTCTCTGGCGTGGAGGGTGACATAATCTACAGGGACGCAACTCAATGGCAACGACTGCCAAAAGGCACGGCATCCCAAGTGCTTACAATCAACGCCGGAGCGACGGCCCCAGAATGGCAAACTCCGGGAGCCGGTTCTGGCCCAGTCAGTGTCTTGACACTCGCGTCCGATGCTACGGAGAATGAGACCACGAGCATGGTTGAGATCACCGGACTGAACAAAACTGTCGGGGCCGGGACGTACGCGTTTGAATACTACATCCGAGCGCAGACAGTAGGGGCCGCTGCGAACAGCATTAAATTTGCAGTGAACCACACCGGGACAACTACGGTTTTCATTTACAGTCTACAATGGCCAAGCGCTGGCGTGACGGCTTCGACTGGTGCAGTTGACCAGGAAGCGGCAGCTATCACAACCGGCTCGGTTTGGGCGCATCAGTCCACGAGAGTCAAAAATACCACACTCGGCCCGCAGACGGGATTAGACACCGACGCGGCCGACGTATTATTCAGAATCACTGGGTTGATGATTGTAACCGTCTCAGGCGACCTTGAACTGTATCATGGCTCAGAACTTACCCAAGCCAGTGGTACGATCGTAAAGGCAGGAAGCTCGCTCGTGCTGACGAAGACAAACTGATGATGATTTTCCTCGCATGGTTGGCGATAATCGTATTTCTGCTTGTGTGCAACAAGCGGTTTTGGGACGCGCAGAACGCGAAGGAAAAGAACTTGTGGAGGCTGCCAGAATGAAACGTGCGCTCATCATACCGATTCTCTTTCTTCTTGCGAGCTGTGAGCCGGTGTTCACACAGGAGCATTGGGTTGACCGAACGATCAGGGAGTTAAACGAGGCGAACCGAGGCCACGTCCCCGACACGCTCTACGTTGTGATGTATATGGAGCCGGAAGACGTGTCAAATTCCTATGGGATCCAAATCAAGTGGTACAGCATCGTGCGAGTCTTTGCGACGGTCGGGGGAGTGGAAAAGTATCTGAACCGTCCAACATGGATGAAGGACTACCATTGCTGGCGTGTGGTCGGCGAGGAATCGGTCGAACTTGAAATTTCAGTGAACACAACGAGAAGCTACAAGATCGGCGGCAGAAAATGAGTCACAATCAAGAACAGTCATTCACCGACGAAAAAAAGAAAACTCATGAATCTTAATCTCGGAAGTTATAGACAACCCGCAGAAAGATACCGGTTGTTTACGCTATTGGGTGCGTGTTAAGGAAAAAATAACAACAAAAAGGAATCGGCCTGATACGATGCGTCGTCATAGCATTTCTCTTTGTCATACAAATTTCACAAGGGCAGCAGAAGAAGGGCTTCTATGCCGTCGAGGGGAAAATTGCCGAAGGAGAAAGCTCAAACGGTAAATATCCGTTTCGCATCGACAGCACTGGACGATTATGGCCAAACAAGAATGGAACAATGGACTGCGGTAGATACGCCATCAACAGCAGCCACTTCGAGCTCGACGAATCTGATAAACTGGGCAAGAAGTGCAATGCTATCTTTCGCCGCTACGGTATTTCTGATTCGATGCTCGACCGGACTATCGCTACTGCTTTTAACAATATGCTTAATCTCGAACTTGCGATTGCGATATTCGAAGCCCAGGGAATCCACGCATGGACGAGCATGAGAAAGAAAAAAGTGCCATCACAAAAGGTTCAATCAAGGAGGCAACATGAAACTCAAACTATTACTTCTCGTCGCACTCGTTAGCGCTGTCGCGCAGGCTCAAATACGGACGCCGGTGTACGGATTTCCGCTCTGGGACCCGGCTGGGGCTCAACTCAAACCGGGCAGCCTCACCGATACTTCGACAGCCAATACGGGCATCAACAGCATTTCGCTGATCGCGAACAAGTGGCTTTCTCACTGGTTCACGACGGGAGACAGCCTAAGGAATGTCGCCAACCTCAAGGTGACGAATAATGCCACCGTGGGCGCGAGCCTCTTAGTCGGCGGGACATCAACTGACCTCTCGGGTACACCGGGGCTGGTCTCTATCAACAATCAGATCGTATCGGTGAGTGCTACGACCAACGCGAGTCTCTTAGCGATTAACCATTCGGGAGCTATCACGGCGAGTCGTACAGGTAGTGGTACTCTTAATCCGATCATGTTCAATGTCGGCGGTGGAGAACGCATGAGAATCGGCACGGATGGCCGGGTGCTCATTGGCGGTACTTCTACCGACCTTACTGGGTTGCAAGTATTTTCCATCGGCACGGGCAATGGATTCGTAGCAATCGACAATACGGTGAGTGGAGCCTACGGACAGTTTAATATGGGAGGCGGCAGTCTGAACATTTATTCCGGTCACTCTGGCTCGGGGACTACAAAAGCGATACAATTTGGCATTGACTTTACAGCAGCAATGACGATCAATACCGACCGCACGATTTCTATCAACACAACGGTCGACAACGGGAAGTACCTGAACGTGAACGGCACAGCGCAGGTGGCAGGCGCGTTCAAATTGGGGTGGACATCGACCGACGGTGCGGGTCCAAGCCAAGCCGGAGGCTCATTGATATTTGGTGGCACAACAAATACGAACGCAATCACCGTAAACGCACCAGACGTTACGACGAGCTACACAGTAACACTGCCCGTTGCTCAAGGCGCATCCGGCACGGTTATGCAAAATAATGGAAGCGGAGTCCTCTCATGGGTCACACCCTCGGGCGGTGGCGGATCAGCCGGCGGCATGACAGAAGGAGCTTCAAAGGTGTACAACACAAATGCCGGCGAGAAACTTCACTGGAGACTTGGGGCCGCCGATACTACGGGAACAAAACTGGTGAACATCTACGGAACGGCTCAGATAGATTCTCTCCTGACAGTCCTCAACATAGACCTTAGTGCTGCCTCTGGGAAAATCCGGGCCACAAGCACCAATACCCTAACCTTGGCTACCACGACGGGCAGTTTATTCTTCGATAGCAATGACGACGCAA
>C687J35021_10001020_pt1 | contig 21343 bp, 12 predicted proteins | sample RifCSPhighO2_12_FD_35021 | JGI IMG/M metagenome (IMG submission 35021)
GCGCCCGCCGATGAAGGCGGCCGGGCACTGCAGGGGGTGGGTGCTGAGCAGCCGTCCCAGGTTGTGCGGCAGCGTGTTGTAGATGGCGGTTTCCACCGCGCGGTCAAAGCCCAGCACGCGCTTGCCGTCGTGGTCCACCAGGCCGTGGGTGATGTAGTCGCCCAGCACTTCGGGGTCCCAGTGCGCAAAGGCCTTCTTCTTGCGAAAGTGTTCCAGCGCCTCTTCGTTGCTGGCCCAGCTGAAGCGCCGCTGCCGACTGACCTTGCCCGGCGAGATGGAGCCCACGACCTGCGTGCGCTTGGCCACATCGACCGCGTTGGCCTTCCATCCGCCCAGCAGGGGCGAATCGATCAATAGCACACCGCGCACCAGGTGGGGGTGGCGGGCGGCGGCCATCACGCTCAAAAAGCCGCCCAGCGAATGCCCCACGAGAAATACAGGCTGGCCCAGGCGCTCCACCTGCGGCGCGGCGAAGTCCGCCAGCTGCTGCACCAGATGGGGCCAGTTGTTGGTCACCGGGTACTTGGGGTCGTGGCCGTAGCGTTCCACCGCGCTGACTTCAATCCCCCGGGCCTTGAGGTGCTGGAAGAGCACGCGGTACGTGCTGGCCGGGAAGCTGTTGGCGTGCGAGAAAACGATGGGGAGCATGGGGATACCGGCGGGGCAGGGCGAACCCCGCCGTCAGAGAAATCAGATGAGCTTGTCGGTGTGGTTGGTGATCTTCTTGAGCGGCTTGCTGCGGGCCGGGTTCACCATGATGGGCACGGTGGTGGCGCCACCCCCCCAGGCCGGGTCTTCGATGCTGTCGAACACCTGGCGCAGTTTCTGGCCCCAGCTGTCGTGCAGCATGCGGAAGTAGGGGTTGTTCTCGTCGATGCAGACCACCTTGGAGGTCGAGAAGCTGTCGGCCTCGTACACCACCAGGTCCAGCGGCAGGCCCACCGACAGGTTGGACTTGAGCGTGCTGTCCATGGACACCAGCGCACACTTGGCGGCTTCGTCCAGCGGGGTTTCGGGGGTGAGCACCCGGTCGAGCACGGGCTTGCCGTATTTGGATTCGCCGACCTGGAAGTACGGTGTCTCGGACGTGGCCTCGATGAAGTTGCCAGCCGAATACACCTGGAACAGGCGCATGCCTTCACCCTTGATCTGGCCGCCGAACACCATGGACACATTGAAGTCCACGCCCGATCGCTTGAGCGCTGCGCCGTCGCGTTCGTGCACATGGCGCACCGCAGCACCGAGCACGCGGGCCGCGTCGAACATGCTCTTGGCGTTCCAGATCGAGATCGTCTCGCCCGAGTCACCGTCCTTGAGCTGCTCGGTCTGCAGGATTTCGCGCACCGACTGTGAAATGGACAGGTTGCCTGCCGACAGCAGCACCATGAAGCGGTCGCCCGCCTTCTCGTAGACCATCATCTTGCGGAAAGAGCTGATCTGGTCCAGGCCGGCATTGGTGCGCGAATCGGACAGGAAAACCAGTCCGGCGTTGAGTTTGATGGCGACGCAATACGTCATGGAAGAAGTGGGGTCGTTGTAAGAGGGGAACCCGCGAGTTTAGTCCGGCGTGGGAAGGCACCCTTGGGCAGAGTGCGGGCCAGTAATCGCGTGTGCCGTAGCCGGTATCCTGTATTGATAGCAACCAACGCTTGGTGGATAAGCGCTGGAGGCCATTTTTACTCAAGAATTGGCAGATCCCGCCCTTTTGCGTTCACCCGAAGTTCCGGCGGCAGCCAAGGCAACTGCCGCCCCGGGGGTAAAGGGCTATTGCTTACGGGCCAGGCAGTATGTGCCCGTCGCTCCTATCATCCGCCGCTTCACCTGGAGGGGCCTTGCCGTGTTGAACCCACTGATCTTGTCTGGANCCCGCCGCGCCTGCGCGCTGGCCTTGGCGGCATTGCTGGCGGCCTGTGGCGGGGGCAGCGCGCAAGACCCCGGCGATGGCGGCAACACTCCGGAGCCACCTCCCGCACCGGCGCGTTCCGGCCAGCTCGAATCCGCCGCCTTGCTTGGCACCGTGCCGGCCGCTGATATCGCTGCAGCGCTGGCCGCCAAGGAGTCGCTGGCCCAGGACGTGGTGCCGCGCTACAGCGTCACTTCTTACCGGATCGAGTACCTCACCACCGATGCCGACGGCAAAGAGGTGCGCGCCTCGGGGCTGGTCAGCGTTCCGCAAAAGCCAGCGGGCGCCAAAAGCCCGGTGCTCAGTTACCAGCATGGCACCCTCTTTCGCGATGCCGAGGCGCCCAGCAACAACGCGGTTGCGTCCGAGGTGGCGGTGGTGCTCGCGTCACTGGGCTATATCGTGCTGGCGCCCGACTACGTGGGCTTTGGCGCTTCCAAGGGCACGCCCCACCCCTACCTGCTGGCGGCGCCGTCCGCAGCCGCCACGGTGGATTTTCTGACCGCCACCCGCACCTGGCGCGGCCAGGCCAACGTGGCGGACAACGGGCAGCTCTTTCTGACCGGCTACTCCGAAGGCGGCTACGTCACCATGGCCACACACCGCGCGCTGCAAGCAAGCGCTTCGCCCCACCTGCAACAGCTGCGCATGGTGGTGCCGGGCGCGGGGCCTTACAACGTGCAGACCACCATGGATGGCCTGGTGGACCTGGTGCGGCAAGAACAGCCGGTGATCGGCGCGCTCATCAACCCGGGCTTCCTGCGTTACCTGGGCGGCAGCGTGCAGCGTGAGGTGCGCCGCCTGCTGCTGCGCGCGCTGATCCCGGGCGATGCCGATGTGGCCTACGACACACGTTTCATCGACCACTTCCTGGCCGACGACGTGTTGGCCCTGGCCAGCGCCAGCAACGTCTACGACTGGAAACCCAATGTGCCAATGCGCCTGTACCACGGCCGCGATGACCGCACCGTGCCCTACGCCAGCTCGGTCAGCACCGTGCGCGCGATGCAAAGTCGCGGCGCGGGCGATCTGGTCAGCCTGACTGAATGCCGCGCACAACCGGTGGCCGGGCACCTGCCCTGTGTGCCGCCGTTCATCACCTTCATGCTGGGGCAGCTGGCGCCGGTGGCGCAGGATCTTTAAGCCGGGCAGGTGGCGGGGCTCGCCTTGGTGGGGAGTGCTACCCGCTGGGTTGCGTGGCTGCGTCAGCCCGCCATCTTCTTGAGCTGGTACAGCGCATCCAGCGCCTCGCGCGGGCTCAACGCGTCGGGGTTGATGCCTGCCAGCGCAGCTTCCAGCGGGCTGGCGCCCGCACTCTCAGGCACCTCGGGCGCAGCGAACAGGTCCACCTGCAATTCATCTTCGCCCGCCCGCTCTTCCAGCGCCGCCAGCGCATGCCTTGCATGGTGCAGCACGGGCGAGGGCATGCCCGCCAGCTTGGCCACCTGAATGCCGTAACTGCGGCTGGCCGGGCCGGGCTGGATCTCGTGCAGGAACACGATGTCGGTGCCGCTCTCGGTGGCGCTCACATGCATGTTGATGGCATGGCGCGCCTTGGCGGGTAGCTCGGTCAGCTCAAAGTAGTGCGTGGCAAACAGCGTGAAGGCGCGGGTCTTGTCGTGCAGGTGCGTGGCAATCCCGCTGGCCAGCGCCAGGCCGTCGAACGTGCTGGTGCCCCGGCCGATCTCGTCCATCAGCACCAGGCTGTGGGGCGTGGCGGCGTGCAATATCTGCGCGGCCTCGGTCATCTCCAGCATGAAGGTGGACTGCGCGTTGGCCAAATCGTCCGCTGCGCCGATGCGGGTGTGGATGGCGTCGATGGGGCCGAGGCGGCAGCTGGCGGCGGGCACATGGCTGCCCATGCTGGCCAGCAGCACGATGAGCGCGACCTGGCGCATGTAGGTCGATTTACCGCCCATGTTGGGGCCGGTGATGACCTGCATGCGCGTGTTGGCGTTCAGGCGCGTATGGTTGGCGATGAAGCTGCCGCTGGACGTTTCTGCCAGCCGGGCTTCGACCACCGGGTGGCGGCCGCCCTCGATCTCGATGCAGGGCTCGGGCACGAACTGCGGGGCGCACCAGTTCAGCGTGAGCGAGCGTTCTGCCAGTGTGCACAAAACGTCCAGCGTGGCCAGCGCCTGGGCCAGGCGGGTGAGGGCGGGCACGTGGGGCTGAAGCTGGTCCAGGATCTGCTCGTACAGCCACTTCTCGCGGGCCAGGGCACGCTCGTTGGCCGACAGGGCCTTGTCCTCGAAGGTTTTCAGCTCGGGTGTGATGAAGCGCTCGGCGTTTTTGAGCGTCTGGCGGCGGCGGTAGTCGTCGGGCACGCGGTCGAGGTGGCTGCCGGTCACTTCAATATAGAAGCCGTGCACCTTGTTGAACTGCACGCGCAGGTTGGGGATGCCGGTGCGCGCCTTCTCGCGGGTTTCCAGATCCAGCAGAAAGGCATCGCAGTTGGTCTGGATGGCGCGCAACTCGTCCAGCTCGGTGTCGAAGCCGTTGGCGATCACACCGCCGTCGCGCACCAGGGCGGCGGGCTCTTCGGCGATGGCGGCCTGCAGCAGGCCGGTGCAGCCCTCGGGCGGCTGCAGATGGCCGAAAATTTGAATCAAATAGGGCTCCAGCGCTTGTCCATTCAGCGCGAGTAGCTCTGCTTTTTGTAGCGTTTTGCCCAGGCCCACCAGTTCGCGCGGGCGCACCTGGCGCAAGGCGATGCGGGCGGTGATGCGCTCCACATCGCTCACCCCTTTGAGTTCGCCGCGCAGCAAGGCCCAGGGGCCGCTGCCGCCACCGGCGCCGCCCGCACCGCGCAACGCGGTGGTGGCCGACAGGCGCTGCCGTGCCTCGGCGCGGTCGCGGCGCGGCTCCAGCAGCCAGGTCTTGAGCAGGCGGCTGCCCATGCCGGTCATGCAGGTGTCCAGCAGTGAGAACAGCGTGGGCGCATCGTCGCCGCGCAGGGTTTTGACGAGTTCCAGGTTGCGCCGAGTAGTGGCGGGCAGGTCGATGAGGTCGTCGTTGCGCTGCACCTGCACGCTGTGCACGTGGGTGAGGGTGCGGCCCTGCGTGTGCTCGGCATAGGTCAGCAGCCCGGCGGCGGCGGCGTGCGATTCGCCCAGGTCTTGCGCGCCCCAGGCCTGCAGGCTGGCGGCGCCCAGGTTTTCAAGCAGCTTGCGTTCGCCCAAGGCGCTGTCAAATTGCCAGTCGGGCCGGGGGCTCATGGGGCAGGTGAAGGCGCCACCCTGGCGCAGCACCTGCAGTTGTTGCTCAAAGCGCTCTGTCACGCCCGCGCTGTAGATCAGCTCGCTGGGCGCCACGCGCGCCAGCCAGGCGCCCAGTTCGTCCTGCGCACATTCGGCCAGGAAGACGCGGCCCTGCGTCACGCTCAGCCAGGCCAGTCCACAGCGCGCACGCGGCGCCTGGTGCACGGCCATCAGCAGCGATTCGGATTTGTCGGACAGCAGCTCCGTGTCGGTCAGCGTGCCGGGCGTGACCACGCGCACCACCTTGCGCTCCACGGGGCCCTTGCTGGCGCCCACCTCGCCCACCTGCTCGGCAATGGCCACCGACTCGCCCATCTTGATGAGGCGCGCCAGGTAGTTCTCCAGCGCATGAAAGGGCACCCCCGCCATCACCACCGGCTGACCGCCCGACTGGCCGCGCTGCGTGAGCGTGATGTCGAGCAGCCGCGCGGCCTTCTCGGCGTCTTGCCAGAAGACCTCGTAGAAGTCGCCCATGCGGTAGAACAGGAGCGTTTCAGGGTACCCGGCCTTGAGGGCGAGGTACTGCTGCATCATGGGGGTGTGGTGTTCGAGCGTGTCGGACATGCTGGGGGCCGAGAAATGAGGCGTGGACTGTAGCAGTTCGCTCCACGGGCCTGCACTGCATGCGGCAGAGGGCGGAGCCCGTTGGCCCAGGCGGATACGGTCATCGCCGTGCTGCACGAAGGGCTCCGGGTTTTCCCTTGGGCAAATGCCACAGGTTTTTATTGTTCGTTACGTTTTGACATACTCTTGCCTGTATGCTGGCACATTGGCTGTGACCCTCGGCCCCGCCTTGCGCAGGCGGGATTCCTACCCACCGCAGGCTTCAAAGGTTTCAGAGCGACCGTGATCTCGTCCGAACTGTTGACCGATCTCCTTGCCCCCGTTGGCGAGGGCCACATAGAGCCGATGGCGCAGGCGCGTCTGCAGGCGCTGGTCGATGCCGTTCCGGTGGCCTTGATGGAGTTCCGGNTGCAGCACGGCCGTCTGCTGCTGCTGGCNGCCAACGCTGCCGCACGCCGCATGCCCGGCCTGGGGGCGGTGCGCAACCCCGGAGCGGATGCCTGCGAGGTGTTTGACCTGCTGGCGGGCACCCCCCTCATGGACCAACTGCAAGGCGTGGCCCGCGTGGGTGCGCCGCTCGAATGCCGCCAGGTGGTGCGCGAGCCGGGTCGGCTGCTGCTGGCCTGGGATCTGTCTGCGCGCCGTGTGACCAGCGATTGCATCGTGGTCACCGTGCGCGATGCCACCGAGGCCGAAACCCTGCGTGCCGCGCTGGCAGCATCCGAACGTGCCCTGGAAGAAGTGCGCCGCGAACTGCGCGAACAGACCGAGGTCTTCAACACCATGGAGAGCCTGGCCCGCACGGGCCATTGGCGCCGCATCGAAGACCCAGGCGAAACGGTGTTGCTGTGGTCGCCCGGCCTGTGCGACATCGCTGGCTTCGAACAGCAAGAATGGGTGGACCCAGAGCGCGCCGTGAGCGGCATCCTGCCCGAGGACCGCCATGTGTTCGACAAGGCCCGCATGCCAGGTGCCGGCCTGGATGTGGAATACCGCTGGCGCCGGCCCGATGGCGAAGTGCGGTGGATGCGGTCGCGCGTGCAGCGCACGTTGCCGCGCGACGGGGTGCAGGTGGTGATGGGCGTGGTGCAGGACGTGACGGACGAACACCGCGCGGCCGAACAGCTGCGCGAGCAGCTGCTGTTCATCCAGCGCATTGCCAGCCGCATCCCGGGCTTTATCTACGAGTACCGACTGCATGCGGATGGCGGCACCAGCGTGCAGTACATCAGCGATGCAGTGCGTGACTTCATGGGCGTGGAGCCGAGCCAGGTGACCGCCGACCACGGCGTGCTCATGCACCGGGTGTTGCCCGAAGACCTGCCGCAGGTGCAGCGCTCGGCGATCACGTCGGTGCGCAGGCTGGTGCCCTGGCAGTGTGAGTACCGTGTGCGCATGCCCGACGGCAGCGTGCGCTGGCACATGACCAATGCCATTCCGCACCGCGAGCCCGATGGCTCGGTGGTGTCCCATGGCTTCACCATGGACATCACGGACCGCAAGCGCGCAGAACAAGAAATCGAGCGCCTGGCCTTCTTCGACGCCCTCACAGGCCTGCCCAACCGCCGCCTGCTGCTGGACCGCCTGCAACGCTCCATCGCCGCCTGCCAGCGCACCAAGAACCTCGGCGCCCTGCTGTTCATCGACCTCGATAACTTCAAAGACCTCAACGACACCCTGGGCCACGACATGGGCGACCAGCTCCTGTCCCAGGTCGCCACCCGCCTGGTGGGCAGCGTGCGCGAAGCCGACACCGTGGCCCGCTTTGGCGGCGACGAATTCGTCGTCATGCTCGAAGCCCTGGCCCCCGACCTGCAAGACGCCGCCACCCAGGCAGAAACCGTGGCCGAGAAACTCCTGGCCAGCCTGAACCAGCCCTTCGAACTCGACGGAGCCCAGCACTACAGCACCCCCAGCATCGGCATCACCCTCTTTGGCGACGAACGCCTCACGGTGGACGAACTCCTCAAACGCGCTGACCTGGCCATGTACCAGGCCAAGGCCGCAGGGCGCAACACCCAGCGCTTCTTCGACCCCGACATGCAAGCGGCCGTCAACGCCCGCTCCAACCTGGAAGCCGACCTGCGCCAGGGCCTGGCCCGGGGCGAACTCCTCGTGCACTACCAGCCCGTCGTGGACCACCAATCCCAGCTCATGGGCGCAGAAGCCCTGGTGCGCTGGCGCCACCCCCAGCGCGGCATGATCAGCCCCGGCGACTTCATCCCCCTGGCCGAACAGACCGGCCTGATCCTCCCTTTAGGCCAATACGTGCTGCAAACCGCCTGCGAACAACTGCAGCGCTGGGGCCAGCACGAGGCCACCGCCCACCTGTCCATCTCGGTCAACGTCAGCGCCCGGCAGTTCAGGCAACCGGGCTTCGTGGCCGAAGTGCTGCAGACCCTCAAGAACCACCACGCAGACCCCCGCAAACTCAAGCTCGAACTCACCGAAAGCCTGCTGCTGGGAGACATCGAAGACACCATCGCACGCATGGTGCAGCTCAAGAGCGAAGGCGTGGGCTTTGCGCTGGATGACTTTGGCACCGGCTACTCCTCCCTGTCCTACCTCAAGAGATTGCCCCTGGACCAGGTCAAGATCGACCAGAGCTTTGTGCGGGACGTGCTGACGGACCCCAACGACGCGGCGATTGTGCGGACCATCCTGGCGCTGGCCAAGAGCCTGGATCTGGAGGTGGTGGCCGAGGGGGTGGAGACGACGGGGCAGCTGAGTTTCCTGAGGCTGCATGGGTGTGAGGGGTTTCAGGGGTATCTGTTTGGGCGGCCCGGGCCGGTGGGGGACATTGATGCCTTGCTGTATCCCGCTCGGTAAGAGCCGCTCGCTGGTTGGCCAGGGCTTGGACGGAGGTTCCGCGTGACGCGGGTGGGTGAGGGCGTGGGCGGATTTCTGGACAAGGTGCTGGACCGCAATGCCCCGGGCGTGCGTGGTCTGGCGCTGGTGGTGGCTGCGGCACTGGTGGGGGCCTGGCTGGTGGTGCTGGGGGCCATGCACTGGCAAGGTGCCCAACGAGCTGACGAGCGCGCCAAGCTGCTGCAGCAGACCGTGGACACGCTGCAGGCCCGGATCACGGGTGGCGGCATGCTGGGCGCGGTGTCGTTGCTGGGCCTGAGCGAGCCGCTGCTCAAGGCGATGGCCCTGGGGCAGCTGGCACCGGACGACCCTGAAGCCCTGGCGCGGCTGGGGGTGGCCCGGGGGCGGTTTCTGGTCAACGGCGTGTATGTCATGGCGGCCGATGGCACGGTGGTGGCCCACGAGACGCCGGGGGGCCGATCCACCGGCATCAACCTGGCGTTTCGTCCGTATTTTCAGCAGGCCATCAAGGGCGCCATCAGCGTGTATGCCGCCATTGGCAGCAACTCGCAGGAGCGTGGCCTCTACTACGCCGCGCCGCTGTATGAAAACGACACGCCTTCCAGCTCCATCATCGGTGTGGTGATGTTCAAGGTGGGGTTCGAGTTGTTTGACGAGGTGCTCAAGAGCACCCAGTTGCCCACCGTGCTGTTGTCTCCGCAAGGCGTGGTGTTCGCATCGACGCGGCCCGAGTGGCTGTTTGCCGTGGCGCCGCCGCTCACGCAGGCGCGCATTGATTCGATCCGCGCTTCGCGCCAGTTTGGCAACCACTTCGACAAGGGCCTGGCTTCTTCACTGCCCTTCGCACCGGATGCGGGCGAGGTTGTCATCGACGGGGTGAACTACGCAGTGGAGCGCCGCCAGGTCGATTGGAGCGACCCCGGCGGCCAGTGGCAGCTGGCGATGCTGGATGACGTGAGCACCCTGATGACGGGGGCTGAGCGCCTGAAGGTGGGAGGGGCTGCCTTCGTGCTGCTGAGCCTGCTGGGGCTGCTGCTGCTGGAGCTGCTGCGCAGCCGGGCGCGGGTGAGCGCTGCGCTGGAGCGCTTCAGGGTATTGGGCGCTGCGCTGGGGAGCAGCCCAGTCTCGGTGGTCATCACCGATGGGGACGGGCGCATCGACTGGGTCAATCCGCAGTACGAGCGCAACTCCGGCTACACACTGCAAGAGGTGCGCGGCAAGAAGCCGTCGGTGGTGTCCAGTGGCCAGACCCCGGCGCAGACCTACCAGGAGATGTGGTCCACGCTGCTTTCGGGCCGCTCGTGGCAAGGGCAGTTTGTCAACCGCCGCAAGGACGGAAGCCTCTACCACGACGAGGCCACGCTCTCGCCCGTGTTTGACGAGCGTGGCAAGCGCATTGCCATCGTCGGCCTGCATGAAGACGCCTCGGGGCGTATCCAGGCACAGAAGGAGCTGGAGCGGCGTGAGCGTCTGCTCAACGAGCTGCTGGAGCAGCAGACTGCCATCTTTGACAACGCGCCCCCCATTGCGCTGGTGGGGGACGGGAAGTTCCGGCAGTTCAACCCGGCGTTTGTGGAGCTGATGGGCAGCACGGCGTCCGAGCTGCTGGGCCTGGACGTCGGGGTGTTGCTGGGTGGGGAAGATCGCGCAAGGCAGTTCTACGGCCAGGTCGGTCCCGTGCTGAACGCCGGGGGCGCCGTGCGGCAGGTGTCGACGCTGTTTCGCCTGGATGGCCACAGCTTTGAGGCACGCATGGCAGGACGCAGCGTGCAAATGGAGGGGTTCAAGAACGCATCCCTCTGGGTGATCGAGGACGTCAGCGAGCAGCGCCGGGCCGAGATCGCCATGCAGCAGGCCAAAGACCGGCTGGAGCTGGCGCAGGAGGCCGGCAAGATCGGTGTGTTCGACATTGACCTGCTCACCTCCCAGGTGCTGTGGAGCGAGAAGCTGCTGGCGTTGCTCGGCCTGGCGCCGGGCACGGAGGTGCGCTCCCAGCGTGACTGGCAGGCGGTTCTGCACCCCGATGATCGAGCCCGCGCGTTGGCCGCCTTTTCGAGTGCCCTGGCGGGCGGCGAGACCCACCTTCGCGATTCCTGGCGCATCGTGCGGCCGGACGGTGAGGTGCGATGGTTCCTGTCGGCGGCCCGCATATTTCGCGATAGCAACGGGCGGGCGGTGCGGGTGGTGGGCGTCAACGTGGATATCCACGAACAAAAGCTGCTGGAACAGCAGGTGGCCGAGCAGCTGGATTTCCAGCAGGCACTGATTGACGCCATCCCCGTGCCGCTGTTCTACAAGGGCGCGGACGGCCGGTACATCGGCTTTAACCGCGCCTACGAGCAGGCCTTTGGGGTGCAGCGCGAGGCACTGATCGGCAAGACCGTGCGGGACCTTGCGTTCCTGCCCGAGACCGAGCGCGAACGCTTCGATGCGGACGCGCAGGAGGCCTTGCACGGGGTCCAGTCGGTGCACAAGGAGGTGGACCTGCCGTATGCCGACGGAAAGGTGCACCACACGCTGTTCTGGCTGCACGGCTTCTCGCGGCCCGACGGCTCGCCGGGCGGGGCCATCGGGACCTTTGTCGACATCACCGACCGTCAGCGCGCCGAGCAGGACCTGCGCCGCGCCAAGGAGCTGGCCGAGGAGTCCACCGCACTCAAATCCAACTTCCTGGCCAACATGAGCCACGAGATCCGCACGCCGATGAACGCGATCATCGGCATGTCGCACCTGGCGCTCAAGTCGGGCCTGACAGCACGCCAGCACGACTACGTGAGCAAGATCCAGCAGGCCGGCCAGCACCTGCTGGGCGTGATCAACGACATCCTGGATTTTTCCAAGATCGAGGCGGGCAAGCTCATGGTGGAGAAGCAGCCCTTTGTGCTCGACCGCATGCTGGAGAGTGTGTCCGACGTGGTGGGCTACAAGGCCGGTGCCAAGGGGCTGGAGCTGGTTTGCGATGTGGCGGCCGACGTGCCCCCCAACCTGGTGGGTGACTCGCTGCGCCTGGGCCAGATCCTCATCAACTTTGCCAACAACGCCATCAAGTTCACTGAAACGGGCGAGATCAGCATTGCCGTGCGGCTGCTGGAGGCAGAGGGCAACCGGGTGATGCTGCGGTTTGAAGTGCGTGACACCGGTATCGGACTTACGCCCGAGCAGATGGGGCGGCTGTTCCAGAGCTTCCAGCAGGCAGACACCTCCACCACGCGTCGCTATGGCGGCACGGGCCTGGGCCTGGCTATCTGCAAGAGCCTGGCGGAGCTGATGGGCGGCGAGGTAGGGGTGCAGAGCACCTATGGCCAGGGCTCCACGTTCTGGGTCACTGTGCCGCTCGAACGCGGTGCACCCGCGCGCGTGCTGCTGCCGCCCCCGGACCTCCGGGGCCGCCGTGTGCTGGTGGTGGACGACAACCAGACAGCGGCCACCGTGCTGTCCGACATGCTGCTGGCCATGGGTTTTGAGGTGGAGCAGGCCCACTCCGGCCTGGAGGCACTCGACCGGCTGCGCGAGTCCATGGCACGGCACCAGCCGTTTGGCCTGCTACTGCTGGACTGGCACATGCCGGGCATGGACGGCGTGGAGCTGGCAGGCCACATCCGGGGCCTGGGCATGGCGCAGGTGCCCAAGATGCTCATGGTCACGGCCTACGGCCGCGAGGACGTGATGCGTGCCGCCCGCGTTCAGGGCATCGACACGGTGCTGATCAAACCCGTCAACGCATCGCTGCTGTTCGACACGCTGATGCAGCCGCTGGAACACTCCACCTACAGCCCGCGCCGCGCCGTCACCCCCGCGCCTGCTGCCGACGAGCTGCCGCTGGAGATCCGGGGAGCGTCGGTGCTGCTGGTGGAGGACAACGAGCTCAACCAGATGGTGGCGGTCGAACTCTTGCTCGAAGCCGGTTTTGCCGTGGATGTTGCCGAGAACGGCCAGATCGCCCTCGACCGCATCGAGCGCAAGGCTTATGACGTGGTGCTGATGGACATGCAGATGCCTGTCATGGACGGCGAAACGGCCACGCGGCAATTGCGCAGCAATCCGCGCCATGCCCACCTGCCCATCGTGGCCATGACGGCCAACGCGATGGAGTCCGATCGCCAGCGCTGTTTTGCGGCCGGCATGAACGACCATGTGGCCAAACCCATCGAGCCTGCGGCCTTGTGGGCCGCCCTGAGCCGCTGGATTCGACCCCGGCCGGGGCTGGGCAAACCGCCTGTGGAGGGGGTGCCCCGCGCAGCAGGCGCTGGTGCCCGTTCGGGTTGGGTGGCTGATGGGATGGCGCCGGAGGGGGCTGACGCTGCGGTGGCGGCAGCTTTCCCCGCAGTTGCCGGGCTGGACACCCGCCTGGGTCTGCAGCGCGCCTTGGGCAAGCCGGGCCTGTACGCCGAGATGCTGCGGCGATTTGTGCAAGGCCAGTCGTCGGTGATTGCGCACCTGGAGCAGGCCATTGCCAGCGCAGATGTGGTGCTGGCCGAGCGGCTGGCCCACACCCTGCGCTCGGTCGCGGCCAACATTGGCGCGCAGGAGGTGTCGGCCCATGCACAAGCGCTGGAGCAGGCCTTGCGCAGTGGGGCGCATGCCGAAATGTCCGCGGGACTGACGGCCACCCTGGGCGCTGCGTTGCAGCCCCTGCTGACGGGGTTGCAGGCGTGGATGCAGGGGCAGCAAACGGGGCGGCCGGAAGGCCTGGAAACCCCTGCTGGGGCCGCGCTGCAGGGCATGGGCGCCACGGCGGTCCTGCAAAAGCTGCGCACTCTGCTGGAGCAGGACGACCCTGCAGCCCCCGAGTTTTTCCAACACAATGTTCAGGTGCTCCAATCCGCGCTGGGGAGCAGCTTCACGGTGGTCGAGATGCACACCCAGAATTTTGATTTTGAGCAAGCACTGGCGGCAATGGCCGCCGTGTCAGGCCCCGAACACCCTGCCGTTCACACCCCTTGAGCGGCACAACACCCAGGAACTTCCATGGACAACGCGCCCTTTGCCTCCCCACAGGCCGCTCTTGTTGACAAGCCGATCGCCACGGTGCTGGTGGTGGACGACACGCCGGACAATCTCACCCTCATGGGCAGCCTGCTGCGCGAGCATTTCCTGGTGAAGGTGGCCAACCATGGCGAGAAGGCCCTGAAGATCGCGCAGTCCGACACCCCTCCCGACCTGATCCTGCTCGACATCATGATGCCCGAGATGGATGGTTATGAGGTGTGTCGGCGCTTGAAGGCTGCGGCGGCCACGCGCGACATCCCGGTGATCTTTCTCACGGCGCGTTCCGACACCGACGACGAGCGCGCGGGCCTGGCCCTGGGGGCCGTGGACTACATCACCAAGCCTATTAGCCCGCCCATCCTGCTGGCGCGGGTCAACACCCATCTGGCGCTCAAGGCCACGGCGGATTTCCTGCGCGACAAAAGCTCGTACCTGGAGCGGGAAGTGGCCATGCGCACGCTGGAGGTGCAGGCCATCCAGGACGTGACCATCATGGCCATGACATCGCTGGCAGAGACGCGCGACAACGAAACCGGCAACCACATTCGCCGCACCCAGCTGTATGTGAAGACGCTGGCCGAGCGGCTGCGCCACCACCCGCGTTTCGAGCCGGTGCTCAACGACCGCATGATCGAGCTGCTCTACAAGTCCGCTCCGTTGCACGACATCGGCAAGATCGGCATCCCCGACAGCATCTTGCTGAAACCCGGCAAACTCACGGTGGAAGAGTTCGAGATCATGAAAACCCACACCACCCTGGGCCGCAACGCCATTGACGAAGCCGAGCGGCGCCTGGGCATGCGCGTGGCGTTCTTGAGCGTGTCCAAGGAGATCGCCTACAGCCACCAGGAGAAGTGGGATGGCTCAGGCTACCCGCAGGGCCTGGCGGGCGATGCCATCCCGGTGTCGGCGCGCCTCATGGCCGTGGCCGATGTGTACGACGCACTCATCAGCAAGCGCGTCTACAAGCCCGCGTTTTCACACGACCAAGCCTGCAACACCATCATTCGCGGCAAGGGCACGCACTTTGACCCCGATATGGTGGATGCGTTTGTGGACATCGCGGAAGACTTCCGCAGCATTGCCCAGAAATACCCCGACCCTGGATAAAGGACAACCCCCTGAGCGACTTCGTCGCTTCCCCCTTCTCTCGAATTGCTGCGCAATTCGGGAAGGGGGACGCAGCCAGTGCACGCAAGTGAAACGCCGCACATTCGGCTTGGCGGCCCTTGCACGGCTGCACTGGTGTGCGTCTTGCCCGCTGCGTAGTCCAGTTACGAGACCTCAGCAGTGGTCATCGTGCGCTGTCTTCACTGCTGGCGGCGGTAGTTGAGATCAGAACGGCGCGTCTTCGCTCTTGGGGGCGTCGGCCTGTGGGGCGGCACCTGTGGTGTCGGACTCCACATCGGCTGCAGCCTCGGCTTCAGCGCTGACGGGTGCGTCTGTCGCAGCCGCCTGGCGCACAGCCGCCTTGTCGCCAGCGCTCGCAAACTTGCTGTATTTGCCCAGAATAGGCACCAGCTGGCCGTAGATGCGGGGGCTGCCGGCCAGGCACTCGCGCTGCTCCAGAAAGTCCGCTTCGCCCGTGAAGTTGCCCACCAGGCCACCGGCCTCGGTCACCAGCAGCGAGCCCGCAGCCACGTCCCAGATCGACAGGCCTGTTTCAAAGAAACCATCGGTGAAGCCCGCAGCCACATAGGCCAGGTCCAGCGCGGCGGCGCCGGGGCGGCGCAGGCCGGCGGTGCGCTGCATCACGTCGGCCATCATGTTCAGGTAGCTCTTGAAGTTGTCGCCCGGGCGGAAGGGGAAGCCGGTGGAGATCAGGCAGTCCTTGAGCTGGGTGCGCTTGCTTACACGAATGCGGCGCTCGTTCAGGTAGGCCCCACGGCCCTTGGTGGCGGTGAACAGGTCGTTGCGCGAGGGGTCATAGATGACGGCCTGCTCGACCTTGCCGCGCACAGCCAGCGCGATGCTGATGCAGTACACGGGAAAGCCGTGGATGAAGTTGGTGGTGCCGTCCAGCGGGTCGATGATCCAGACAAATTCCGAATCCTTGGCGCCGTATTCGCTGCCCGACTCTTCGGCCAGGATACCGTGGCCGGGGTAGGCCGTCAGCAGCGTCTCGATGATGATTTTTTCGGACGCGTGGTCCACTTCGGTCACAAAGTCGTTGATCTGCTTTTGCGAGATCCGCACCGATTCCACGTCAAGGGCCGCGCGGTTGATGATGGCGCCGGCGGCGCGTGCGGCCTTGATGGCCACGTTAAGCATGGGGTGCAGGTTGGACGACATAAATTGTGGTGGTGAGCAGGGCGCCGTGCGTCAACAATGAAGCGAGGCAGCCTGCGAATCAGGAGCGGTGCGATCCGACCCGGCGATGCGGGCGGCGACAATGAGGGCAGGATTTTACCCGCAGAGCCTCTTTTTCGCCTAACCGCTTGCCTTTTCCCTTGTCCTGCACCTGCCCATGAAGACCCGTTTTGTCCTGATCAACACCAGCCACGCCGGCAATGTGGGCGCTGCCGCCCGCGCCATGAAAACCATGGGTTTTGATGACCTGGTGCTGGTGGCCCCGCGCTGGGCCAACGTGCTGCGGCGCGAGGAGACCATCCAGCGCGCCAGTGGCGCGCTCGACGTGCTGGAGAACGCCCGCATCGTTGCAACGCTCGATGAGGCGCTGGACGGCATGAGCCACCTGTGCGCCACGGCGATGACCCCGCGCGACTTCGGGCCGCCCACGGCTGCGCCGCGTGCCCATTTCGAGTTGCTATTAAAACAAGAGCTGTTAGCGCTTGGTGGAAAAGCGCTAGAGGTCAAAAACACCTCAAATCCAGAAGATCCATCGGCTGCGGCAGCCGGCCAGGCCGGTATCGCCTTCCTGTTTGGCTCCGAGCGTTTTGGCATGACCAACGAGGATGTGTACCGCTGCCACGTAGCACTGTCGATTCCCACCAACCCCGGCTTTGGCTCGCTCAACCTCGGCGCCGCCATCCAGGTGATTGCCTACGAATGGCGCATGGCGCTGGGCGGGTTCCCGGTGCTGGATGCCACACCACACCGCGCCCTGGCCGACGCCGCGCAGGTAGCGGGCATGCTGGGCCACTGGGAGCAGGCGCTTACCACCATCGGTTTTCTGGACCCCGCCGCACCCAAGAAGCTCATGCCCCGCCTTAACCAGCTTTTCAATCGCGCGCAGCTCAGCCCTGAAGAAATCCACATCTTGAGAGGTGTCGCCAAAGCCATGATCGAGGCCGCTGAGGCGAAACGCTAGACTGTGCGGCCATAAACACATAACGAAAAGAACCGATGTTCGCCCGCCTGCGCTCCGATATCCAGTGCATCCTCGACCGCGATCCTGCCGCGCGCAGCACGTGGGAGGTGATCACCTGTTATCCGGGCCTGCACGCGATCTGGCTGCATCGCCCCGCGCACTGGTGCTGGCACCACGGCCTGAAATGGCTCGGTCGCTTTATTTCGCACTTTGCGCGCTGGTTCACGGGCATCGAGATCCACCCCGGTGCGAAGATTGGAGAGCGCGTGTTCTTCGACCATGCGATGGGCGTGGTGGTGGGCGAGACCGCCGAGATCGGCGACGGCTGCACCATCTACCAGGGCGTCACGCTGGGCGGTACCTCGCTGTACAAAGGTGCCAAGCGCCATCCCACGTTGGGCAAGGACGTGGTGGTGAGTGCGGGCGCCAAGGTGCTCGGCGGCTTTGAAGTGGGTGACGGCGCGAAGATCGGCAGCAATGCCGTGGTCATCAAGCCGGTGCCTGCGGGCGCCACGGCGGTGGGCATTCCGGCCCGGATCATCCCGTCCAAAGCTGGCGAAAGCGCGGACGTGACCGAGCCGCAGCAGGCGCGCAAGTTCACGGCCTATGGCATCACGCAGGAGGACGATCCGCTCTCGCAGGCCATGCGCGGGTTGATCGACAACGCCTCGTCGCAGGAGCACCAGATCGCGCTGCTGTGGCAGGCCATCGAGAAGCTGTCCACCAACCCGCAGAACAAGGACTGCGTGCCGTGTGATGCTGCGCTCAAGGAGCAGTTCGAGGCGGGCAAGCTGAACGAACTGGTGGGCAAGTAGCGACGTGCCTGCGCTGCCCTGTTTTATTTTGTTGCTATGAAAAATATAGCTGTTTGCGCTTATCGAATAAGCGCTAGCGGCTATATTTGCTTCAAATTCTGAAGTATCAAGCTGGGCGAGTTGCCCGCACAGCGCTCTTGGGGCGGAACGCTTTGCAGACCTCGTCCCGCGTTTCCAGATACGGCCCGCCAATCAGGTCCACGCAGTAGGGTACGGCCGCAAAGATGCCGGGCACGATTTGCTTGCCGTCGGCCTCCTTCAGGCCCTCCAGCGTCTCGGCAATGGCCTTGGGCTGGCCGGGCAGGTTGATGATGAGGCTCTGGTCGCGCACCACGGCCACCTGGCGCGAGAGGATGGCGGTGGGCACGAACTTCAGGCTGATCTGGCGCATCTGCTCGCCAAAGCCCGGCATCTCCTTGTGCGCCACGGCCAACGTGGCCTCGGGCGTCACGTCGCGCAAGGCAGGGCCTGTGCCGCCGGTGGTCAGCACCAGGCAACAGCCTGCGTTGACCAGTTCGATCAGCGCCGCGCTGATGCCGTCCTGCTCGTCGGGAATCAGGCGCGATTCGAAGGTGATGGGGTTGTGCAGCGCGCGCGTGAGCCAGTCCTGCAGCGCGGGCAGGCCCTTGTCTTCATAGACACCGCTGCTGGCGCGGTCGCTGATGGAGACGATGCCGATCTTCACCGGGTCGTGCAGGGCGGAAGGCTCACTCATCGCCGTGGTCCTCATCGATATCGCTGGCGTCGTCTGCACCCGTGCCGCCCAGGTGCTCGCGCACCAGCTGGAACAGCTCGCGGTAGGCGCGGCCCTTGCGCGGGGCCAGGCCTTGCGAGACCTGGACATTGGCCTCCTTGCCCGCAGGCTGTGCGTCCTTGCGGGCCTGGCGGATCAGGGCGCGCAACTGCTGCGTGTCGGTGGTGGGGTGCTCGGCCATCCAGGGGGCCAGCGCGTCATCGTCGGCAATCAGGCGGTCGCGCCAGTGTTCGGCCAGGTGCAGCTGCATCTTTTCGGTGGCCGAGCCCTTGTGCTGCTCTTCCAGCGCCTGGCGGGCTGCTAACACCAGCTCGGGTTCGAGCTTGCGCATGATCTTGCCCACGTACTGCATCTGGCGGCGCTTGCCTTCAAAGTTGGTGATGCGCTTGGCCTCGGCCAGCGCGTCCACCAGCTTGTCGGGCAGACCCACCGCCTCGAACAGGTCGGCGCGCAAGCTCAAAAGCTCTTTGCCCAGCTCCTGCAGTTCGTCGCTTTCGCGCTTGAGATCGGTGCGGCTGGCATCGGGCGTGCCTTTGAGTTCGGCCTTGAGCTGAATGTCCAGTTCGCTGCCTTCGGCAACGAACTGGCCTCGCACAAAGTAGCCTTTTTTGGGTTTGCGTGACATGAGGGTGGGGGCAAAAAACACGTGGCGCAGAGCGCGCCACAGCGGCAAGTATCATAGCTGCCGCTATGAATAAACCCTCCACCCGCGCCGCGCGCGCCCAAAGCGCGGCCGCTGCAGCGCCCGCGCCTGCCACCTCCCGCACCCCTGACAACGGCTTCAGCTACAGCCGCCCGTTCTTTGAAGAGCTGGTGGACCGCGCCCTGGCCCATGCCAAAAAGCTCGGCGCCACCGACGCAGGCGCCGAGGCGTCCGAGGGCTGCGGGCTGTCGGTCAGCGTGCGCAAGGGCGAGCTGGAGAACGTGGAGCGCAACCGCGATAAATCCCTGGGCGTGACGGTGTACCTTGGCAAACGCCGTGGCAACGCCAGCACGTCCGATTTCTCGAACAAGGCCATCGAGCAGACTGTGCAGGCAGCCTACGACATCGCCCGTTTTACGGCCGAAGATCCCATGGCAGGCCTGCCGGACGCCGATGACATCGCCCCGGCCGACACGCACCGCGATCTGGACCTGTTCCACCCCTGGGCCATCACCAGCGAAGAGGCCGCTGAAATCGCCAAGGCCTGCGAGGCCGCCGCGCTCAAGACGCACCGCCGCATCACCAACAGCGAAGGCGCGGGCGTGTCGGCCCAGCAAAGCCATTTCTTCAGCGCCCACACACGCGGCTTTCGCGGCGGCTATGCCAGTTCGCGCCACAGCTTCTCCGTCGCACCCATCGCCTCGCTGCCCGGCCGCAACGCCGAGATGCAGCGCGATGCCTGGTACAGCTCCATGCGCGACGCCACCGAACTGGCATCGCCCGAGGCCGTGGGCCGCTACGCCGCGCAGCGCGCGTTGAGCCGCCTGGGCAGCCGCAAGATCCCCACCACGCAATGCCCGGTGTTGTTCGAATCCACCCTGGCCGCCGGCCTGCTGGGCGGCTTTGTGCAGGCCGTCAGCGGCGGCTCGCTGTACCGCAAGAGCAGCTTCTTGCTCGACTCGCTGGGCAAGATGGTCTTCCCCAAGCACATCGACATCCTGGAAGACCCCTTCATCCTGCGCGGCAAGGGCAGCTCGCCGTTCGACGAAGAAGGCGTGCGCGTGGCGCCGCGCAAGGTGGTCAAAGGAGGGCGCGTCGAGGGCTACTTCCTGTCCAGCTACTCGGCCCGCAAACTGGGCATGAAGACCACGGGCAATGCGGGCGGCTCGCACAACCTGGTGATGACCTCGCGCCTCACGCAAGCCAGCGACAACCTCGACGCCATGCTGCAAAAGCTGGGCACGGGCCTCTTTGTTGTGGAGCTGATGGGCCAGGGCGTGAACTACGTGACCGGCGACTATTCGCGCGGCGCGAGCGGCTTCTGGGTGGAGAACGGCAAGATCGCCTACCCGGTGCACGAGATCACCATCGCGGGCAACCTCAAAGACATGCTCAAGGGCATTGAGGCCGTGGGTGCGGATGCCTACAACTACGGCGCCAAGACCGTGGGCTCCATCCTGGTCAACCGCATGAAGGTGGCGGGGAGCTAACGCCTGGTCCGTAGCGCAGCCGCCGCAAAGGGCCGCGCTGATGCAAAAAAGGCCCTCGCGACGAGCGAGGGCCTTTTTGTTTTTTGAGCAGCTGTTGCGCTACTTGTTGCCTGCCCGCGCACCCGCCAGCAAAGCCTGCACCGCGGCCTGCAGCACGGGTGTCGCCTCCTCGCCGCTGAGCAGGCCTGAACTCACAAAAGCCCCATTGATGAGCACAGCCAGCTGGGCCGCCAGGGCCTCGGGCCGGGGCACGCCCAGCCGCTGGGCAATACCGTGCAGGCGGCCGCGCAGCGTCACCATGTGCTGCTGCGCCACGCGGCGGGCAGGGTGGTCCTGCTCGGCAAATTCGGCCGCCACGTTGATCTGCGGGCAGCCCCGGTAGTTGGAGCGGCCGAGCCGCTCGCCGATCCACTGCATGTGGGCCTGCAGCTCGGCGGCTGGGTCGTCGGCATGCTGCGCCGCCACCGCATCCCACAGGCCCCAGAAGTCCACATCTTCACGCTCCAGAAACGCCACGATGAGGTCGTCCTTGGTGGGGAAGTAGCGGTACAGGCTGGTCTTGGCCACGGCCGCTTCGGCCACCACCAGGTCCACCCCCACGGCGCGCACACCGCGTTGGTAGAACAGGCTCGATGCTGTGTCGAGGATGCGCTCGCGCACGTCCTGCACGGGCTCGCTGGAGGCCGTCGCAGCGCGCCGTGACGCAGGCTTGGGGCGGGCGCCTGGCGCGGTTGCCGGGAGGGGATGGGAAAAAGAATGTGCAGCCATGCTTGACATGATACAGACCTGTCTGTAATCTTCAAACAACAGACAGGTCTGTATCGT
>C687J35021_10001022_pt1 | contig 21331 bp, 35 predicted proteins | sample RifCSPhighO2_12_FD_35021 | JGI IMG/M metagenome (IMG submission 35021)
TAGACAAGTCTACTGTTGGCGAGGTCCTTATAAGTCCTACACCTATAGAAGGCTGGAGCTAAAAGTATTATGACTGAATTACTAGCACTTATACTCGGCTTACAGCTCGGATATTGGGGTCGTACAATATCGTCTAAGGTGTCAGATATTCACCACGCTCTTAGAAATAGAATAGAAAACCCCGCCGGCGTTGTTAAACCCAACCCTCAAAAGATAGCCGACAGGTCAGATGATTCACCTACGGGACCGGTCAGACCTCCTGATCCTAAGCAGTACGCAATCCAGAATCAGATTAGAGAGAATGAGCTGAAAGCTAGGGTATGAACTGTGAACTTTGCAATAAACCCAGTAACAGAGGCGGAGTCATCAACGGTAAATACTACTCCTCGATCTGCAACGACTGTATATCGGGGCAGACCCGCCTCATATCTGCACAGGCCGCGGAGTTTCAACGCCTCTCCGACCGACAAGAGTTCGCCAAAGACATCATCCAACCTTATGACGGCGATAAACCCAATGGCGAGTTCATCAAGGCCTATCCAAATAAGGCCAAGGAAATGTTTAGCGAACAGCAATTACGGGAGTTCGGATGAGTGATTACTTCGACAATCAGGACGATGCGGTATTCAAGGTCTACAAAGCTCAGAACATGAAAGAGTTTGCTGACTTATTACAAACCATAACTAATGCTAATGACAATTTTCACTTGGTCTGGATACAACCCTATGACCACGCCCACCATACAGGTTACGAATTCATAATATCAACGCCAAAGGAGAAATCAGATGTTTAAGAGGAAAGGTGCGAAACCGGAAGTTAAAGCCCTGAATCCAATAGTGGAGGTAGCCCTAGCGGTTGCCATTGTATCTAACAAGGTGGATGTAGATAGGATGTCCAACGGTCAGTTGCTTAACGCAATCTTTGAAGAACTAACTAAAGTGGAGAAAACAGATGAGTAAAAAACCAGAAGGCTCAACAGCCAAGCGATTCACATTAAAAAAGACCGAGGCTATGGTCATTAATCAGATACAAGCCTCTGCGAACAACGACAAGAGCATGTTCTTAGTACATCTCGCTACTGACAGATGGGCTTACCCAGTCACCCAAAACACCCAATTCAAGTTCTTGGACAACAACGAGGTTGAGGTAAGTGAGCTAGAGCCTGAACCGAAGCAGAAGGTAGCTGACGCGGTTGAGCCAGTTGTTAGGAAGGCTAAGTAATGCAACTGTTAATGGAAATCAAGAAGACTAGTCAGCGCAAATTGGCGAGTGGCGATAACGCATATCAGCTCGTTTTAGAGTGCGAGGATTCACAAGTCATGGACCTGGGGAAGCTAAGACCGGACTCATTAGTTCTTGTTGAGATACGGGCCGAGGGTGAGGAGGAAGAGCATGACTGATTTAGAAGCCCTGCGAATGGGAGTCGGTCTAATAATGATGTTCACTGGCATCGCTATGATAATCGCCTTCTGGTCAGATAGGAACCGCAAGCTCTGATGAAAACTATCCAATGGAGTGGATTATGTTAATCCCCCACTCAGTAAAAGTAGGCTCACTGACCTATAAAGTCACCCGCGGCCCTAAAATGCACCACGATGACATAAAGGCTTGGGGTATTACAGACCACGAAAGCCAAGTAATTCAGCTTCAAGAAGGTATGAGCAAGGAACGCGAGGCCGAGACATTCTTACACGAGCTTATGCACTGCGCTATGGCTACCTGTGGAATCGGTTACGCACTGGAGCAAAACCGCAACGTGAGCGAAGAAGAACTGGTCAATGGAACGTCACGGATGCTGTACCAGATAATAACAGATAACAAGTTGGTGTTTTAGATGAGCAATCAACAAATCCTAGAACAAGCCATACAGAAAGCTATTGACGGTCGGTTCTACAGTTTTGCATATGGAGCTTTCGGTAAGCCAGAGTTCGTAGTTGGCTCAGAAGATAGATTTGGGCATACCAAAGTTTGGGTAAAAGATTGGCCTGATGAATGGGTATCAGCCGAGTATATTATCTTCTCCCACGACTTCGCTAAGGCAATTTTTGGCTCGGATATGCAGAATGGACAACCTAAATGGCGTAACGCTTTGCAGTATATGGTTGTACAGGATGACCCTATTGAGGCACTGGGAAGGTTGATTGACGATTACCTAGGAGAACACTTGGATGGCGACTCCGAGCAATCCGCCGAATAAGCTCCTCGTAAAGAGAAAGGAGTTCGAGGCGTTCCTTGGAATTATAAAGAACGGCCAAGCGTCGCATTGGGTGGACATCGCCCGCACTCTTGGAGTATCCAAGGACACCATAACCGACTGGAAGAAGCTACCGGAAGCCCAACAAGCTATATCGGATGGTATCACCCACGCTGTAGAGCAGATGCAGACAGTGGGCAAGCGTGACTGGCGCATGTGGGAGTCCAAACACAAGATGCTCACCCAAAAAGAGGAAGAAGCTCAGCCAACAGGCACCACCTACAACACCTTCATCCAGCAGAACAATCTGAACCCCAACGCACCAGGAGCTAAAGAGATTGTTGATGCCACGCTAGTAACACTTATGAGCAAGACAAAGAGGTTGGGCCATGAGAATAACCTTTGAAGCTCGGTTAGACACCGACAAAGATTCGAGAACTCTTAGTAAGCTAATGAGCTATTGCGTGGATAGGGGAATTACCCTGATGTACTCAGATAGCGGGACGGGTAAGCTGAGGTTTGCATTAGAGGGCAAAGTATCAGTGCTCAAAGATATAATCGAGCACTTTAAGAAAGTACAGAGTCATGAAGAAGCGACTTGATTTCAAATTGCCATTCGACCCAGCGTGGGTAGCCAGGGCCAGAGAATCTGAGCTTAGGATTATGGCCCGGCATGGCCTAGAGCCGGTAGTGCATGATATTGACACCGAAATAATCAGAAGGGTTAGAAAGACCAAGGCCCAAGGCGATAGCTGGGCGGGGTGGAATGGTAAGAAACAGTAGTTGTCTGAGTTGAGGGGTAGAAATGTCTCGGCCCGGAGTTTTTAGACTCCACACTGGCGTTATAAAGCTCTGCAGAGCAAGTCGATAGCGGAGCAATCACCCCTCACCCCAGCTAACTAGCTGGAACCTTAACAATCTGCCGCCAAGTTTAGTTTAGAAAGGTTTAGATATGAACAAGAAAAGGAAAATAGTGTTTAGTGACAAGAGCCAAGGTTTAGAGGGTGACTGGCCGGTTGCCATAGTTGCGGAGCAGGATGTTAAATCTGGGGGATTGTACAGCACAATAGTTGACCCAGTTTTTAACGGAGCGATACAAAACAATCTTTTATTTACACACGATAAAAGATAATCACTTGGCGGTGGTTTGTTGGGGTAACTCAACGCACATTACAATCCGGTCAAAGGAGTCCACATGGACTGTCCCAACTGTCCATCTCATCCGCCCATGAAGCGTGTGGCGGGGAACATCTGGGTCTGCACCTGGTGTGATCTACTCATCGTCAACTCTAAGGAGGTGAGCGGTGACTCGCTCCCGCCGAGTGCGATACCTCGGCAAGCGCAAGTGTGAGCTGTGCCAAAGAGCTGGGACTGAAAAGAACCCGCTCCAAGCACACCATACTGATGGCAACCCAGCCAACAACATCAAGGAGAACTTCTTGGTGGTACACATGCGGGTCTGCCATCCGTTCGCGGACTTCATTACTCAGCTATACCTGCTCAACGGCAAGAAGGCCAACCGGCGTATCGTCCTGGCGGCCTGGACTACCCTCACCTGGAAAGAACCAGGAATCGAGGACATCCTGACGAGAGGGAGCTGACGTGTTCATCCTACGGGATGCCCTACTGTTCGCACGGCTGGTGTTCTACTGGCTGTGCAGGAAGGTGGGAACATGAAGTACCTGCTAGTCATCGTAGCGACTATCGCTGTACTGGGATGGTCGCAGGGCGTAACCGCCCAGCAAGCCCCCGAACCAGACCCCTTGCAGACCGCTTGCAAGTACCTCTGGGACTTCGGGGAAGTCGCCGGACTGGAAATCAACAACTGCCGCCGGACAGCACCCGACGAGTTCTCCTGGCGGGGAACCACCGTCCACGTCCGTCTGTCTACCAGCCAAGGCCCCGTGAACCTCACGGTTCGCACCATTCGTTCACCTTGGCAGGTGGTCAACTGGGCGCAGGAATAGGAAGACCGGAACGGGGGCTAGTGAATCATATTCTCATTAGCCCCCAACTTAAATAGATGAATACCACTCACGACGACCCAATAATACATGGCTGGCAATGTCCAGTCTGTAAAAGGATATTTCAGAAACACGGTGAGTGTTATGTATGTAAAAAGTTCTTAAAGCCGATGGTGATACAGATTGATGAAGGATAAGCTACTCCAAATTCTCAAAGACCCCAACGACAAGGTGATTGCTATTGATATGGACGGCGTTCTCTGTGAGGGCGAGTTCTGGGGTGAAGGAGAGCCGATACCCAAGCAGGACATCATAGATAAAGTTTGGGGTTGGTATAAGAAGGGCGCTCACATCATCATCTACACCGCCAGACAGCCGATTTACTACCCTGAAACCCACGCATGGTTGATCAAGCACAAAGTACCTTTTCACGGGATATGTATGCTCATGAAGCCTGGGGCTGACATCTACATAGACGACAAAGCTTTAAACCTTGAGGACATAGCTCCGAGGTTGGTGTGAATAAGAAAACCCTACGAAGGATTATTGGTGTGCGACTGATGTTACTCGTTTGGCCTTACGGTAGACATAAGTATTACTCGTACCGATTGTATAGGTTGGCAACTTGGGTTGCAGATGGTGGTTACTGATGGACAAAGAACAAGTAAGAGCACAGGCCCACATACTCAACCCTGCGGTATGGGTATTAGATAACGAGCTGATCAATGAAAACCAGCAGCCGTTTGAGTTCGACGACCACCGCTTCATGCTACAACCCTACGCTGACTCTAGCCCTGACCAAGTAATTATGAAATCAGCACAGGTCGGGTGGTCAGTAGCGGCGATACTTAAGAGCGTCCATGCCGCCGCATTATTAAAGCTGAATGTTATATACATACTGCCCACCAGAAACGCCTCTGGTGAGTTCGTAGTACCTAAGGTTAATCCGATGTTACAGCGCAACCCATCATTAGCCGCTCTGGTCAAAAGTACCGATAACAAGTCACTGAAACAGGTAGGCGACAGGTTTATTTACTTCAAGGGTGCGTTCCACAGGGGTGAGGCCGTTTCTACTACTGCTGACCTCGTGATAGCTGACGAGTTTGACATATCCGACCAAGCAGTATTAACGACCTATGAATCACGCTTACAAGCTTCAAAATACGCCTGGTTCTGGCGGTTTTCTAACCCAACAATCCCAGGCTTCGGGGTGCATGAGCTGTTCCAAGAGTCTGACCAGATGACTTGGTTCGTGACCTGTCCCCATTGCGGGTATGAGTGGTACATGGAGTTCGAGCGAGGCGAGAGAAGCCACCATGTAGATGTTGAGAAAGGGATATACGCTTGCGGTAAGTGCCTGAAAGAACTGCCCGATGACGATCGACAATCAGGCAGGTGGATCGCCAGATACCCGAATCGAACTAGACGCGGTTATCACATCTCCCAGTTGATTGTGCCTTGGGTGCCAGCTAAGAAGATTGTCCAACAATCGACCAAATCTCCTGATTTCTTTAATAACTTCGTACTAGGGCTTCCGTATCAAGCTAGTGAACTCCTAGTAAACCGTGACTCGATACTAGGCTGTCTATCCAGAGATGTAGGCAAAAGACAGGACTTCGTACTGGGAGTCGATAACGGACTTATCAAGCACTGGGTGCTGGGTAACAGGGAAGGAATCTTAGCTTACGGCAAAACTGAGCACTGGGAAGACATCGAGCGCATGATTAAGACCTATAATGCTACAACTGTAATAGACGCACTGCCTGATTTCACGATTCCTCAACAGTTAGTCCAGAAGTACCGAGGGAAAGTACACGTCCACTACTACGTCCACAATGCCAAGGATATAGATGTTTCGAGAACGGGTGACGGCATGAAGCAGGGTGTTATCCAGTCGGACAGGACTAAGATATTCGACCAAGTGGCCGCTGAGTTTAACTCTAGGAACTTCGCCATCTATGTTGGCGAACACGCTATGAATGATTACATCTACCACTGGGAGAATATGTACCGAATTGTCGAGGAAGATACTCGTGGAATCGAACGGGGTAAATGGGAAACCAAAGAGAACCGGCCCGACCACTGGGCTCACGCCACAGTTTATTACCGTGTTGGGGTAGGTAAGGCTCTAGGCCCGGACGACTCAGGTGCGGTCAGAGGGCCACAGCCCACCAAGAAGGAGGCGATAACGGTTGACCCTGTGACCAATACCGTGCCGGCGATAGATGTTCTGGAAATGGCAAGGAAAACTAATCGAAAGGTCAAGATATGAGATTTGATGAACCCCTAAGACATGATGACGACCCGCCTATTTCAGTATTCCTGTCCAGCGACAAGCATTCGGATGGGTTGTACCACATCGTCCACTGTTTCTACTGCGGTAAACCTTATAGCACGACAGTCAACACGATTACACGGGTTCTAGTAGACCAACCGGCTAATGTTGCTGTAGCCACAGTCCATACGGGCATTGGAAACACCTGTAAAAGGTGCAAAGCCACATACCGATTCGTCATGCTATAATTGAGCTAGGCTCGCTGGCCCATCGAAACTTAACAGGGGTAAATTGCTTATTCGCCCCTGATTTGCTATAATACATACCAACAAGCCCACACTGGCTATCAGTGGGGCTTTTTTTATTTATGGAAGAAACTACACCCTCAGACGAACAGGCGGCGATTGATATAGGTATCAAGGACGTTGACCTACTGCGCGAAATGCGTACGTCGGTTGAAGCGTCCGAAAAGTTCTGGAACGAAAACCCTAAATTCAAGCTCAAGGAAACGATAGAGAACAACATGAACCTCTACCTGCCGAACCACTGGAAGGGCAAGGAGGTCTACGAGCACGAGAAAGAGAATCTTTACCAAGACCCCCGCATATTCATATCAGTCGAAACGATTATGGGCATGGTGGCTAGTAAACCGGCCTATCCCGAGGTCGCGCCCGATGAAGATACTGTAATAGCCCGTAAGTTAGCTGGTGATGTCCAAGAGGCGTGTTTCGCCCACGCCAAGAAATACCGCGTTGACGACCTTCAGGGCGTGGCCGGTAGGAACATGATAATCAAGAGAATCGGCTGGATTAAACTTCGTTATGACAGCACGATTGATGATATAAAACCCGAGGTATGCGACCCGCTTGATATAACTGTAGACAAAGACGCGCGGTTCATGGGCAATCCGCGGTTTATAGCCCATAGGATTAGAAACAAGCCAGCCGAAGAATTGATAGCCATGTTTCCCGGCGGTGAGCAAGCGATACTAAAAGCATGGGGCTGTGAGAGACAAAAGAAGAACGGCGATCTGGTGGCTTACAAATCCCAGTTAAGCAAGCGCAAAGATGTCTGGGAGATATGGTTTACCTATTATAAGGACGGCCCGAAGGAAGGGCTGATGGTCTGTGATTACGACTTCCAAAACATGTTCTTCAAAGGTCCGAACCCCAACTGGAATTATGAGGAGGAAGAAGATTCGCTGACTAACTTCCTAGACACCCCGCCTAAACCCTTCATAGAGTTCGTGTACTTGTCAGACGGGATTACATTCATTCCTCCGACCAGCGCGGTAGAACAAGCCGCCGGCTTGCAGAAGAACCTTGACAAACGGGGCAAGCAGATAATCGAGAACGCCGACCAGTCGGCCGGTGGGATAGTATTCAGTACCGACGCGATGACCAAAGAGGAGGCCGAGAAGTTGATCGGTGCGCCTGATGAGCGAGTAGGAGTTAAGGGCAAGGTAACAGATGCTATGATGCGCCTAGCTCCTAATCTACTCCCGACCTATGTAATAGAGGACAAGGTTGACGCTCGTAATGAGATAGACGCTATCTTCGGGACTCATAAGCCGACAAGGGGCGAATCAACTAACCGTACAGCGACGCAGGATGTCTTACAGCAACAGCAGGACCTTACTCGCCAAGATGAGATTTCAAGAGCCTTGCAAAGGGCGATGTCTAAGTATTATCAGATTCTTGTGCAGATGATGAAGGTCTATTACCGGGAAGACCACTGGTTCAAAGTCAACGGCGAGGACGGACAGTTCGACTTTATTGTGATGCGTTCAGACCTTATCCGTGACGGTATTGATGTGTCAGTCCAAACTGGTTCGATGGCACCGCCGGACAAGATTAGTGAGAGAAGCGCGGTCATGCAGTTACTACAAGCTGATATGGTTGACCCAATGACAGTATATGAAACACTAGGCATCCCGAACCCCAAGAAGACCCTCGAGCGAACAATTAAGTGGAAACTCGACCCCATGTCCTTCAGCACCGAAGTCCAAGACGAGACGTTTGAGCGACAGGCCTTCATGGATATACAGATGCTTAACAGGGGTGAATTCCCCAAGCTGAGAGGTGAAATTACTCCACGCCACCTAGAGTTCCATCGACAGTACATGAGCGGCGGTGAGTATGACGAGCTGGAAGACAATATCAAGAACCTGCACCTAGAACACGTCAAGATGGAAATGCAACAGGCTAATAAACTCTTACAAACCGCCATGTCCCAGGCCCCGACTCAACCCGAGCTAGATGCCGCGGCTAAGCAGGAAACTCAGCAAGCCCAATCAGCCGTAAGTATGGGCGTGGCTCAACCGGCAGAGCAACCGCCGGGCGCAGCACCAGCCCCGCAGGGTTCATCCGAACAGCAGTCCAACAGCGGACAGCTTCCAATAGCTTAAGAAGTATGGTATAATGTGTAAACATAAGGAGTAGGCATGGCAGATAAAGTAGATGCCCCAGCGGAAGCTGTAGGCGCAGACGAGCCACAAGTTACTGGCCCAACATCAACAAACCTAGAAAATGAAATTGAAAGTGCGTTAGAGGAGGCACCAAGTGAAGAAGTCAATGATAGTCCCGCATCCGATGTGGGAGAAGGTTCCGGTGAAGAAGGGAACGATGGTTCCGGGGACATTGCTGGAAATCAAGGAGATAGTGATGATGAAGGACGAAGCGTGGGAGATGATGACGCAGCTCCTATACCCCCTCCCAGTCCAGCGCCAGAATACAACCAACCAGCCCCCGAACTAGACACCGACATATCAATACCGGCAGACCACAAGATTGTCTTGCAGGGATTTGACAAAGACGGTAATCCTAAAGAGTTCTACCTGACATCAACGGCTGATTTAGCCAAACTACCCAAGAGTGGATTTGAACCGGCTAATTATCCGCATTTGATGGCTGTGTCGGCGGAACTCGCCAGACGAGCCGTGCGTGAGGAAGACGCTGATGCCGCCAGAACTAGTCTGGAACAAGAAACCCAAGCCCGTGAACAAGCCGCGAGAGAAGCAGAAGATTTACGCAATACATGGACGGGTGAGGCGGAAGAACTGGCTAAGAATGGTCAACTACCATCAGTTCCCAAGACCGCCAAAGAACAGAACGACCCCGAACATCCCTATAATAAAAGGGTCAACGAGGTCAAAGAGTTCATGCGTGAGGAGCTGAAAGCCAAACGTCCGTTACAGAGCTTTGTACATGCACTAGGATTACTAGAAGCAAAAGAACTAAAAGCTGAAAAAGCTACCAAGCAGAAAGAGATTGACGAGCGTAAAAAACGCTCAGGATCGCTGGTGATGGGTTCCGGTTCTGGCAATTCTACTCCATCTACCGGACTACGACCCGGCATGAGTGTTGATGCCGTCATTGACGAAGCACTAGCGACTTAAAAAACACGGTTGTAAAAATGCGTTAAGTGTGCTATAGTTCTAGATAAGAAGCCCCTTTGGCTCAGGCCAAGGGGGCTATTTTTTATACCCCGAAACCTCAACAAAGACGGCTTCCTCTATTAATCAACAAGGGGAATAAGTATGGTATTCGGAACCAGAGTTACGTCCATCACCCAGGACAAGATTGTTCCTGTAGTCATCGATGCCGTTCTGAACAGCAATGTTCTGATGGCTCGTATCTTCATGCGGGACAACAAGCGCTGGAGTGGTGAGACGCTACGCATACCTCTACAGGTAAGCAAACCGACTACTGGTGGTGCTTTCGACGGTGTAGATACCTTCGACACATCATTGGCTGACACCCGCCAGCGGCAATCATTCGAGCCCAAGGCGTACTATCAGAGCGTAGTCGTATCTGGCATGGAAGCATCGGCGAACTCCGGTTCAGATGCCGAAGTGCTCAATCTAGTAAAAGTAACGATGGAAGAAGCCAAGAACGCCATGTGCGATTCTGTAGGCACACTTCTATATAGCACAGGTTCTGGCAAGAACTTCCAAGGTCTAGGCGCAATCGTTGATGATGGTACTAACACCTCAACCTACGGTTCACTCTCACGAACAACCTACAGCTTGCTAAACTCAACAGTTACCGCATCAGGCGGGACGTTGACACTGGCAAACCTAGCAACTCCATTCCGAGGTGCTTCGGCCGCCAGCTCTGCTCGGAACCGACCAACCGTTTTGGTAACAACCGAAACTGTCTGGGACTTGTACGAGTCACTACTGACACCAACCGTTCGAGCCAACTACGACGCATCAGGCCGCCCACAGGTTACTGCCTTCAGTAAGCCGGGCCGCATGATCCAAGGCGAGGAAGCTCTCAAGGGCGCACAGGGATTTGACGCACTATCATGGCGCGGCATTCCGGTAGTAGCCGATGAGAAGGCCGACTCCGGTGTAGTCTTCCAATTAAATGAGAACTTCCTGCACTGGTACTCGCTCAAGGGTGTGGACCTACAGACTAAGGAAGTCATTAAGGGCGGGGTTGACTCAGTTTACTCCGAAGCTCCTAAGGACTACCCGATACAGTGGAAAGACCTACAGATGCCTACCAACCAGTACGCAGAGGTTGGACAGTTCATCATGCTTGGCAACCTGATCTCTGAGCATACTCGACGACACGCAAAACTAACCGGCGTAACGAGCGCTTAAGGAGAATAATATGGGATTACAAGCACAAGCAGAAATCTTCGGCCAAGATTTTAGAGACACTTCATCGGTTAAGCAAAACCGAATTGGGCAGAAGGGCGAAACACTAGATGGCCGCGCCTATCGCTACTCATTAGTCGGAGGCGTAACTCTCGACCCAGGTAAAATCTGTGTCGCTGAAACAGTTGACACCGACGCAACCAACAGGACAGTGGCTCGAACATACGTAGCCGGTGTAACTGAGGTCATCGTAGATGCCGCAGGTGCAGTAGCAGCTAACCGCTACACGGATGGTTACTTAAGCATCACCGACGCGACGGGAGAGGGCGGAGCAAGCTATCTCGTAGAAAGCAACACTGTAACTTCTGGTGCAGCCGAAATGACCGTTGTGCTGGCAGAGCCGACTGAGGTAGCTCTAACCATAGACGTATCTGAGGCTAGCTTAACCGCGAACCCTTGGAGTGGAGTCCTCGTATCCATTGCAGATCAGCTAGACATGGCTGTGGGTATCCCGAACGTCAGCATCACTAACGCAGAGTACGGCTGGTTACAGACTAGAGGCGTTGTCGCTGCACTAGCAGACGAATCATACGCAATAGGTCAAGAGCTGGTAATCGGCTCAAGCGTTGTCGGCGCTCTCGAAGCCCACGACGCGGCCGGCGAACAGACAGTCGGTGTAGCAATAGTCGCAGGCGTAGATACTGAATACCGCGAAGTTTACCTAAACATAGACTGATAAGCGGACGTAAGAAATTAACTAACTCGCCGTTGACCGGGCTAGACCCGAGACGGAGAAATTAAAAGGAGAACACAATGGGAAAAGCAAGAGATCACATACCAACACTAAGATACGGAAATAAGATATACCCGGAAGACATCGCCAGTATTCTAGGCTTGCCTTCAGTGGGAAATATCTACTACGTTGACCCCGGAACGGGAAGTGATAGCGCCGGCGGAAAGAGTCGTGATGACGCTTTCGCCACAGTCGCTGCTGCCTTTGCGGCACTAACAGCCGATCAAGACGATGTGGTTGTAATAGTCGGTTCTTCCTCTACGGGTAGAACTTCGGAAACTGTAGCTATCAATTGGAGCAAGAGACGAACCCACCTAGTAGGGAACGGCCCCGCAAGGAAAGTAAACCCTCGTAATGGGATGGGCTTTGCAGCCGCCCTGTCACCATGTCTTACGATTTCGGCTACTAACTGTTCATTTACCAACATCTCTATCGCCAGCTTTACCGACAACGATGTTTTAGTAGAAGTTACCGCTGGTAATAACACTTTCAACAACGTCCACTTCCAAGGCATCGGCCACGCCACTCCCGCTGGGGAAACCGGCGCACGATGCTTACTGATAACGGGTGCGGGTGAAAACGAGTTCTACAACTGTGTGTTCGGCATTGACACTGTTACCCGATCGGCTGCTAATGCCACTGTTGAAGTAACAGGCAGTTCGGCTAGAAACCGATTTGTTGGCTGTGACTTTGTGGTATTCACTTCCGATGCTGGAGTAGTCCACGTCAAGGCTGATACTGGAAATGCCTTTGAACGATTCCTACTGTTTGACAACTGCCTATTCCTTAACGCTGACTTGGATAGCTCGACTACCCTGACTGTGAACATGGACTTGTCCGCGACAGGAAATGGTACGGTCTTCCTGAAGGACTCATGGTCAAAGGGTGCTACTGACTGGACAAATACCTTCAGTCACCTATTCGTCACAATGCCTCTGGCCGACACCGATGAGGGCGGACTGACTAAAATAGGTACTTAAACATGCCACTCGTAGCCGGCCAACAGATAGATGCGAACTATCGCACCGTTAATGGCAACCAAGCCTTTCTATTCAAAGCACCCTGGACGTTCGTTACTTTAACCACGGGCGCAACGGGTGCTCATACGGTTTTTACTGTAACTGGTGACTGGCTAGTATCAGCGTTTGGGATATGCAACACTAACCTCGCAGGAGCAGGGACTATAGAACTAGGTGTAGCTGGCAACACTGCCGGCCTGATAGCTCAAATTGCCGATGCCGAGAACCTTGATGACGGCGATAATTGGGTAGACGCTACTCCCGAAGTCGGGGTATCAGCCGTTCCCGGCTCGTTTATCCTGAATGATGGTGCGGATATTATCCTAACTATAGGAACTACCGCCATTACCGCCGGCCAAGTTGATTTTTACCTTACAGGTCGCCCATTAGAAAATGACAGTGCGATTACTGTAACGACCCCAGCTTAGTTCACGCTTTAATTCTTACGCTTTTTCTGTTATAATAGGTAAACATAAGGAGTACCGTATGCAAGACGACGGTTATAGGTCGAGTGGAATCGCACATGGAATGACCCTAACCCCAGAGTATCGTGCTTGGATTGGTATGCGGCGGCGTTGCTACAACCAGGAACGTAAAGAGTACCCATTATATGGCGGGCGTGGTATCAAAGTATGCCAACGCTGGCAACGCAATTTCCTGGCCTTCTATGAAGATATGGGGCCTCGGCAAACTGGCTTAACACTTGAGCGGATAGATAACGACGGTGATTACTCGCCAGAGAACTGTCGCTGGGCTACACCGAAAGAACAAGCCCAAAACCGCAGAGCGGGTTGGGGTAAGTATGGACGTGGCATTTACTTCTATATCAAGCATGGCAACCCCCGTTTTCGGACAGAACTAACGAAAGATGGCAAGCGCTATGTAGGGAGCTACGTTAAAACTTTAGATGAGGCATTAATGCAACTTAATCAATTAAAGGAGAAAATATATGGAACCAACTGATGATGGATTCAGCTCCCGTTGGAGAACATTTCATCCGCTAGATACTGTTCGGGTTCAGAACCCGTTTGACGAAACCTTCACATGGAGGGTCGCAGACGAAAACAACAGACAAAACGAATATTCAATAAAACCCCATGACACAGCCACGCTACCCGGAGGATTGATCGCAACTCTCGGAGTAAAAGGTATGGTTGATAAGTTGATCATGGATGACAACAAGCCGCACTCAATGTGGGATAAAAAAGTACGCACAGAATACGAAGAAAGAGTCATCTTGAGCGTCAAGCAGACCGGCAAGGTCAGCGAACCCCAGGAACCGCAGGAGGTACGCTCTGTGGACCTCTCAGACGGCAATACTAAGGCCGAAAAAGTAAAAAAAACAGAGGAAAAAGAGCCGGAGTTTCCGGAACTCACTAAAGCCACCAAGAACCTACCCAAAGAAGCCGAAATAGAGGTCTGAAATGTCAGACCCTTTCACCTCGCTCTCTCAACGGGTAAAGGACTTAGAGGAAACGGAGAAGCGCAAGGAGGCGAGTATCGCCCGATTGGTTGAATTGGAGAAACAACAGGCCGATGAGGTCAGACGGCTAAATAAACTATCCGTAGAAGCCTCAGACACCCTAGAAGAACAAGTTGCTAAGGTCCGACAGGCCAAAAAAGCGTTTGCCGACTGGCACGATGAGAAAATGGCCGAACTCGACGCGAAAACAGCCAAGTTAGCACAAGACCAAGTGACTTTCGACAACCAAAAACAGGAGTTTGAAGCCGAGCAGACCGCCATGCTATCCAATTTCAAGAAAGGTACTGACAAAATTACCGAGGGTAAGTCATTAGTTGATATAGACCGCGCGGAACTGACCAAACAGGCCGAAAAACAGCGGCTAAGAGAGCAGAAACTGGATAAACAGGCCGAAAAACTGGACTCTGAAAGGGTCAGTATCAAAGAATTGAAGGCCGGATTATCTCATAGCCAGGAATTGATGGATGAGATGGTACAGAAAGCCAAAGACAGAGAACAAGAGAGTATCAAGAAACTAGCTCAAGCCCACGACAAGGAGGCCATCGCTGATAAAAATCTTAAGGAATCGAGAACCAAGCTCAAAGATGTCCGGGCTAGGGAAACGGCTATAGAGAAGCGCCGGGTAGAACTGGATAACTGGGAAGGTGAGCTGAACAAGAAGGCCGTCATGTTAGCCGATAGGGATAGGACTGGCCGAGCGAACCAGAAACTACTTACAAAAACCTCAGAATAATGCTATAATCTAGGCAACGAAGCCCCCTTTGGCTCACATGGGGGGCTTTTTTATTTTGGAGAAGAAATGGCCGAAGCACGGCGCGATCAAAACTTTGTAACCGGCTTACTAGCCCACAGCAACGCTGACCAAACAACGGTACTGCGACTATTAGCGGATAGTTCGACACAGCGTTTATTAGTTGATGCCACTGGTTCACTGACTGTTGATTCAGAGTTTCCAGCCGCCGCGGCACTTGCTGATAACACAGCCAATCCGACCACTACTCTTGTCGGTGCGATGGGGCATCTGTGGGATGGTTCTACTTGGGATAGAGCGCCCGGCAACTCAACTGATGGTTCACTCGTAAACCTCGGTTCTAATAATGATGTGACTCTAAATGCTGGTTCCGCATCCATCGGTGTTCTAGGAGCAAACTCTGGCGTGGATATCGGTGATGTGACCATAAACAACGCCTCTGGTGCTAGTGCGGTGAATATCCAAGACGGTGGAAATGCAATTACAGTAGACGGAACTGTCACCGCTAACGCTGGTACTAACCTCAATACTTCGGCACTCGCCCTCGATGCAACACTGACCGGAGGGACGCAGAAATCGCAGTTAGTAGATGCTGGCGGAGAGGCCGCAACAGTAACGGGTGGAAAACTGGATGTCAACGCTACGGTTGTCGGCGGTTCGGGTAGCTCAGCTGTAGATGATGCGGCCTTTGTCATAGCCACTGATACCGGTACGCCGGCAATGGGATTATTTGACGATACTAGCACTGATTCAGTCGATGAAAATGATGTCGGTGTCCTACGGATGTCTGGTAATAGAAATCTCTATATCCAGATTAGGGATGCTGCTGGCAATGAGAGAGGGCTGAATGTTGATGCAGCCGGTAGTATTGGAGTTACCAACACTGGACTCACTGAACTGGCTGCCGCTATTGATACCGAAGTACAGGTTGATGTTGTTGGATCACTCCCGGCGGGTAGTGCAAAAGTAGGTGCAGTTGAGATACATGGTGCTGGAGTGTCTACCGCCGCAGAACTTATAACCGATGGAGCAGATAACATATCTAATGCTACTAATCAGCTTATTGTAGGTTCTTGGCTATACGGTTTTGATGGCACTACTTGGGACCGGATAAGAGGAGATTCTACAGATGGCTTACTAGTTAATCTTGGCTCCAACAACGACACAACTATTACAGGCGATGCTCTTACGGCACTTCAAACAATAGACTCTAATACCGACTCGCTAGCGGTTGTAGGTGGCGGGACTGAAGCTACAGCCCTGCGAGTCACCATAGCAAATAACTCCACGGGTGTTCTGTCTGTTGACGACAATGGCAGTGCTTTGACTGTAGATAATGGAGGTACATTCGCCGTTCAAGTAGATGGAGATGCTTTAACTGCCCTGCAGTTAATAGACAACCCCGTTCAAGTAGATGATGGGACTGGGTTTACTCCAGCTACTTCATCAGTATCAATGATTGGGGCTTTTGCTGACGATACTTCGCCGGATTCTGTGGACGAGGGAGATGTCGGTGCGGTAAGAATGAGTTTAGACCGGGCTCTGCATGTAGTAGATATGCCCAAAGCTACAGTGGCCTATGCGCCGTCCTCGGACATTTCAGCAGCTTATGAAGCATCCAGCGTCAGTAAGGCATCTGCTGGTATCCTGTGGGGCTTTTCAGGCTATAACTCCAGAACTTCAGCCCAATTCATCCAAATCCACAATGCTTCGTCTTTGCCGGCGGATACTGCAGTACCAGAACTGATTCTCTATGTGCCTGCCCAGTCTAACTTCTCATGGGATGGGGGCAGGTTTGGCTACTTTGCCGATACAGGGATTGTTTGGACAAACAGCAGTACCGGCCCCACGAAAACAATAGGAAGTGCTGACTGTTTTGTCACACTCATGTATTCATAGGAGTCATCATGCCAATAGTTTCATCTGGGGGATTTGGAATATCGGAATCAGCACAGCGACTAACTGTCTATCAAGATGAAATTGGTAGCCAGTTTGTCAATCAGAGTCTCTTTGATTTTATCAATGGCACAGACATGAAGTGGATAGGCTAAGATGGCTGAGACTTTACCGCAAAGAGTACCATCACCTGACACCATACCTGCCAGCTCTAGCCTTCTATACATCGTTGACAACCCCTATACAACTCCAGTTGATAATGCCACTACCATTGCTGATGCCGTCACTAAAGGTAGTGGGTTATCTGACAGCACAGTGCTGGGCATTGCCTCAGGAGTTATGACCTCTGGCGTAGATGTGGCTGTCATTGATGGCGGAACTGGTGCATCAACAGCTTCTGGGGCTAGGAGTAATCTAGGGTTAGTAATTGGTACTGATATTGCTGCCCAAACACACGCCACACAGCATCAAAGCGGTGGCTCGGATGCCATAAAACTAGATGACCTTGCTACCCCTGATGATAACACTGACCTAAATGCTTCAAGCACCAGACATGGGCTTTTGCCTAAACTACCCGGTGGCTCTACTAATTTTCTAAGAGAAGATGGTACTTGGGCTGCTCCCGGTGGCGGTGGTGGGTTGGGTTATGTTATTAACTTTCAAGCTCTGACTTCAAGCCCTGCTGATGGAGCTACTATATATATAGGCTTACAGCCAAGAGCACCAGTTACTACTGCTGGACAGCAAAAAATACGAATCCCTAAAACTGGAACTATCAAATATGCCTACATCTATTCTAGGGCTGGTACAGCTGGTACAAACCAGTCGTGGTCTGCTTATGTTAGATTAAATAACACTACCGATACACTTATTCAGACGCTCGCAGTCAGTACCAATGAGCGTATATGGGAAAACTCAGGTCTTAATATTTCTGTGGCGGCTGGAGACTATATAGAAATTAAGTTCGTGAATCCCACTTGGGCGACCAATCCAGCAACTTGGATACCGGGCGGATTTGTATATATAGAGTAAGGAGAAAACATGTCGACAGTCAACACAACCCCAAATATTTCACCCGGCATGGTGGTTCAGGTAGTTAGTTCTCTTACTACTGCTGTGGCTACTGGGACAACCGTTATTCCTCATGACGACTCGATCCCCCAGAATACCGAGGGTAATCAATTTATGACTTTAGCCATTACTCCCCAATCGGCGACTAATATTCTGGTTATTGAGGCCCTAGTTTATATGTCTAACTCGGTTGCTGGGCATTTGATAGCTGCTCTTTTCCAAGACACAACTGCTGGTGCTTTAGCTGTTGGTGACGTTTTTGAAGCCACGGCTACAGCCGAGGATATGGTGCCAGTTAGGCATACTATGGCTGCTGGTACGACCTCGGCAACTACCTTTAAGATACGGGCTGGCGGCAATAATGCTGGCACTACGACATTCAATGGCTTCTCAGCGGGCAGGGCTTTTGGTGCAATTACTAAATCTTCAATAGTTATCTGGGAATACAAAGCATAGCTCGACAAACTACCTGCTCGGACGCTGATGGAGGTGAGGGCATAATCTCAATGGGTTTATTATTCCCAAGGTAGAAATTACACCCCAAACCTGTTATAATGCTCTCTAGTAGCCCGCTTTGGCTCCCCGCCGAGGCGGTATTTTTATTTGGCAAGAAAATGACAGCGAAACCAACCACCACATATTTGGACACTACGAAAAACACGACTGGCTTTAGTACGGCAAGTCCTGAAATTACAGGGTACTTACTGAAACAGGACGGTGATTATCTATTGCAGCAGAACGGCGACAGGATAATCCTCAACACTGCGTCTGATGTCGTCAAGAAAGCCACTAGCTTTACAGCGACAGCCAAGAACACTACGGGATACATGGCAACGTAATGGCAGATTCAAGAATAGAAGGCTCCCCAGGCGGGTCATTAACCGAACTAACATCGCCAGCGGCGGATGACCGCTATGTTATTGATGATGATTCCGCCGATGCCACTAAGTACATCAAGCACGAGAACATCTTTAAGACTATCGCTGATGACAAGTTCACCCTTCAGGACAATTCTGATGCCAGTAAACAGTTACAGTTTCAGCTATCGGGCATCACTGCCAGCAACACCCGTGTTTTAACCGTCCCTGATTTCGACGGTACGATTGCGACGCTTACCGGAACGGAAACCTTGAGTGGCAAGACCCTTACGACACCGACGATCAATGGGGCCGTCATCGGAACAAGTTTGGATATGAACGGCACCGAACTAATCTTAGATGCCGACGCTGATACTTCATTAACTGCTGACACGGATGACCAGATAGACGTGAAATTAAATGGAGCCGATGATTTCAGGTTCGTAGCTAATACGTTTAGAGCCTTGTCTGGAAGTACCATCGAAACAGATACCCTTAATGAGACAACTTCGGCCAACGGAGTGAGTATTGACGGTATGACCATCAAAGACGGGTTAGTGGTTGGTGCCTCTGGCAAGGGTGTTGACAATGATAGCTTAAACACTGCCGCTGGAAAGCTAGGGGCGGCTTGGCAATCTTGGGTACCTTCAGTCACCCAATTAGGTAGCGTGATAGTCACCAATACGGCTTCTAAATATATACAGATTGGCAAGACCGTTATAGCTGTTTTGAACCTCACCGTAACCGGTTCTGGCACCGGCGCTAATAACATTATCATCACCTTGCCCGTAACCGCCGCCCGAACAGGTGAAGCCATAGGTGATGGTTACATAAACAATGTTGATGTCGCTGTTGTCTACAAGCTCACGGCTCAAGCCACCACTACTGGTTCATTCATAGGAATTTGGGGAACGGGTACCGGAGCGGCTGCTGGCAATGACCCTAACTTTTCTCTAGCTTCAGGCGATACTATAACTTTCAGCCTAATATATGAGGGTGCCTAGGGGGTTTAATTATGTTGACTTACCAAAATATCTATCAGGAAGCCCAAGAACAGCTAGGAGATACATCGGCCCCTACTAAAACAGTCATTGTCCAGGCACTGAATCAGGGCCAAAAAAAGTTCGCAGCCGTTATGCGTAGGGACTGGTATAACACCGAAAAAACATTTTCGTTAGTTGCTGACCAGCAGTATTACCGAATGCCCGAAGATTGTGTGCGGATGAAGGGACTACTGGTAACTATCGGCTCAACTATCTATCCCCTCGAGGAAATCGCCAATGAGGAACAGTGGCGGATACTGAATACTTCCACGACTACATCAGATCGTCCGAGGTTCTTCTTCGTACGAGGAGCCGATGAGTATGGTATCTGGCCGACACCTTCTTCCAGTTCAAGTAACGCCGGGAGGCTGATTTACCAACGGCGACAAAGGAATTTATCAACCGATAACTACACGACGGGAACTGTAACACTGACCAACGCCAGCGCCGCCGTAGTAGGTGATAGCACTACCTTCACCGCCCTAATGGTCAATCGCTATCTGAAAGCTGACGATCCAAGTGGTGACGGAGTGGCTTATAAAATCGCTTCCTTTACCTCGACTACTTCTATCGCTTTAGATAACACTTACGGTGGCACTACCGCCTCCGGACTGAGTTATGTAATAGGTGAAGCCCCCGACATTCCAGAGGAGTACCACGAATCTCTAGTGGATTATGCACTTTACAGGTGTTATCTGAGGCGCAGGGATGTCAACACGGCCAAAGAACTGAAGTCGCTATTCGACGAATCCCTGAGTAATTGCAAAGAACAATACGGCTCAAAAACCACCTCAAATTACACGAGAGCTAGAAAACACCGTTATCCAAGTATCTTCAACAGTGAGCCGGGGGAAGTTACCTAGTGAAAAGGGTTAAGTTAAATAAGGATAGGTTTGCACTCGTGGATGATGCCGACTACCCCTTAGTCGCTCAACATAAGTGGTACTATGCTCCAAATCAGTGGGGCGGTTATGCATACTGTCGAATCAAGGGTAAAACTAAATACTTACACCGACTACTACTAGATGCCCCCAAGGGTATAGAAGTAGACCACAGAAACCACGACACGCTAGATAATCGTAGGAGTAATTTACGACTAGCGACACCGAGCCAAAATAGAACTAATAGTCGTTTACGAAGCGACAACACTACTGGCTATAAGGGAGTTCATTACTACAAAAAGAGTAGGAACTGGGTTGCCGCTATACACCTTCCCGGGCATCGCAAAGTACATCTCGGTTGTTTTAACAATCCAGTTTCGGCTGCCTATGCGTACAACGAAGCTGCCATTGAGCACTTTGGCGAATTTGCTTATCTAAACAAAATAAAGGCCGTCTAATGGGTAAATATACATTAGTCATGGCTCGCCACGCTGGCGG